>Ga0233425_10003838_pt1 | contig 26392 bp, 21 predicted proteins | sample Watercolumn_Towu_2_FD_181712 | JGI IMG/M metagenome (GOLD analysis project Ga0233425, IMG submission 181712) | Freshwater microbial communities from Lake Towuti, South Sulawesi, Indonesia - Watercolumn_Towuti2014_140_MG | ecosystem: Environmental > Aquatic > Freshwater > Lake | place...
GACCACTGTGGGATTTTGGTGGGGGTTTTGCTCAAGAAGCCAGGTGCCGTAGGCCGAGGCGAATTTGACAATATCAAGAGGGCTTAAGCCTTCACCGGGCTTTCCGCCAATGGTTCCTCTGATTCCGGAAATGCTTTTTATTAAGGTCACGCGGTTTTAATTTAATCCGACAAATATACCATTAGCAGCCGCAGACAACGCAATTTTTTTTCTACAATATAGTACTTTTATTGTTAAAAAAAATCGCTGTAAATTGCATTTTAACCTTAAATTTGTACTTATTAAAGAATTAGGATTTTTGTATGAGTGAATTTGATGGAGAAGGCTTAAGTAATCAGGATTTTGAACAAAGTTTGAAGCGATTTGAAGAAATGGTTTCCTCCGGCGCCCATCATTTTTTTGATGCCGACGAGCTAGAGGAAATCATCGACTATTACATGCAGTGGTTCAACCTGGAAATGGCCAAAAAAGCACTCGACTATGCCCTCGAGCATTATCCTTATTCCAGCAGCATTAAGATCAAGCAGGCCCAGTACCTTTCTTCGCAGCATAATACGCGCGACGCCCTGAACCTCCTTAACGATGTGGAAATGGTGGAAAGCAATAACAGCGAACTCTATATGACCCGCGGCTATATCTACAGCCAGATTGGGCTGAGCGAGCAGGCTATTGAGAACTACAAGAAAGCCCTTCCGCTGGCGGAGTTCAAAGACGAGGTATACGTGGCCATCGGCATCGAGTTCCTCAACGACGATAAGGCGGAGGACGCGCTGTATTACCTCAAAAAAGCGATTAAGATCAATCCCGACAATGATGTGGCGCTCAACGAGCTCTCCCTGTGCTTTGAAATGACAGGGAAAAGCGAGGAAGCCATCTCGTTTTACGAGAACTACATCGAGGAAAAGCCTTACAACCATTTTGCCTGGTTCAACCTGGGCATCAGCTACAACCGCCTGGGCCTCTACGAAAAGGCCATCGACGCCTACGATTATTCCGTGGCCATCAAGGATAATTTTTCCTCCGCCTATTTCAACAAAGCCAACTCGCTGGCCCAGCTCGACCGCTATGCGGAGGCGATAGAGGTGTACAAGGAAACCTTTAAGCACGAGGAGCCTGATGCCAGCACCTACTACTACATCGGCGAGTGTTATGAGAACATGAGCCAGTATGAGGAGGCGCTCGTGAACTACAACCGCGCCATCAAGCTGGATGCCGCCTATGCCGATGCCTGGCTGGGTGTGGGCATCGTGCTCGATTACCAGAACCGCATCACCGAGAGCATCCATTATATCAAGAAAGCCATCGAGATCAACCCGAACGTAGCCGAGTACTGGTACGTCTTCGGCGAGGTGCAGCATAAGCTGGGCTTCCTGGAGGAGGCTGCGTCGGCCTACCAGCGCGTGCTGGAGCTCGGCTATGCCGAATTCGATATTTACATCGATTATGCCAAGCTGCTCTATGAAGGCGGCTATTACAAGGATTGTGAAAAGATCCTGGCCGAGGGTATTCAGAAATTCCCGGAGTCGCCCGAATTGTTTTACCGCATGAGTGGCCTGCTCATGGAGCTGGGGAAAAGACAGGAAGGCCTGGTCTTCCTCGAAAACGCCCTGGAGATGAATTACGAAAAACACACCGAACTTTTAGAATATCTGCCTGTGCTGGAGAACGACCTGGTTGTGATGCAGCTGATCCAGTCATTCCGAAATAAACCACTCTAACCAACAACTTATGCCAAACTATAATGTGAACCTGCCCCATATACCTGAACGAACAGAAAGACCGCGTAACAGCGGGTTGACAATGGTCATGGACAAGGGAATCAGCCTGAAGCACGCAGAGGATTTTGTGGACAGCTATGCCGACTACGTGGATTTTGTGAAGCTGGGCTTCGGAACATCCGTGGTATCGAAGAACGTGAGGGAAAAAATAAAGCTGTACCAGAAAGCGGGAATTAAAACCTACTTGGGAGGCACCTTGTTTGAGGCCTTCGTGGCGCGTGGAAAATTTGACGAGTACCAGAAGTTTATTGATGACTTCGGCCTGGATACCGCTGAGGTGTCGGATGGAAGCATTACGATGGAGCACGACAGCAAATGCGAGTACATCAGCAAGCTGGCCAAAAATTTCACGGTGTTATCGGAAGTGGGGTCGAAGGAGGAAGGCATCATCATCCATCCTGCCAAATGGGTGAGCATGATGAAGGCGGAGCTGGAAGCCGGTTCCTTCAAAGTGATCGCCGAGGCGAGGGAAAGCGGAACGGTAGGGATCTTTCATAAGAACGGCAGTGCGCATTCCATGCTCATTACGCGTATCACCAACAAGATCAACGTGAACGATATTATCTGGGAAACACCGCAGAAAACGCAGCAGGTGTATTTTATCAACCTCTTCGGCGCCAATGTGAATGTGGGCAACATCAGTGTGGACGATGTGATTCCTTTGGAAACGCTCAGGCTGGGCTTGCGTGGCGACACGTTCTTTAACTACCTGCCGGAGAATGTGAAGGAAAAGACATTTTAAGCATATCCACTCAACAACATATCCCCACGAATCCTAAAATTTAAAGCTATGAAAGAAATAAGCCCTAAAGAATTAAAGCAGTTAACGGATGATAAAAAAGACTTCCAGTTAATTGACGTACGCGAGGAGTACGAGTTTGACGAAGTAAATATCAACGGGGAGCTCATTCCGATGGGAGAGGTGATGGATAATATCGACAAGATCTCCAGGGATAAGCAGGTGGTGGTACACTGCAGGAGCGGCAAGCGCAGCGCCACGGTGATCAGCGCCCTGGAAAGCCAGCATGGCTTCACCAACCTCTATAATTTAAAGGGCGGTATTTTAGCGTATATCGACGAGGTAGGCCTGTAATGATTTATTGCAGGTTCTTGTTTCGGGTTTAACCTGCAACATGTAACATTCAACAAGAAGCATTTTTATGATCGAACTGTTTAAACACATCCTGCACCTGGACTTCGACTGGTTGTTTGCCAACTATGGAACGGCTATTTACATTGTCCTCTTCCTGGTGATCTTTATTGAAACCGGCCTGGTGGCCATGCCTTTTTTGCCGGGCGACTCTTTGCTGTTTACTGCCGGCCTGTTTGCCCGCACCGGACATCTGAATATGTCTTACCTGCTGATCCTGCTGTTCATCGCGGCGGTACTGGGCGACAACTGCAACTACTGGATCGGGAGGACCATCGGCGTGAAGATCTTCGACATTAAGGTCCGGGGCCGGGCGCTCGTCAAAAAGGAGTACATGGACAAAACGCATGAGTTCTTTGAGAAGCACGGTACCAAAGCCATTATCATGGCGCGCTTTGTGCCGTTTATCCGCACCTTTGCTCCTTTTGCGGCCGGCGTGGGCAAGATGACCTACCGTAAGTTTTTCAGCTTCGATATCCTGGGCGGCGCGCTGTGGATCGGCGGCTTAACAACGGCCGGCTACCTGCTCGGAAATGTGAAGTTCATCCGTGAGCACATCGACCTGGTTTGCCTCGGCATCATTGCCATCTCCGTGCTGCCTATCCTCATCACGATGATCAGGAACAAGATGGCGGCAAGGGCTTAGGCTTATTGTTTCAGTCTGTATCAGCCAATGTTGGATTATCTGTCAGTTTGGATGTTCTTGCCTGTTTCCTGGCATTGTCACCCGGAGTGACAGTACCCTCATTCCAATATTATTTGTGACGCTATGTTATTTTATCTGTTCTTAAATTTATTCAGCGATGAACTTACCTGATAAGTGGTCGGTACCTGAAGTCAGGAAAAAATAGTACAAACCCCTATCGAGATTGCTGATATCCATTGTGAATTTATCTGCACCTGCATTTTCAAAGCTCTGATCTTTGATTATTTGCCCCAACGGATTACAAATTGAAATTTTTACAGGGCCGGTTACCGGAGAGCTTAAATATAAACTAACCTCGTCTTTGGCGGGGTTAGGAAAGCAGCTTATGAGTGGATGTGTTCCTGGTGCTTCCGATATACCTGTTGGCGTGTCATAAGTAACGCGCAGCTTGGGACGTTTAGAAGGATCGGGATGATCTTTTGAGCAAAATGCTATGATATTGGTGGCGTTTTCACCTGCCAGCCTCAATAAGAAGCCATTATTAAACGAGCTGAACATATTCTGGATTAATCCGGTGACGTCTGTATTCAGATAATCCTGGGTTGGCATTGTCGTTCCAGGTAAACTGACATAACTCAATAAGTTTGTTGTCGGCTGGTTATTCCAGGTCACCGTTGTTTCATTCCACGCTGTGGTTACGCGTTCCAGATAGAAACTGTTCCCTGATCCGCTACCGGTGTGCCCGTTATAAGTGCCTATTGGTCCATAAGCATAGAGGTCAAGCTTAGCATCGCTTATGATAGCATTTCCGGGAATAGAAGAGAGGTCGAACTTTATTAAGCCTCTGTTCACATTCAGCCCACCGGGCTGGGCGGTAGCAGGAATAGCGAAAGCGGCAAGCTGTGGTGCTGTTCCGTAGTTGTTTCCGGCCGTGTTGGCGCCGTCGTGGTAGCCGATAGCAGCATCAGAAGCAGGGCTTAACGTTACTGTGGTTTGAGATTTCAGGCCTACAGCAAAGAGGCAGGCCATCCAGAAAGTAGTTAATTTCATGAGTTAAACAGGGGATAATATGTTTTGCAATGATAATGATTTTAATTGAACCGAAATCACTCCGGGGGCTCAGGTAACCGTAAAAGGGGTTTTTTGCACAAGTTTTGTAGCAAAGGCGACTTAGCTTTTTATACATTTACAGGATGCTCCGTTCCGGATATAGACTGCTTTTTACATTCCTGGTTATGGTTTGCATGGCCGGTGCCCAAACTCTGAAGTTTGAGCAATTCACATCCAAAAACGGCTTGCTTTCGGATGAAGTCTACAATCTTCATCAGGATAAAAAAGGCTACATCTGGGCCTTTACGCATTATGGGCCGATGAAATATAACGGTCGCGAATTTATCCCCGTTCTGAAAAACCTGCCTTTCCAGGAATCGGTCATTTATGCGGTCTATGAAAATAAAGCCGGCCGGAAGTGGATCGCGAACTCCAACAAGAACATTTATGAAGTCATTCACGACAGTGCCTTTGTGGTGGAAGGGACGCAAAAGTGCTCGGAGGAAATGAAAAAGATGACCAATGAGATCTATCAGCTCATTGTGGACGACAGCCTGAACATTTATGCGCGAACCTCTTACTATACGGCCAGGTTTTCCCGGATCGGCGGGAAGAGCTATCGCTTTGACATCATGGAGAAGCAATTGCAGGAAAAGGATGATTGCAACGAGCATATCCTGACGGTGAACGATGACCTGATCGCTGTCATAGGTAAGGAAAGTGAAACATGGACCTATCGGGCGCTTGCAAAGCATGTCAGATTTCATCAGGAGAAAGGGCCCTTGAACGAGCCCGGGATCTTTTTTTCTGCGGCCAACCGCTCCAAATACTGGAAACGTTTTGGCGATGCTGTTTATGTTAGTTTTTTTAATAAGATCATCCGGATCAATCCCGACGGATCGTGCCGGGAAACGATCATCAACGGCCATGTCCTGAATTTTACAAAGGATGCCCGCGGGCATTTGTGGCTGGCATGTTACCGCGATGGACTCATTGAAATGGATGAGCATGACTCGATCATCAACCGCTACTTTAAGGGAAAAACCGTTCATGATGTGCTGGCCGACAAGCACAATGGTCTTTGGGTCTCCACGAATGGCGCGGGAATTTACCATTGTAGAAATATTGACGAGCACTATTATAGCGAGAACGAGCCATTCGGCAAACCCGTTAACTTTATAAAACGCATCGGGGGCAAGGTGTTTGTGAGCACGACGGAGTTCAACCTGTTTTATATAGAAGATGGGAAAACGCATGAGATTGAGAAGGTCAGCAGGCAATACTTTGATGATGCGCGTGATATTTTTTATTACTCCCCTTATTATATCGTTTGTTACACCCAGCACTATGAAATTCTGAATCCGGGGCCTCATGGCAGCTTGTCGGCGCAGGCATCTCCGAAGGAAGAGGTAAACTACCGGCCACTTGCTGTGCTTCCGTACCAGGATCACGGATTTTTATACCTGGCGAAAAACAGGATAGCCATCCTGAGGAATGCGGGAGACCTGTATCATAAATCAATCACACTTGAACAGCAGCAATTCAAGTATAAGGCGTTTAGTGCCATCCGCCTGGGAAAAGACGTTCTGATCGGGACTGATGAAGGCGTTTTTTGTTTTGAGAACGACTCCTTATGCCGGCCGGCTTATCTGAAAGCCACGGGCAGCAGCTTTATTACAAGAATCGTTGAGGGAAGAGCCGGTGACGCCTGGTTCTGTACACAGGGCAATGGCCTGTTCCAGCTCGATAAGCAAAAACAGCTTCGCCATTATACAACGTCCGACGGCTTAAGCAGTAACATTGTGAACGACATATGTCTGCTGGAGGACGGCAGCTTCCTGCTTTCAAACAATAAAGGGCTTTATTATTACAAGGGCTTTTCGAGAACGGAGCTGGGCAACGGCCGAAAATTGCTGGATGGGGAGGTGCAATCCTCGCTGATATTTAAGGACAGGATTTATGTGGGTACCAAAAACGGACTTGTCCTGATGGATGCAAAATGCCTGCAAACTCCTCCTTTGTCCTTTTTTAATCTGAGAGCTGTTTATGTGAATGACCGGCAAACAAATGTGCACTGCATCGGAGAGCTCGATAACCGGCAGAATAACCTGAGGTTCAAATTCGATGTGATCTCTTTTTCGGAAGAGAAGCATACCCTGGAATATGTGCTTTACAACGCTACGCTTGATTCGGGAATCGTCAGCGAAGATGAGGTGGACCTTAAACGGTTGGCTCCCGGCAGCTATACCTTAACCGTGAAGTTAAAAGATGCAGGCGGTGATCAGCAACTCTCTATCCCGTTTAGCATTACACCAGCCTTCTGGCAAACCACCTGGTTTTTGATTGTCATGATTCTCTCGGGCCTCGCATTGATTATCGTAACAGGTCGCGTTTTGTTTAAATATTACAAGGCCAGGGCTCTGAAAAAGAGCGAGGCGGAAAAGCTCATCGCGGAGTACCGGCTCATCGCCCTGAAGGCGCAGATCAACCCGCATTTCATGTCGAACTGCATTGCCGCTATCCAGCACCTGATCTTACAGAATAGAGTGAATGAGGCCAATGAGTACCTGGCCAAGTTCAGCTTCCTTGTGCGGCAGGTGCTGAATCTTTCCAGCAAGCCGCTGGTGCCTCTCAAGGAAGAGATCGAGATCATTGAATTGTACATCAAGCTGGAGCGGCTGCGCTTCGATAAGATCGCGGTGGAGTTTCACATCGATCCGCAGATCGACGTGCAATCCACGTTCATTCCTCCTCTGCTGTCCCAGCCCATTATCGAAAATGCCATATGGCACGGCCTGCTGGCGCTTGGGCAGGACAAAACGCCCTTACTGTCCTTGTCCATTATCCAGGAATCGGGAGCGATCCGGATCATTATCCAGGATAATGGAGTAGGGCGGGCCATGTCAGGGAAAAGCATCAGTAACTCCCGCGAATCCAGGGGGATCGCCATTACCAGGCAGCGCATCGAAAACCTGAAATTTATCAGCGGGCAGGACCTGGCTTCCCTTTCTTACGAGGATCTGTTGGATGCCGATGGCGCTCCGGCCGGAACACGCGTGGTGATTTCATTACCGGATAATTTACACATGTAATAACAGATATGATCAATAGTATAATTATAGACGACGAGTCTTTCAACCGGGAGCTTATCCGTGATTTTATTACGAGGCTGAATCCGGCTTACCATATTATCGGGGAAGCGGATAACGTCGATTCGGGCTATGAGATCATCCGGGAGCTTAAGCCCGACCTGGTTTTCCTGGATATTAAAATGCCCGGTGGAAGCGGCTTTGACCTTCTGGAAAAATTCGAGACAAACGAGTTCGAAGTGGTATTTGTAACGGGCTTCGATGAGTATGCCATCAAAGCCTTCGAGTTCAACGCCATGGATTATGTGTTGAAGCCGATCGACCAGAGCAAGTTCAGGCATACGCTGCAGCAGGTGAAGCACCGCTTCGAGAATAAGCTCTCCAACGTGCACAACCTGAAAGAGATCATCAAAGTGTTTAACCGTAAGGACGCCATCATTACCAAGATCCCGGTGCACAGAGGGCATGAAGTGATCCTGCTGGATGTGGACAGCCTCATGTATGTGGAGGCGGAGGACGGCTATAGCATTTTTACGACCAAAGAGGGAGAGCGCTATACCAGCTCCAGGAAGCTGAGCGAGTTTGAGTTTATCCTGGAAGCCTATCCTTACTTCGTTCAGATCAATAAAGGTATTTGCATTAACCTGCGCTTTGTGAAGAGCTACACCAAAGGCGAGGTCTGTATCATCAAACTGATCAATGAGGCGACCTTTGAGGTTTCACGCCGGAAAAAAACGGAGATTCTGGCGCTGCTGGACAGGAAATAAATAATGAGTCCAGACGGCGATTTTCCTTTTGCCGGGCCGCCATTGTGCTCCCTGGCTCGTCTGTATTTCATTGGAATTCCAATGGCCAGGCGTTTTTTTATTTATGGCATGATGTGTATATTTGAAATTCGAACCGGCATTTTTGTAAAATGGCTTACCAATGCCGGGATGAGCATAATCCATGAATAACGTTCACAGGCAGAAAATATTGATTACGGATGGTGGAAACGTTAACACATTGGGAATCATCAGGCACCTGGGAATTTTAGACCGATTTGAAATCCATGTTATAGGATATAACAAAGCCGGTATTTGCAGGTTCTCGAAATATTGTAAAACCTTCTACATTTTTCCTTCAGCTAAAAAAAGTGGTTTTTTACATGAATTACTGGCTCTCCTTGCTAGGGAAAAATTTGATTTCGCGATGCCGGTTGGCTTTTATGCTTATAAGGTCTTTGTTGCCAATAAGGAGCTCGTAGAAAAGCATACGAGGGTTTGCCTGCCGGACAGCCGGAGCTTTGATATTGCTTCGAGCAAAACGCAAACAAGGGAAGTAGCCATGGGCGTTGGGGTAAAAGCCCCATTGACCTATTCCTTTACTCAGTTGCAAGAAGTAGAGCGCGCGGCGATCAGGTCATTTCCAGTGGTCATCAAATCGCAAAAAGAGATCGGCGGGCGTATGGTCGATTATGCCCATGATCAGCAGGACCTGATTTCCAAATACAAACAAATGGTCAGCCGCCATCACCTGGAGCCCGATTCGTTTCCCATCGTTCAGGAATATATTTCGGGGCCGGGCGTTGGCTTTTTTGCTTATTACGATCACGGAAAGATGGTCCGTTATTTTATGCACGAGCGTGTCCGTGAGTTTCCGGTATCAGGAGGCAGAAGCGTTTGTGCGAAATCCATTTACGATGAGGAGCTGTTTAAAGCGGGGAAGTCTCTTCTGGATGCTTTGCGCTGGAACGGCTGCGCTATGGTAGAATTCAAAAGAACGGCTGCGGGAGAGTTTTACCTGCTCGAAATAAATCCCAAGCTGTGGGGCTCGCTGGAGCTGGCGTTATCCTGCGGCATTAATTTTCCGCTGTATATGATCGATGCCCCGAAGGAGACAGATAGCGCCAACAATTACCCTACAGGAATCTATTTTCAATGGATCCTGAATGGCGAATGCTATTATTTTATAAATCGCCCCTGGAAGCTGTTTTCCATCGTCGCAACTGCTTTCAAATCGCATAAGGATATCTGGTTCAGGGACCTTAAGCCCAATGTAATCCAGTTTTTCCTCGCCTTCCTGGATTTGTATAAATTTATCAGAGCCAAATGATCAAAATCGATTTTCACACCCACACATACCATTCCTACGACAGCTTTATGAAACCCCGGGGAATCCTAAAGCGCGCATCGGAAAGAGGATTGACGCATATTGTCATCAATGATCATGATACGATTCGCGGAGGCGTAGAGTGTAAGTCCATCGAGAAGCAGTTTGGTGTTTCTGTAATTGTAGGTTCCGAAATTAAGACAGACATTGGAGATGTGACCGGTATTTTTCTGAAAGAAGAGATTGAGCGCGGGCCTTACCTTGAAGTGATCGCGAAAATTAAAAAACAAAACGGTTTGGCCATTCTCAACCATCCCTTTGTGGGGCATAACCTCTCCGGCGTCCGGTTTGAGGCCTTCGACCTGATAGAAGGCTACAACGGAAGGTGTAATGCAGAGCAGAATAAACTAGCCGTAGAGCTGGCGGGGCAATACCATAAGCCTGTTATTGCCGGGAGCGATGCGCATTTATATAATGAGATCGCGAATTGCTACAGCACATTTCATGATCTGGACTCTCTCTTAAATCCCCTGGAATCAGTTTATTCAGGCTCGCATAAGGCCAATTATATTTTTAGCCAGCTAATCAAAGCCTATAAGAAGAGAGACCTGGTATTGATGGCTAAGGTAATGGCTTCCGCACCCAAAAAAATACTCTTTAAATGAAAGCATTTAATCTGGTCATAGATCCTGCCTTGCCCAACCAGGAGCTTATTAAGTGGCTGTTTGAATTGCTTATAAAAGCTCTTCCCCTCGAATATGTTTCGGTGCAGGCGAGCCCTGCAAATGATTCTTCTGCCCTTGTTAACGTATCGGGCGCTCATCTTAAAAGCCATCTGGCATACCGCGTTCCCGACCATGACCTTTTATTTTTACAGGATCTCCCGGTGAATGAAAAAGGCTTTTTTATATTCGAAGGTCGGACAGATTACCTGCTTACCGCTTTTTACCTGGTAAATTCGCTGCAGGAATACAAGGCAGAAGGCACGGACGAGGTTGGCCGCTATCCCTATATTCAGAGCTTTCAGTATAAGCACGGCTGTGTAACGGATAACCTGGTACGCGATCTGTTTCATGAATTCATCTCCGAAAATTTCAGCTTCCTTCTTGAGAACCAGAAAGACCGCCGCTCTTCCTTTTTTCTATCCCATGATATTGATAGTATATACGGCGCTTTATACCAGGATGGCCTTTATGCCATTAAGCAGGGCAGGATAGATGTGCTTTTGAAACTCATGTACCATGTACTGATTCAAAAGCCCGATTGGCTGAATATGGACCAGATCGTTTCACTGGAAAGTGAATATGGATTGAAATCTACTTTTTTCTGGCTGGTCAACAGAGGTAGGGTTAACGACAGGATGGTGAATGCCGATTATGATATTGCCGGCACTCCCATCAGAAGGCAGCTCGACATGATTGAAAAAAAGGGCTTTGAGACGGGATTACATAAAAGCATTTCAGAGGATAGCTACAACCAGGAAATAGAAAAGCTGGGGAGAAATACCAGGATCAACCGGAATCATTACCTTAAAATTTCTTTACCGGCTCACTACGACCTGATACAGGCATCGAAGATCAAGGTGGATTGCAGCCTTGGCTACGCCGAGCACTATGGCTTCCGTAACTCCCTGGCTATTCCTTTCAGGCCCTTTGATCTGAAGCATCATCAAGCCTACGATTTTCTGGAGGTGCCTTTAACGGTCATGGACGGTACTTTTCAAAGGTATATGAAGCTAAGACCGGATGAATCCTCGAAGCTTGTCATCTCCTTTCTGGAAAAGCATAAATACAATGCCCTGATCTCGGTTTTGTGGCATAACCATTTTTTCAACAGCTATAAGTTTCATGGAAACCTTAAGCCCTATATCAACATTTTAAAATATATTAAGGAAAATAACCTGGAAAGCTTAGGGTATCAGGAGTTGCTTAGTAATTTCTATCATTAATTTTTTTACCAATCATGGCCAGTATACTAGACGAATATTCAAAAATCGATTTTTCAGCAAAGGGTGATTTTCAGAGCAGCATCAACAGGATGTACGGGTATAAAAGCGAAGAGCTGGCGCATATGCATAAAATGCGCATATATCTGTTTATTGATGTGATGCGGAAGCTCATAAATGAAAAGGTTATTACTCAATTTGACTCTGCGATCGATATCGGCTGCAACAGAGGGCTTTATAGCAAGCTTATCAGCGAGTTTGGATTTAAGCGTGTGGAGGGGATAGACATCGATGAGCCACTGGTCAAAATGGCTAAGGATAATTTTGAAAGCACGGAAGAGGGGCATCGCATCCGTTTTAATGTGGTGAATGCCGAGGAGCTTGATACGACTGAAAAATACGATTTTATTCTTTGCACAGAGGTGATCGAGCACACACAAAATCAAACAAAGACGATTGAGAACCTCAATAAAATCCTAAAGAAAGGTGGAGTGGCCATCATCACGTTGCCTAACGTGATGAGCTTTCCGTACATCATCACCTGGATCTCGTATAAGCTGCATGGCCGAAAATTCGACCAGGAGATGAAAGACCATTTAAGCTATCCCTTTTATAAAACCATCCGGCTTTTTAAAAACAAGCCATATAAGCTGGTTTATACAACAGGTACCAATCTGTACTACTGGCACTTTCTTCATAAGTACCCGTTCTTTAACAGGCTTAATATTTTGAATTTTAAATTGGGCAAGCTTTATCCCTTCCGTTTCCTGACACAGTATTTTTATATTGTGTTAAAGAATGAATGATATTAAAGCGTGTGGTAGATGCTGCTAAAGTAAGAGCCTACCGTTTGGAGATCGTATTTTCCGATGAGCTGTTCCGAAATCGCCTTGGGGTTGTACGAGCCGTGGTAGCAGGCATTTATTTTCTGGTACCAGTCTTCCGGGGTATTGTCGGTGATATAGCCGTTCGATTCACGAATCACTTCGGGTGCGATGCCTACAGGACTTACAATACTGGGTAAGCCGCATAACAAGGCTTCCACGATGATTGTGGAAAACGTTTCATAGTCCGAACCATGAACAAAGCGATGGCTGGAGTTGAGGTGCTTTCTTAGCTGTTCTGCATTGAGGATGCCGGTATAAGTGATAGGATAGGAGTATCTTTTTTGCTTCACCGCTTCAAGCTGGCGGCCATTGCCGATAAGGCACAGGCTTAAATCCGGTATTTTTCCTTCGCGATGCAGGCGCTCCAGGGCATCTAAAAACAAAAAAGGATTTTTGGGGCTTGTCCAGTTTGCAGCCGCAACAAATGTGTAATGCTTCTGCGCCCCGGCCTGTGGATCGTAGTAAAACTCCGTTTCATCAATTACATTTGGAACAATGACGACGGACTTGTTGTTTGAGTATGATTGAACTGTGCTTTTAAGAATTCCGGAAACACAAGTGATCGCATCCGCATTGTCATAAGCCTTTTTTCCCGAACGCTTATACAGGTTCTTGCTGAAGAACTGGTCAAGCTTACTCCAGTGCTCTGTGATTACATGTTTGCTTTTAAAGTGGGCCGAAAGCCGGTGGCCGGTGATGGCACAGGGGAACAAAATGTTAGAGTGAATAATGTCAAATTTGTAGTTCGGATAGATAATTTTCGAAATGTATGTTTTAAGAATAAGGTAATGCAGCGGCAGCAGGTTGTAAAGAATCTTATAGAGCTTCGATTCAACATACACCTGGTGGGTTTCTATTCCGTGCTCGTCAACAATCACTTCGGCACTCTTTTTAAAGAGCGATGGGCCATCGATTACATGAAAAGAAAGAACAACAATGTCGTTTTCAAGGCTGATACATTGCGCATGCTTTTTTACAAATACCGGGAAGATCCTGCTGTTTTTATTGGGATACCAGTAAGAAAAAAAAAGAATTTTATTTCTCATGAATACAGAAAATGTTGTCGTGTTTCGGCAGCTCCTCTTTCGACATAATTTCAACCAGTTGACCCGGGCGCTCTTTACTGTTGCTGAGCTTATAAATTCTGTAATTGTTTACCTTCCTGATGAAATCATAAATTTCATATACGGACTCATAATGGTTGTTCCTGTCTGCGCTGCACTCAATAATGAGTTTTGGAGGCTCCGTTTTTCTTAAGATCTTCTCCAGGCCTTTCAATACGTCCAGTTCGAAGCCTTCCACGTCGATCTTGATCATTCCTATGCCTGCAGTTGAGTATTCGGGAATATCATCGATTTTGATCAGCTCGATTTCAAAGGAATTTGTTTCTTTCTCCGGTTTTATTAAAGTTGCTCCGCCGCGGTTAACACTCCAGTTATCGTAAATAGTGATCTTTCCGCTATCGTTGCCGACAGCTTTATCCACTACCTGGATATTGGTAATCTTATTCAGGTCGATATTATACCTCAGGAGTTTAGCTGTTTCCGGGTTAGCTTCGAATGAATATACTTTGCCTTTGTTGCCCACGCAATACGATGCGAATATGCTCATCAGGCCAATATTAGCACCGATGTCGAAAAAAATACTGCCTTTTGGCAAATGATCTTTTATGAAGTTCAGCGTGCCCTTCTCATAGGTCCCGAAATAGTAAAGCGCTCTTTCCACGCCATTGTCAATCACCGGGTTAAGGAGCAGCTCGAAGCCATAGATATTCTTAGAAATGACCTCGCCTTTCGGTTTTGGAATCAGGATTCTGGACAAAAAACGGGACATCGTTCCTTTACCTATCATCCTGGAATCCCAGATTTTTGAAAGTAAGAGGTAGGTCTTTGAAAAGTCGACGTGTTTTAACTCCATAGAATCGAAAAATGTCTTCAAAAATACTTAAAAATTGACAGTAAACACACATTTATCTTGTGTTGGCTAAATGCAGGGCGTTTGTATGCCGGGCCAAAAGCATGAGTTTTGCATAGCGGATTGCAGTTTTAAGACTTAAAATACATAAAAAAACGCTAATTTCGCCTGATACAAGGCAACGTGGGAGTCATTAAGCGGCAAGGCATAAGAAATACGGTAATCACCTACATCGGGATTGTTATAGGTGCCATCAATATCATTTTTGTCCAGCCTAAGCTGCTCAGTCCCGAAGAGCTCGGCCTTACCAGGCTGTTATATGATTTTGCCTATATCATCGGTCTGGCGGTGCCTCTCGGGCTCCCGAACATCATTGTCAAGTTTTTTCCTTTTTTTAAGAGCGTCGAAAAAAAGCACCATGGCTTCGCGGGCTTTGTGCTCCTGATCTTTTTTATAGGCTTTGTGATCTCAGCCTCTGTTCTGCTCATCCTTAAGCCATCCATCACGGATCTGTATAAGGAGGATGCCGGGCTGTTCGTCAGGTACTTCAATTTCGTATTTCCCTTCATGTTCATCGTATCGGCCATAACGGTAACCACAGCCTATTGCCAGGCCCTGTTCAAGTCCACGGTACCATCTTTTTTGAACGATATTTTTCTGAGGCTTGGTGTGATCGTGGTTACCATCCTGTATTTCAACAGGCTGATCAGCCTGGATGTTTATATTTACCTGTTCATCGGGCTTTATGCCATCGAGCTGCTCCTGATTCTGGCCTATATCCTTCTGGTCGACACGATCTCCTTTAAGCCGGATAAGGCGCTGTTTCATACCCATAGCCCGAAAGCCATGCTGAAATTCGGCTTGTTGTTATGCCTGGCCTCCTTTGCATCCATTGGTGTTCGTAAGATCGATACACTTTTTCTGGGCTCTCTGTCCCTGGGGCTGGTAGCCGTATATACCACGGCAGTGTTTATTTCATCGTTTATTGAAGTGCCTTTAGGGGCCCTGGAAAGGATCAGTCACACCAAAATAGCGGATAACTTTGCCAAAGGCAATATGACCGAAATAGAAAAGGTCTATAAGGATTCCGTGAAGTACCTGCTTTTGATCGGAGGGCTTTTATTTGTAGGCATCAACGCCTGCACGGGCTATGTGTACGAGATCGCCAGGTTGCCCGGAGAATACCAAAGCTGCCTTGGCGTGGTGTATATCGTTGGTCTCGGAAGCCTGATTAATATCTCGACGGGTATTAATTCAGCGCTCATTTTTTACTCAAGGTATTATATTCTGGGAACGGCGCTGCTCGTTGGCACCCTGGCAATCACAGTGGTGTTGAACTTTCTCCTGATCCCGGTTTATGGCATTTACGGTGCGGCGATGGCTTCTGCGATCGGTTCGTTCACTTACAACGCGATGAAATTCCTGTTCATCTATTGGAAGTTCAGATTTCAACCTTATACCCTGAGCTCGCTGTATATTACCGGGTTGATCATCCTCTGCAGCCTTGCTTCATTCGTGATGCCGGAGCCTACAGGTCTGCCTCTGCTTAATTTGCTGATAAAAGGCGCGCTCGTGTCAGGCATCTATATTTTTGCCGTGTATAAGCTCCGTATCGCTCCCGAATTATTCAGCGCTGTGCTGGGCAGGCTGCGAAAATATAAGCATTAAGGTCTTTATAAAACAGACGACAACACGTGAAAAAAGTCCTCATCATCACCTATTACTGGCCTCCCACCGGCGGAGCGGGAGTGCAGCGCTGGCTCAAGTTCAGCAAGTATTTCCGCAGCTTTGGCTGGGAGCCGGTGATCTATACGCCTTCCAATCCCGATTTTCCGATCTTCGACGAGACCCTGATGCACGATGTGCCGGAAGGGCTCACCGTGCTCAAAACCGCGATCACCGAACCTTACGACATCTACCGCAGGATCATGCGCAAGAAAAAAACGGAAACGGTCAACCAGGGCTTCCTCTCGGAAGGGAAAGAGAATACGACCCTGCAATCGGCGATGATCTGGATCCGGGGAAACTTCTTTATTCCCGATGCCCGCATGTTCTGGATCAGGCCTTCTGTAAAGTACCTTTCGGAATATATGAAAGCGAATGCCATCGATGCCGTGATCAGCACCGGCCCTCCGCACAGTATGCACCTGATCGCGCTGGGGCTGAAAGAGAAGTTCGGTCTTCCCTGGATCGCCGATTTCCGCGACCCCTGGACGCAGATCGATTTTTACGACCAGCTGAAGCTTTCCGCCTTTGCCGACAGAAAGCACAAGCGCCTGGAAAAAACAGTATTGACCAAAGCCGATAAGGTCGTCACCGTCAGCAAAAGCTGCGCTGCCGACCTCGAAGTGCTGGGCGGAAGAGGAGTAGATGTGATTACCAATGGCTATGACGAGGACGACTTTAAGTTCAATGAAGCGCTGACGCTTCTTCCCGGCTTCCTGTTCCACCATACGGGCGCCCTCAACAAAGACCGGAACCCTTATACCTTATGGAAGGTGCTGGGCGATCTGTGCCGCGAAGACACGCAGCTGAAAAAAGACCTGGTGCTGAAATTTACCGGGAAGACCGATGCCGTCGTGTTTGAAAGCCTGAAAGCGCAGGGGCTGGAGGCCAATGCCCAAAAAACGGAATACATGCCGCACAGCGAGGTGGTGAAGGCGATGGCGCAGTCGCCGGTATTGCTGCTGCCCTTAAACAATACGCCCAACAATAAAGGCGTGCTTTCCGGGAAATTGTTCGAGTACCTCGCGGCCCGCCGCCCTGTCTTCGGGATCGGCCTTCCGGATGGCGACGCCGCCGGAATCCTCCGGGAAACCGGTGCCGGAAGCTTATTCGGCTTCGATGATTACGAAGGCATGAAGCAGGCCGTTAGGGAGCTGTACCGGCAGTATCAGGCGCAAAGCCTGACCATTCAGCCCGGCCCCATTGCGAAATATTCCAGGAAAAGCTGCGCGGCCTCCTACACGGCGCTTTTGGATGGAATTGCACAGCGCAGACCTTAGCACGATGGATGCCTTATAAAAAAAGCGCTTCGCGGAATCCCGGAAGCGCTTATGCCGTCTTTTTGATTATTTTTACAGCAGTAAGTTTATTGGTCTGCAAGGCCCCGTGATTTAAGAGATTAAATCACCCGATCGCCAAATCAGGTCTCGCAATCATTGGATTTACCAGGGCTGTATTCTGTTTGCTTAACGGGATACGGCCTTTTTTACAAGCAAAATCCAATGAAAAGATCAGGCCGGCAACAGCCTGCCCTTTAACCAATCATTTTTTAATTAACCTTTACTTTGAAGGTGATCTCCACGTCCGTTTCCCCCGGAGCATAAGTGCCGTCCTTCGCTTCCGGCTGGTGCCTTAAGGCAACCGTAAGCGGGTAGGTGATGCCGGCGGTAGAGGCGGCTGCTCTCCAACGTGTCTTAAGGCCTACGCTGCGTTGCGGGTTGCCGTTATCGATGTCCAGGTATCTGATCACAATGTTGCTGCCGTTGGTTTGAACCGTATAAGGCACCGTGCTGCTGATCACCGTATTGGCATTGTTCCCGGTAGCAGCCGGGTTTCCGTTAAAGAAGAGCATGTGCTCCTTCGACTCTTCGCCAGCGATGACGTTGGAGGTACTGTCTGTCGGGTTCTTCGACTCGTCGAGGATGTATACCTGCGTAAAATAGGTGGTGTTGGAAAGCAGGACGAGGGTATCGTGTGTGCCGCTTTCGTTCAGGAACGAGCCTGCCGCTCCGCCGTCTCCGTCAGGATCTTTGTAGGCGTAAGTTTTTATAAGGCCGCTTGCCGAATCCTTCAGCGCCAGGCGCACCGTGGTGATCACCTCCGGCGGATCGGTCGGCGCGATCGGATTGTCGACCACGGGCTCGTCCTCTTTTTTGTCTTTCTTCTTGCAGGCGCTGAAGCTCAGCGCTGCGATTGCCACAAAGGCAATGGTTTTGATGGTTGTTTTCATTTGCTTGTTGTTTTGATTGGTTAATGGTTATTTTTTAATTGCCGCCCTAGGAGCGGGCTTACTACATACATCTCACGGCTTACCACTCATAATCTTATTACTCATATCTCACTACTCACATCTTATTACTACTTATCATAAATCACCAGCGGCACTTTAATCCGCAGCGTAAAGTTCCTGCCCTGGCTATCGGCAAAATAGCGGAAGCGGTCGAGATAATCCCTGTATAGCACATTTAATACATTGGTGGCGGCGAGGCTGATGTTCAGGCGCTGTTTCCCGAATCTGAAGCCGGCGCCGATCTCCGCGCTCAGCAGGCCATAAGCTTTGGGAGGAGGCGCAAAGTCCGTGCTGTCAGGCACGCGCCACTGCTTGGTCACGTATTGATAGCCGACCTGTACGTAGGCTTCTTTCACCGATGCTGAAAGGTCCGTAAAGGCCTTCGCCTCCAGCGAATAGCGGTCGGAAGGCATGTACACAAGGTAATCCCTGATGCTGTAGTTCCAGGCACGAAGGAGCATGGCTTTTGCCGTGAGCTGCAGATGCTTCAAAAGCTCCGCGCTGGCTTTCCCGTCGATCCCGCTGATGCGCGCATCGGCCTGCATGTAATTAAAAACCGGGTAAGCGCCTTTGATGGTAAGCTCCGGCTGCGTTCCCGGGTTGAGGTAAATGAAGTTGCTGAACTGGTTGTGGTAAGCCGTCACCTCAAGGCTGTACTTTCTGGTCTGATAAAGCCCGGTAGCCGTGATATTGTATACCTGCTCTGTTTTCAGGTTGGCATTGCCGCGCTCGATAGAGCCTAGGCCCTGGTGCAGGCCGTTGCTATAGAGCTCGTTGGGAGCCGGTGCGCGCCAGGCGGAACCCGCATTGATAAAGACGTTGAAGTTTTCTTTCGGCTTGATAATGGAGCCCACATTCCAGGAAAAATTGCTGAAATTCAGGTCGGGCGACTGAAGAACATTGCCGGTGTAATAATAGGATTTCAGGTTTTTCTGATCGTACCTCAGGCCGGCTTCCAGCTCGATGTGCTGCCTCACGTAGCGCTCCGTGGCAAAGAACCCGAAGGTATTGTTCAGGAAGTTCGGAATGAAGAACCTTCCCAGGTAAACGTTCTTCTGGTTCATGTAGCTGCCGCCAAACTGCCCCCGGAAAGACTTGATGTTGAGGTGCTCCAGCACGATCTCTGCCGTTTGCGATGTGATGCGGTAATCCAGGTCGGGCTTGTTGGGATCCACATAGCCGGTGCTGCGTGGCGGCGTTTTGTCGAACTCCTTGCGGATGTTATACTGGTAGGCATACTGCACGTTCATGAGCCAGCGTGGCGCCAGGTGAATGTGCAGTTTGGCTTTGGCCAGCTCATGGCTCACATCCTGGTAAGGGCGGCCGATGTCGTAGGAAAAAGGAGCGAGGCTGTCCTGGGGCTTCGCGGAGTTGAATGCCGCTTTCAGATCGGTGAGGTTGCCGATATGGGCGCCCGTGAAAATGCCTACCCTGGTATTGAACTGCGAATAGTAAGCCTCCACACCGATGTTTTTACGATGATAGCCCAGCGTATAGGAATAGTTCATTTCCTCGACGCCCGTATTTTTCAGGTAATAGGTTGGTGTCCGGATGTTTCCGCCTTTTTTATAGGTACCCTGCACACGCCAGCTCAGGCCTTTTAGCTTATCGAAGTAGCCCTGCAGAATGCCCGAGGCCACGCCGGCCTGCCCGTTGCTCATGTCCACGAGGTTTAGCTCGCCCGTAACTGCCGCCGTATCCGGCAGATCGTTCGGCTCCACCAGGATCACGCCGGCCATCGCATCGCTGCCATAGCGTACGGCATTAGCCCCTTTGATCACCGATAGCTTCTGTGCAATGAAAGGGTCGATCTCCGGGGCATGCTCGTTGCCCCATTGCTGGCCTTCCTGGCGGATGCCGTTGTTCAGGATCAGGATCCTGTAGCCCTGCATGCCGTGGATCATCGGCTTGGAGATGGTACTGCCCGTATTCAGGCTTGTCACGCCGCTCACCAGCTTCAGCGACTCTCCCAGCGATTGCCCGCGGGTCTGGTCCAGGTCCTTGTCCTTGATCTCATTTACCGTTTGGGAGCTGATCATCCCGGGCTGCTTGTCCATCACGTCGATCTCATCCAGCTCCACGGCGCTGTGAGGCAGCCTGATCGTCAGCTTCAGGTCCTTTCTGAGCTCCAGGCTGATCACTGTGTCCCTGCAACCCACATGCTGTATCACAAGCTCGTGCATGCCGGCGCACAGCCCTGTAAACGTAAAGTTCCCATGCGCATTCGTGATCTGTGTCTGGTTGTTCTCTTTCAGGATCACAAAGGTGCCGTCCAGCTCTTTGCCATCGTCCAGGTCGATGATCTTGCCGCTCAGCACATAAGGGCAGCTGGCGGGACTTTGAGCAAAAACAGGCTGTACCAGCCATAGCAATACTACAGGAAGGAATATGCGTGGGCATATACTCGACATAAAAACTAATGGTGGAAAACCGTGAGGCTTATTTTACCGGATCATAGCCGCTTCCTCCCCATGGATGGCAGCGCAGAATGCGTTTCAGCGCCATCCAGCTGCCTTTGAAGGCGCCATACTTATTAATGGCGTCTATGCCATACTGCGAGCACGAAGGCGTGTAGCGGCAGGATGGCCTCAGGAGCGGAGAAATGCTGTATTGATAAAAGCGAATGATCGCCAGCGGTATAAACTTCAATAATTCCGTTTTAATGGTTAATGACTTAATTTACCTGACCGTGTAAATTAAGCCACCGGCGGGCCGCGCAAAGGAGGCGTGGCGTGCTTATTGGAAGAGGTGTCTTTCTGCTCGTAGAGAAAAGAATGTTCCCTCGGTTCCTGAACAGGAAGAAAGGTGAGAATGAATCGGAAGACCGTGTAATAAACCGGCGTGTCGAATTTTTCGAAATTACAATCCTTGGTGTTCTGATCATTATGGAAGGAAAGCCCCGAAGCCGTGCTCTCAATTGCCTCGTGCGTATGGCCCAGAAGCGAGTGGATATACACCTTCGGCAAAGCGGCAAATAAAACAACTGCCAGCAGGAAAGAAGAAAATAGTATTTTATACTTAGCTTTCAATACTACAAATATAGACCTTTTTTAAAAAAAACGATTTTCTTAACCTATTTTTAGAAAAATCCTTAACATTAAAAGGAGCGTCACGCAGCTCATACCATTTCAAACTCCCGGGCATACTCTACCGTTCCATTCACTCCCGAAAGGCCGCCGGGCTTAAGCTCCAGGGCCATGAAGGCATTGGAGGGCACCTCGAAAGGCGCTTTGATCTGCCATCCGGCTGCCGGTAGAAATCCGAATTTCGGATAATAATGTTCGTGGCCCAGCACGATCACGGAGCCATAGCCCAGGTTCCCGGCTTTCTGAAGCCCTGCCCTGATGAGCGCAGTGCCGATGCCCCGGTGCTGCAGATCGGGATGAACGGATACGGGAGCCAGCGCCAGGCTTTCATGTATGGAGCTGCTGTTTTTAATACGGATTTTTGTAAACAGGATGTGCCCGCTGATGGCCCGATCGCTGATGGCTACCAGGGAGAGCGCCGGGATAAAGGCGCTGCTTTTGCGAAGGGCATCGACGAGCTTCGCTTCGCCTGCCTGTTTGAAAGCCAGCTCGTGGATGCGGTATACGGCTTCATGGTCCTGTGGGATTTCTTCCCTGATCTCTGTCGTCATGATGTTTTATCTGCCGGAGGTTTCTGATCGTTGTAATGGCTGGCCTTTACTTTTTGGCCGGTAAGCGCGTTGTAAACATGCAGGCCATCTTTGTTGGTCATGTAAAGGTAATTGTCGGAGGCAACATAGCTGAGGATCTGCCCGAGAGATTTAAGCTCTATGCTGTACAAGGTTTCCCCTTTGGTGTTCACTTTCGAGAGCAAGTCCCGGTCTTCGTACTCATTCCAGGTTTTGGAATGCAGCACATAAAAAAAGTCATCGTTCACATAAGCCTCTGCGCTGTTGATTTTATTCAGCAGGATCGGATTCAACCAGTAGCCTTCGCCTCTGCGGTGCTTGTAGTCCTGGCTTGTACCGCTTTTCAGAGAGCGTACCACCAGGAAAGAGCGATGATCGCCATCATTGGGGGCAAAGTAAATCTTTTGCCCTGCATGTTCGCCATAGCGGCTGCCCCTGTTTACTTCAGTGCCATAGTCAAAGGATTTATCCCAGTCTATGAGTTGCCTGTTCTCCAATGAAAGGTAAACAACGGTGCCATCCGCAATCTCCATTTCCAGAACGTCGGGTCTTGAAGGACCGGGTATGCCATACTTAGTGATGCCTGCAGCACAGGCCTTGAATTTGGTTTTTAAGGAAAGCAGATCAGACCATTCTTTACCGGTAGGGATGTCAATGAGGCTAAGCTTGCCTTCGCAATAACAATTGAATGCCAGGAGGTCGGAAGACCAGGCAATAATCCTGTCGGTGTAGCGCGTGCCGCAGGCGTTGTGATCGATGCAGCCTGCTTCCTGCCGGTATAAAAAAGAAAGTGTATTGTTTTTCAGTTTGAATACGGTAAAGAGGCTGTTCTCATGCTGGTAAGTGCTGGTTCTGTCTACTGAGCTGCTGGAGTACTCCTGGTGTTCGGTATTATACAGCGAGTAGACCCACAATAATGTATCTTCCTGGTGGAAGAACCATTTGGTGTCCGCAATTCTTCCCGGCACAAGCTTGTTGTCGGTAGGCTTGTCGCTACACGAGAGAAAAGAACTTAGGCTGCCCAGAAGGCTGATGGCATAAAAAACAATTTTCATGGGAGTTGATTGAAACGTTTATTGGTATTAAATGTAATCATTTTATTTTTCCTGAATCAGAAAGCAGGATGGTATAATTAATACGGTAGATGCTTTCAGGGCCGGAATCTCTGATTACAGGCGATGACTACGAAATGAGAGCCAGGTGTGAAGCGTAATTTGATGTTCTGTATGCTCCTGTTCCCGCAATGAGTTCAAATGCCTGTAAATGATCAAAAATGCGTAGTACTACTCGTTTTTCGTTGAGTAGAATTACCTGATTTTTTTATTTTGGCGTTATTTTTTTGAAGTGAGTTTTTGCTTTGAAAGCCTCAATTATCAATGGGTTCATGGATTTTTGTGATTTTTTTTGAAGCAGACTTTGAGTCTCCTTTTTGCGCAAAAATGATTTTTATGCCAGCCGGATCTGTTTTATTTCATCGGAGCTTTCCGGGGATCGCTTACAATAAGTTTACATGAACTTAAATCTGAATGAATAAGGGAGAATGTCTTTAATCTCAATAATGACAGTGCTTTCAGAGATAGTCATCTCTTTTTGTGTTTGAAATGTGCTCGCGTAAAACTACGCAGATGCATGTAAATTTTTTATCTCGTGTGCGTTGAGTCAGATCATTGGCAGGGCTGCTGATTGGTAGCTTTTATTAAGTCTTGTCGCTGTATGGCTGCTGTAAACATAGATGAATCATAAGAATGACTGTACATGTTGCGGGCTGTTTCTTTACGGGGGCATTCTACATTTGTCATGTTCTAAGGCCATGGAATAACCTGTACCACTCATCATTCAATTTTATTAAAACTAACCCAAAACAAAAAAGATCATGAAAAAACTACTTAAACACCTTATGTACGGAGGTCTGCTGGCTTTGCCTTATGGCAGCTTTGCACAGGCATTCCTTGAGAATTTCGGTTCCGTCGGAGGCACAACAGCGATTTCGACAGCTTCTGTCGGTTTTTCAAGCGCAGCATTCGGATTCGCCTACACAGGCACTGCCGATGTCAGGAATACCTCTCCTTCCACAAGCTATACGCTCGCTTCAGGTACTGTAGCATCCGGTAATGCCAATATCTTTATCACCAACACCGTAGGAAGGTCTTTCGAGATCAGCGGCATCAATACATCCACCATGACTCCGGGTGTGCTTAACTTCGGCATTTCCAAAAGCACAAACGCTAGCACCGGCGCCGATCTGCTGGTTGAGGCCAGCGTTAACGGGGGGGCTTATACATCCTTAGGATACGCCGCATTGCCTACCGGCAGCGGCACCTCAAAATGGTATGCGCGTACCACAACATCCTCTGTTCCTACAGGAACCAACGTCAGTATCCGTTTCAGGCAAACCGGTACAGCCACGCAGTACCGTATCGACGACGTTGAGCTCGGCGCTACCGGTGGCGGAACCACAACGCCTTGCTCGGCCAGCATTACTGCCAGCGGAGCAACAACCTTCTGCAATGGCGGAAGCGTGGTTCTGTCGGCTAACTCAGGTGCCTCTTACCTGTGGTCGAATGGTGCAACGACACAAACGATCTCTGTAAGCCAGTCCGGAACATATAACGTTACCGTTACGGCGGTTGGCGGCTGTACTGCTACGGCTGCTTCTCCGGTAAGGGTCCTGGTTTACCCAACGCCAACCGTTGGTGGCTCGGCTACGAACATCTGCGGCAGCGGAACGTCTACGCTCACCGCCAGGACCTTCGCCCAGGACCTGTTCATCTCAGAATATGTAGAGGGATCAGGCAACCAGAAATACATCGAGATCTACAATGGTACAGGAGCTAACGTGAACCTGTCAGGTTATGTCTACAGGGCATTCCACAACGGTGTATCCGTTCCTACATTCGTTGATACGCTCGACGGCTACCTCCCTGGCGACATTCTTGCCGATGGTCAGGTATTGGTGCTTAAGAACAGCGGTGCCTCCTTATATGCAGGAACCAGCTTCTCCACAGCTGCCGTGGCGCACAACGGAAACGATGCTTTAGGCCTCTACAAAATAGCTTCAGCCTCTTATGTCGACATCTTCGCCGTGATCGGTGTGGACCCTGTCTCTCAATGGAATGGTGCCGGTGGCTATTCAACCCTCGACAAAACCCTGCGCCGAAAAGCCTCTGTATACTCAGGGATCACCGTTAATCCGGCTCTCCCTGGTCAAAGCGGCTTCACAACACTTACCACCGAGTGGGACCTGTTCTCTACGGATGATGTATCCGGTTTAGGCTCACACACCATGGACGGCGCTTACTCATGGTCAGCTGGTACCACGCCTTCTACAGGCAACGTGGTAACTGCCAGTCCTCCGGCCTCTAACGTATACGTTGTAACCGGCGACTACGCGGTAAGCGGCTGCTCTAACACAGGAACTGTACAGGTCAATGTATTCGACGCTCCTTCGGTGGTGATCGACAACGGCGATGTGCCGGTAATTACCCAGTGCTATGGTCCGCAATGCGTAAACTTAACCGCTCTTCCTACAGGTGCAACACCTTTCACATACGCCTGGAGCACCAGCGAAACCACGGCCGGTATTGTGGTATGCCCTACCGTAACAACGTCTTACTCTGTGGTAGCTACCGACGTTAACGGTTGCAGCGCCATCGAATCCATTAACATCGCCGTGCTTAACACCTGCTGCGAAGATAACAACGTAATCGTTTGCACAGGCACACAAACTGTTTGCGCCGATTCAGCTGATGTGCAGGGGCTGATCGAAGCCGGTGGCTATGTCGGACCATGCGACGCCAGAAAATTCATCTCAGGCTCTGAAGACGCTGCTTCTGCCGGTATGCAGCAATCCGCGGTGAAGGTGTATCCTAACCCGTTTACAGAAGCAACTCTGTTTGAAGTGAAATTGAACGTTGCAGGATCTGTGAAAATCGAGATCCTGGATGTGACCGGTAAAAAAGTGGCTGAGCTTGCAAATGGCATGTTTGCCGAAGGAACGAACCAGTTCAGCTGGAACGGAACCAATGCAGCTGGCAATGCCGTAAGCAGCGGTCTCTATTTCTGCCGCATCGCTTCAAACGATCAGGTGCAAACACTCAAAATCCAGAAGCTGTCTGACAAATAACAGCATGCTCTCATAAGTAATTTTACCCAGTAAAATAAGCTGCTCCGGA
>Ga0233425_10003839_pt1 | contig 26385 bp, 18 predicted proteins | sample Watercolumn_Towu_2_FD_181712 | JGI IMG/M metagenome (GOLD analysis project Ga0233425, IMG submission 181712) | Freshwater microbial communities from Lake Towuti, South Sulawesi, Indonesia - Watercolumn_Towuti2014_140_MG | ecosystem: Environmental > Aquatic > Freshwater > Lake | place...
CGCATCCAGATGGCCATCGCCGGCCGGCCGGTGGACCTCCGTGTCTCGACGCTGCCGACGCAGTTCGGCGAGAGCGTGGTGCTCCGCGTGCTCGACCGTTCCGTCGTCAACCTCGACCTCGCCACACTCGGCATGCCGAAGGAGATCTTTGACGAGGTTTGCTCCATCATCGAGCGGCCCAACGGCATCTTCATCGTCACCGGCCCAACCGGTTCCGGCAAGACCACGACCCTCTACTCCTGCCTCGGCCGCATCAACACGATTGACTCCAAGCTCCTCACCGCCGAGGACCCCGTCGAATATGAGATTGAAGGCATCATGCAGGTGCCGATCAATCCTGCCGTCGGGCTGACGTTCGGCCGGGCGTTGCGCGCCTTCCTGCGCCAGGATCCTGACATCATCCTCGTCGGCGAAATGCGCGACTTGGAAACGGCGCAGATTGCCATCCAATCCTCGCTCACTGGTCACCTCGTTTTTTCCACGCTCCACACCAACGACGCTGCCGGCGCTATCACCCGTCTACTCGACATGGGCGTCGAGCCGTTCCTGGTCAGCTCCACGCTCGAAGCGGTGCTCGGCCAGCGGCTCGTGCGCAAAATCTGCAAGAACTGCCGCACCGCCTACGAACCGACCGAGCAGGACCTGAACCTCCTTGGCCTCAAGCCGTCCGAGGTCGTGGGCAAGTCGTTCTACTTCGGCAAGGGCTGCTCCGAATGCAACGACAGCGGCTACAAGGGCCGCACCGTCCTTTGCGAACTGATGCGCGCGAGCGACCCGATCCGTTCTCTCATCAACCAGCGCGTCGCCGGCACCGTCCTCAAGGACAAAGCGATGGAGCTGGGGATGCGGACCATGCGCCAGGACGGCATCCGGCGCATCCTCGACGGCGAGACCTCGCTGGAGGAAGTCGTCAAATACACGTGATCCCAAGTGGCGCAAGCTTCCCGCTTGTAGTCGCAGGGATTCGCGCGCCGGAAACTCGCGCCAGCTTGTTGCGCTAAACGCTTTCCAATTTCGCCGCGTCCGCTACACTGCTGGCAATGCTTGTTGATGACTCGTTTGAACTGATTGCCATGAAGACTCGTCACACGTTACTGCTGCTGGTGTCGCTTGCTTTCACATTGCCAAGCTCCGCGCAGGAATGGACGCGATTCCGCGGGCCAAACGGCACGGGCATCAGCCACTGCAAAACGATCCCGACGAAGTGGACGGAGAAGGATTTTCGCTGGAAGATCGAACTACCGGGCAAAGGACATTCCTCGCCGGTGGTTTGGGGCGAGCGCGTGTTCATCACGAGCGCTGAGCCGGCCGCGCCGGGCGGATTTCACGCGCTCTGCTACAACGCCGCCACCGGCGCGAAGCTTTGGCAGCGCGACTTTCCGCTCGCGCCGTTCCAGAAGAACGCCCTCAACAGTTTCGCCTCGGCGTCGCCGTCGGTGGACGCGGAGCGGGTTTATGTCAGTTGGGGCACGCCGGAACACTTCATGCTCGCGGCGTTCGACCACGCAGGCAAGACGGTCTGGGAGCGCGACCTTGGCGCGTTCGTCAGCCAGCACGGCCCGGCGGTGTCGCCAGTGCTTTACGACGGTCGCATTATTCTCGGCAACGAACAGGATGGCACAAGCTTCCTGCTCGCCGTGGACGCCAAGACCGGCAAAACGCTCTGGCAGACACCGCGCAAAGGCGGTGACCAGATGACGGCTTACTCGGTGCCTTGCATGTTCCATCCCAAGAACGGCAAACCCTTCCTAATCTTCAACAGCCGGACGCATGGCATTTCCGGCCTCGATCCCGCCACCGGCGCGGTGCTGTGGGAATTCCCCGCGCTCAACGCTCGCAGCGTCAGCTCGCCGTTCATTTCGGAGGCGGCGGGACTGGTCTTCGGCACCTGCGGCGGCGGCGGTGTCGGTGCTTACATCGCAGCTATCCGTCCCGGCGACCCAGCCAAAGGAGGGAAGACGGAGGAAGCTTACCGCATCAAGAAACCCGCCGCGCCCTACGTGCCAACGAGCCTCGTGGTTGGTGACGTGGCGTATCTCTGGACCGACCAGGGCCTCATCTCCTGCGTGACCGCCGCCACCGGCGAAGTCCGCTGGCAACAACGCACCAAGCCCGACACCGCCACGAAGGAAGGTTTCTTCGCCTCGCCGATCTGGGTGGACGGCCGCGTGTTCAATGTCTCGCGCGACGGCGAGGTGGTCGTGATCGAAGCCTCGACCACCCAGTTCAAAGAACTGTTCCGCTTCCCGTTGGGCGAGACGGCCCACGCGACGCCGGCGGTTTCCGGCGGACGGATGTTCCTGCGGACAGAGTCGCATCTGTTTTGCCTCGGTGGCGAGAAACGCTGAACGACGACCTGTTTAGAAACGAAAGGATAAACTATGAAACTTGCAACCCTGTTGATAACTATGCTCGGCATCGCTGTCGCCGCATCGGCGGCGGGTGTCGTTTACGAAGGCAAGGACGGCCCCGGCAAGGGCAAGCACATCGTCCTGCTCTCCGGCGACGAGGAATACCGCTCCGAGGAAGCGATGCCGCAACTCGCCAAGATTCTCGCCGTGCGCCACGGCTTCAAATGCACCGTGCTCTTCGCGATCAACCCGCAGAGCGGCGAGATTGACCCGGTCACCAAGAACAACATCCCCGGCATGGAGGCTCTCGACAGCGCCGACATGTGCGTGATGTTCCTGCGCTTCCGCGAACTGCCCGACGAGCAGATGAAACACTTCGTGAACTTCCTCAACTCCGGCAAGCCGATCCTCGCGCTGCGCACCTCCACGCACGCGTTCGCCTACAGTAAGGACAGCAAGAGCGCCTATGCGAAGTTCGACTGGAAGAACAAGGACTGGCTAGGCGGCTTCGGCCGGCAGGTGCTCGGCGAGACGTGGGTGGCGCATCACGGCTGGCACGCTCACGAGGCCACGCTTGGCGTCGTCGAACCGTCGGCAAAAGACCATCCCATCCTGCGCGGCCTGACGCAGGTGTTCGGGCCAACCGACGTTTACACAGCGAATCCGCCCGCCGACTGCGCCATTCTCATGCGGGGCCAGGTGCTCACCGGCATGAACCCGACGGACCCGCCGGTCGTCGGCAAACAGAAGCCGACGGACAAATACGAGAAGAACAACCCGATGCAACCGCTCGTTTGGCTGCGCAACTACACCGGCGAGTGCGGCAAGACCTCGAAGATTGTCACCACCACGATGGGTTGTGCCGCGGACCTCCTGAGCGAGGGTTTCCGCCGTATTCTCGTCAACGCCTGTTACTGGGCGCTCGGCCTCGAAGGCCAGATTCCCGCCCAGAACAACGTGGACCTCGTCGGCGAGTTCAAGCCCAGCGGCAACTTCGGTTTCGGCAAGTTCGTGAAAGGCGTCAAGCCCGCCGACCATCAGTTGAAGTAGCAGCTTCGCTCAGACCAGCGGCAACTGTTCGTCGCCGTCGGCTGTGACCCGGCCGCGTAACTCCGGGTAGCGCGCCAGCAACGACGCGGGCGCTTTCCCCGGCGCGTCCTCCACCAACCGCCCCTGCATCTCCAGCGCGTTGGCAAAGGCTTTCGCGTCGCGGTGGTTGTTGAACACCACGAACGTCTTCTTCGTCTGGCTGGCGACCTGCCTGATCTTCACGAGCAACTCGCCGAGTTCCATCTCCGAGTAGAGATAATCGTATCGGCCGCCATAGACCTCCTGCTCGCGGCGGAACCAGTTGGCGGCGTTGCGGCCGTGGAGCCGGATGTAGCCGGTGTCCGTCGTCGCACGCGTCTCCATCCTGATGCAATGCTCCAGTGCCGGCTGGTCAATGCCGCAGAACGTGATGCGCTGCTCACGGAAGAACTCCATCGTCTCCCCACCGAGCCAGGAATCGTGCCGCACCTCCGCCGCCACCGGCCAGCCCTCAAAGTCGTCCGACAGCCGCGCCAGCCAGTCGCGGCTTGCCGCATCGTTGCGGAACGACCATGGGAACTGAAACAGCAGCGCGTCGAGCCGCCCCGCCGCGCGCAACGGCTCCAGCCCGCGCGTGCCGAACTGCAAGTCGTCGCGCGTCCACGGCGTCCGGCGGTCGTGCGTGAATCGTTGCCACGCCTTCGCGAGGAGCCGGAAGTCCGACCGGTCGGCGAGTTTCTTCAGCCAGCTTTCCGTCACGCGTGGCTCCAGCGGCCGGTAAAACGATGCGTCCACCTCGACGCAGCCGAGATATTGCGCCACCGTCCGCAGGCGCTCGCCGGGATTGCCCTTCGGATAAACGACGCCCTCCCAATCCGGATAACTCCACCCCGCCGTGCCGACGTAGATCGGCTCACTCTGCGGCGATTTCATACCAGAGCGTCTTGAACTGCGGGCCGATGTCGAAGCTGAGCCGGCCGTCGGCGAGCGTTGCGGGAACTTCGCCGCCGCGCGCGCCGAAACCGTCGAGCGCGAAGACCTTCGCGGACTTCAGCTTCGTGGCGAGCGTAACCTTCGCACCAATGCCTTCGCAAACCGTCGGCGCGCTGCCCCATTTGTTGCTGACGGTGGTGTGGTCGGCGTTCCAGCCCATCCCGGTGTTCTCGACGTTGCCCGCGGCCACCAGCAGCAACCGGCGCGATTGCGCGAGCGGCTTGCCATCGGCCGCGTTGAGCGTGAACACGGCGAAGTTGCATGTGTTCGTCTTCATGTCGAACTCCGCGCCGCCGAGCGCCGTCGTCTTGCCGGCGCAACGGCCAACGACTGCCTTTGCTGCGGGCGCATCCACGGTGTAGAGCGCGGCGTCGGTGTCCCACGCGAGCGCCGAGCCGGCGCGGCCCTGGCGCGCAACGGCCAGTTCACCATCGCGAGAGAAGTTCACGTTGGCGCGGCGGGCAAGCAGTTCGGCGGGTTCGACGCCGGCTTTCTTCCATGCGGCGGTCATCGAGATATTCTCCGCCGTCAGTTTCTCGACCTCGCTGGTGGGAATACTCAGCCGCATTGCGCCCTTCGCCGGGGCCACGTCGCCGCGGCGGAACATCAGCGCGGCGGCGGGCAGGAAGGCGAGCTTGGCGGGATGCTGCTGGAGCGAGAAGTAACCGTTGATCTTGCCGTCGCTCCAGTTCGTGCCGCCCCAGTCGAATTGGAAGACGCCGTCCCAATCCTGCGCGGCGGCGAAGCTCGCGATCATCGGGAACATCTCGGCGGCGTAGTGGCTCGGCGCGGGATGGTCGTATTCGCTGACGGTGAATGCCTTGCCGGCGACGCGGTAGGCGGCGAGCCGCGCGAAGTTGCCGATCTCCTTCGCGGCGACCATCGGCGTGTTCAGGATGAGCCAGTCCTTCGAGTCCCATGGCTTGCGCGGGAAACGCGGATGCTGCCAGTAGGCGTGCATGTCCACGAAGTCGTTGAACGACTCGCGGTAGGTGCCGGCGATGTCGCCGTAGCTCGCCTGCGTGTCCAGGATGTTGGCGCGGACGCCGAGTTCCTTCTTCAGGAACGCGCGCATCCCGTCGGTGTAGGCGCGCTCGGTTTCGGCGAGGAAGCGCGTCCAGTCCAGACCGCGCGGCGTCGGCATCAGCGAGCGCGGCGCGGCAACCGTGCCGGCGTCGAGCGATTCGTTTGCGCGCAGGCCAAGCGAGCCGCCGGGGCGGAGCGTCAGGTCCTTCAGCCGGAACTCACCGGTCGGGCCGCCGCCGAGCACGAAATCGAACCGCACCGAGGCCGGCTCAACGCGCGCGGCGCGGAAGGTGAAGCTGAAGTTCTTCCACTGCGGCGTCAGCTCGGCGTCCTCGTTAAGGCCGCAGTTGTGCCAGTCGGTTTTCTGGAGCCGCGTGCTCAACGGCAGCTTGCGCGGCGCGTCGGAGCGGGCGGCGAACTCGACGGTGTAGAGCTTGCCTTCCTCCAGCGTCAAGCCGGTCCAGTGCAGTTGCGCGAGCCAGGTCGTCGCCGGCAGCTTCTTGATGACGACGCGCATCTCCGCGCCTTCGGTGGTCACTTTGAAATTCTCGCCGCCTTGGGTCGAGCACTTCGCGGGCAGGAGGTTCTCGCCCAGTTTCTCGCTCCCGCCCCACGCCACCAGCAGCTTCTCCGCGGAGCCGTAGCGCGCCTTGAGCCACGCGTTCCACTTTTTCAGGATGTCGTTGCGGTAGTAGTCGGGCAGCGAGGAGACTTTGAGTTGGAGCAGCGAGTTCTCGTTGTTGATTTCGACGATGGCGACGCACGGCTCGGCGGCGTAGGCGGTCTTGGTGTAGGGGTTGACGTGCGTCAGCAACGCGCGGGCGTAGTCGCGCTGCATCCGGATCATCTGGTCGTTGATCTTGTCGAGACCCTTGCCGTATTGCGGCAGCAGGTCGCGCCGCTCGCGGTCGCTGGCGAGGCCGTCGGGGAAATCCTCGCCTTCCCAGTAGTTGCGGGAGACGTGGAGGTTGATGTTGGCGTAGATGCCGCGCTTCTTCAGCGCAGCGATGAAGTAGTCGAGCCGGTCGAGTTGGTCGAGATCAAACTCGTTCTTCTTCGGCGTGCCGGGTTTCCAGATGCCGCGCGGCGCGGTCTGGTTGTCCATGTGATGGAAACGGATGCAGTTGATGCCGAGGCTGGCCAGACGCGCGGCGAGTTTGTCGGCCGTATCGTGGTCGGGGAACGCGCTGGCAAAGGTGAAGTTGGTGGCGAGGAACTTGATGCGCTTGCCGCGACCGTCCACGAAATGGCCGTCCTTGGCGCGAACGAAGCCGCTCTTACCGGCGGGCGCGTCGTTGAGCCAGGAGACGTCGGCGACGCCGCGGTTCGGCTCCAAGCCGGGCATAACGAACGGAAACATCTCCTCGGCGCGCGCGGCAATCACGACGGCGAGCAGTGCGCTGGCGACGAGGATGAAACGGGAATTCAGTGGCGGTATCATGAGAGGTTCCTGACGCCACGAGACGGGGGTTACAGTTCGCGGCTGAGTTGTTGCAGCATTCGTTTTTCGCGCGACGGCGGCATCACCTGCACCATGCCGGGGATGATGGCGCGGGCGATTTCGCGGCGGCGGCGGATCTGGTCGTAGAGGTCGGCGGCGAGGCGGTTGTCGAAGCGCACGAAGTAGGCTTCGCAGAAGTTGATCATCAGCCGGCGCATCGTGAGCGCGTTCTCGCTGTCAACGTCCGGCGGCGGCGGCATGGAGAGGATTTGCTCGCGGGGTATTGGCACGGACACTTCACCGGCTTCGGCACGGAACGATTGCACGAAGCCCGGCAGCGTGACGCTGACGCTCGGCGGGATTTTGCCGGCGAAGAGGAAGCGGTTCTCACCCACGCGCGCGACCCAACAGGCGACGCGCTTGCGGCCAGCGGAACCGCGCTGGTGGTAGTTCATGCCGAAACTGATGACGGCAGAGTGCGGCACGGGCATCATGGTGAAACTGATGTCATCGGCGTCGGAGCCGGGTTGGCGTGCCTGGGTCTCCTGGTGCTGCATCCAACGCTCAACCAGCTCCGAGATGCGTGCTGCGATGCCCTCGAAGTCGGGCCGGTCGAACCGCCCCACGATGTCCGGCCGGTCGCCGGCAAAGGGATCGCCCCACCGGCCGCGGACGCCGTCGTTGTCGGCGGCGGCGGAAGCGTCGCCCCGGATCGCCGCGAGGCGCGGCATAGCGTGGAGGAACGCTTCGATGACCGTGGCGCGCAGCGGCATGGGCGAGCGGCTGTTCCAAAGTTGTTTGGCGAGCGCGCCGGCAAGATCGCACCAGTGGTCGGCCTCGGTCTTGGCCGGCCCGCTGAGATCCGCGAGCCGCACAGCGGCGGGCGCAGGCGCGACGGGCATCGGCCGTTCGACAGCGACCGGCGCGGGTTTGACAGGCGATGGCGCGACGGGCGCGAGCGGCGGTGCAGGCGCGGCAGGCGGCGGAGCAGCCCGCTTGGCGAGCAGCGCGCTCAACTGCACCGCTGTCGCATTCGCTTTGGACGCGAGCTTGGACGGCGCGGGCGTGAGTTCCGCTTTCGGGAATCCGAGATCGAGTGGCGGCACGATGCCTTGCGGCACTGGCGCGGGCTTGGACGGCGCTATCGGCGTGATGGGCAAGGGTGCCGGCGGTGGCGGTGGTGGCGGTGGTGGCGCGGCAACCGCGACGGGCGCCTGTGGAGGCGGCTCCGGCAGTTTCGGCGCGGCAGGTGTCGGCGGCAGCTTGGCGGCGCGCGGCGCGAATGCGGGCGCGCTCCGCGGCGCACGCGGCGAGGTGGGCGCAGGAGGAGGCGTGACGGCGACCGCGACGGGCACAGGCTGTGGAGGCGGCTCCGGCAGCTTTGGCGCGACGGGCGCCGGCGGCAGCTTGGCGGCGCGTGACGCGAACGCAGGCGCTTTGGGAGGCGCGCGCGGCGCGGGCGGTGGCGGTGGCGCAAAAACCGGCTCCGGCGGTTTCGCCGCAACCGGCGGAATTGGCAAGGACGCGGACGCAACCGATGGAGCGGCAATGGGAATGGCCGGCGCGGCAGGTGTTGGCGGCAGCTTGGTGGCACGCGGCGCAAACGCGGGCGCGCTCCGCGGCGCACGCGGCGCGGGCACGGGCTTCGGAGGCGGCATCAACGACGGCGTCAACGAAGCAAGCAAGCCGTCGGGCAACACGGGCGACGGTTGTGTCGCGCGCGGCGGCGGCGGTTTGGCGAGCGGCAGACGCACGCGGCGCGGCGCGGCGGGCGCGTGGAGGTTCGCTGGCACCGGCGCAAGCATCTCAGCGAGGGCGGGCGCAAGCGCGGGCATGGGCCGTGACGCGCGCGGCGGCGGCGGTGAGGCTGGCGGTCGTCTCACGCGCGGCGGCGCGATGGGGGCGTGGAGATTCTTCGGAATGGGCGGCTCGGTGGGCGCGGGCTTGGCCGGGACCGATGGCGGCTCAGGCCGGGGGCGCGCGGTGAAGGTCGCCGCCGGCGGCACGGGTGGGAGTAGCGATTCCGGCAGCTTCGGCGCAGGCGGCGGTAACGGAGCTTTTTCTTCTTCAGCCGGGAGCGTGGACTTGGGTGGGATAACGACGGTCTTGGCGCAGGAAGGACAGGGGATTTCCATCCCAATGCCCGCGTCATCCACCACGAGCCGTTGGCCGCAGTGGATGCATTTGAAGAAGATGTCCATGCGACTGAAGCTTGTGTGTGAGATTACCGGCGGTGGTTCGGCATTGTCAACCAGCGGCTGGCGCGCCGAGCTTGCCGCGGAAGTAAGGAATGGTCAGCCGCAGCCCTTCATCAAGGCTCACCTTGGGTTCCCAGCCAAGCAATTGGCGCGCGCGGGTGATGTCGGGCCGGCGCTGTTTCGGGTCATCCACCGGCAGCGGCTTGGAGACGATCTGCGAGCGCGAGCCGACGATCTTGATGATGGCCTCGGCGAATTGTCGCACCGTCATCTCGGTGGGATTGCCGACATTCACCGGCTCGTGGAACTCCGTCCGCGAGAGCCGCCAGATGCCGTCCACCAGGTCGCTGACATAGCAGAAGCTGCGCGTCTGGCTGCCGTTGCCGAAGACGGTGAGCGGCTCGCCGAGCAATGCCTGGCTGACGAACGCCGGCACGACGCGGCCGTCGCGCAACCGCATCCGCGGGCCGTAGGTGTTGAAGATGCGGACGATGTGGGTGTTGACCTTGTCTTCGAGGAGGTATGCCATCGTGAGCGCCTCGGCGAACCGCTTGGCCTCGTCGTAGCAGCCGCGCGGGCCGACGGGGTTGACATTGCCCCAGTAGCTCTCGGTCTGCGGATGCACGAGCGGGTCGCCGTAGATTTCGCTGGTGGAGGCGATCATGAAACCAGCGCGTTTGTTCTTGGCGAGGCCGAGGGCGTTGAGCGTGCCGAGCGAACCGGCCTTGAGCGTCTTCACCGGATACTCGCCGTAATCCACCGGGCTGGCCGGCGAGGCGAAATGATACACAAACTCCACCGACCCGGGCACCTTGAGGTATTGGGTCACGTCCTGCTCGATGAGGACGAAGTCGGGATTGTCATCGAGGTGTTTGATGTTGTCGCGAGAGCCGGTGAGGAAATTATCCACCGCGAACACGCGCCAGCCCTCGGCGAGAAGCCGGTCACAGAGATGCGAGCCAACAAAGCCCGCGCCGCCGGTCACGACGGCGACAGGTTTACGAGGATGCGTCGTTGTCATTATCGTTTGGGTTTTCAGAAAAGCCCGCGCAGCATAGAGAGCGGCCCGTGCGCTGGCAAGAACGAAGCCCAAACCGTGTCGGATCGGCTACCGCGGCACGCCCATGCGCTCTTTCAACTCCTGTGGCGTATCGCGGTCGGCCAGCGTCTTCTCGATGATCGGGCCGTAGAGTTCGGGACGGCGGCCGGCAAAAAGCACAGTGCGGAAATCGGCGCGCTTTTCGGGGATGAACTTCGGGTAGTAAGCGTGGAGATAACCCGACTTCCCGGCGGGACCAGGCTTGTTGGTGCGCGCAAACCACACGCGCCCGGCATCGAGGTCAACTTCCGTTGTCGCCACGCCTTCGCTCCAGTAAGGCGTGGCGGTGACGACGTGGCCGTAAGGATCAATCACGTAGCTCCGCTGGCTGATGTCCGACATCGGAAAATGCGCCGCCGCCATCCAAACGCCGTTGTCAAGCGCGCGCGTCTCCTGCATCCAGCGGTTGAACACGCCCGACGGCCCCCACGATTGCGACGGACAGAAAACGATCTCCGCGCCTTGCAGCGCTAGCGCCCGCATGATCTCCTGCGAGTAGATGTCGCCGCAAAGGATGATGCCGATGACGCCGAAGTCGGTCGCGAATACCGGCAGTTCCTTGCTGCCGCCATACTGCGAGATGCGATATTTGCCGACGACCCGGCCCTCGCGGTCCCACAGGTAGGCCCATGAAGTCGCCTTGCCATTCTTGCCGGGCATCGCCGGATCGCGCAAGCCGCCAATGATGATGTAGCTCCGGTATTTCCGCGCCTTCTCCGCCACCATCGCGAACGTCTTCTCCGCCGCCGGCGTATCGGTCGGGAAACCGAACTCGCTCATCACAATCATGTCAGAGCCGCGCGCGCCAGCCGTGTCGAGAATCTTAGCGAACTCCGAGTCGGGCTTCGGATTCGGCCCGTGGCCCGCAAACACCTGCGCGATGCTGACGGTGATCCGCCGCTTCTGCGGCCTGGCGACGAGCGGCTTGATGTCGCGCTCGACCAAGTAGTGGAACAGGCTGCGGTCTTCGTGGAAGGTCAGTTGATAGAGGTCCGTGGGCCGTTTCAAATCCACCGCCGCCACCGCCACGCCCGCGCGAATGCCCGTGTCCGCCACGACGATGCCCGACCGGTCAATGACGCACCCCCGCCCCAGCGGCGAGCCAGTGTAGTTCGGGTGGTTGCTGCACAGATACGGCAGGTCGCTGGCGTAGTTGGCACAAGCGAACGTGACGTGGTCGTCGAACGCGCGCGTCCGCATCAAAACGTCCGCCGGCGCTGACTGCGGCACCGGCTCCGGCGCGCTCGAACAGAGCACCAACTCCGCGCCCTTCAGCGCCAGCACCAGCGGCACCTCAGGCCAATATAGGTCCGTGCCAATCATCAACCCGATCTTGCCGAACGACGTATCGAACACCGGCAACTCGTCGCCAAGCGCGATCGCTTCGTCCGGCAGGTGGTGTGACTTGCGATACTTGCCCACGACCGCGCCGTTGGGACCGATCAAGTAGGACGTAAGAAATGTTTTCCCATCCGCCTGTTCCTTGAGATTGGCGACGACATAAAACTTCGCTTTTGCTGCCGCCTTTCGGATCGCGCCCAACGCCGCCGCTGCCTCTGCGTCACCGTCCGTCGGCACGCATTCCTGCGGCAGACAAACGATTTGCGCGCGTTCTTTCGTCACGCGGCCGAGCATCTCCAATGCGTGCGCCAACGTCCGATCATTATCAGCCCACGAGAGCGTGACGGCAGCCACGCGCGTCGGTTCGGCAGCGGGGAGAAGCGTTGTCGTGAGAGCAACGCCGAGAGAGATCAACAAGGTCGAGGATTTCATTATCGTTTCTCCGGTTCTTCGCTTGCACGTGGCTGGCATCGGCTAGGCGGCAGTGTCTCGTCTCCCGGAAATGCTGGCCAGCAAATTCGCGGCCTTGCTTGACGACGGGCGGAAGGCTGGTGAAACTGTGGCCGCGTCTCGATGGGACGCGCCTATGAACACGACTTGGAGAGCTGTCGCCGCTGGCTTGTTGTTGTTACCAATGGCGGCGTTTGCGGCGGCGACGAGCCGATGGGATTTCGAGAGCAACGCGACTGGCTGGCGTGAACCCACCGGCAGCAGTATCGTCGCCGAACCCGGCGCGCCGGCCAATCACGCCTACCAAATCGCCGCCACGCAGCCGCATCACACGCAGTTGCGACTCAACGGCAGCGAAGCTTCGCCCGACTTCGTTGTGTCAGCACGATTCAAGGTTCTGTCATTCGAAGGCGATCCGCCAGTCGTCTACTTCTACGGGCGATTGGCAACGGGCTTCGTCGCCATCTCCATCTCGCGGAACAAAGCCAGCGGGATGGCCTACAACGGCCCCAAAGGCGACAACCCACAGTTTGGCAGCGTCGCGGCGCCCACAGACGAGGGCTGGGTGAACGTGAAGTTCGCCTGCTGGAAGGACCGTTTCCACGCCAAGCTCTGGCCCGCAGGCGCCCGTGAGCCGCGTTGGCAGATTCACGGCGAAGCGACCGGCCACGAGAAAGGCGGCTTCGCGATGGGCGTCTGGACATCGCCCCGGAAACCGTCGGCGGCGCGCGTCCTGTTCGATGACATCACGTTCCAGCCGCTGACGGAACAAGACGCGCCGACGCTTCAGTTGAGCACGGGAGAACGGACCACGCTCGACCCGGCGCGTGTTTCGCCAAAGAGCGGTGTTTTTGAAGCTGCTGGTGACATCGGGCTGGCGACTAGCTCCACGTTGGTCGTTTTCGACCGCGCGAGCGGCGAACTGACGCACGTCGTCCATCGTGCGTCGGGGCGGGAGTTCGTTTCGCCGCGCGAGTCCCGTCCGTTGTTCGGCATCTCGCTGACGAAGCCGCGCGAGGGCAGGAGCGCCGAACTGAGCGCCGATGACTTCCGCAAAGTGGCCGCGGCGAAAGCCAGCGCAGGAGAACTGGAACTGAACTTCAGCGATCATCCGTCGCTGCCGCTCACTGCGCGGGTGACCGCAACGGCCGGCGCGGATGGTCTTGTCCGGTTGCGCATCGCGGTGGCCAACAAGACTGATTGGGCCGTCGCACGGATCGCTTTCCCGCAGTTCGCGGCGCCGGCATCGCTCGGCAGCGACGCGGCGGACGATCGGCTGTTATTACCGCTGAGCCACAGCGACGGCTCGGTCATCGAAGGGCCGGGCCTTTTCTCGCAAACGCGCGTGGCGATGTATCCGGAGGCCGCCTTCACGCAATTCGCCGCGCTCTACGATTCCAAGGCCGGCCTCTATCTCGCGACGCACGACGCCGACGGCCACTGCAAGGAACTCGGCGTGCGAGCGACGAAGAACCAGTTTGTCGAACTGCCGCTGGCGCACTTGCTGCCGGAACTGCCGGGCCGCGATGCCGCGATGCCGTATGAGATCGTGCTCGGCGCGTTTACGGGTGACTGGCGCGACGCGGCGAACATTTACAAACATTGGGCCAAGCACCAGCCATGGTGCGCGAAGACGCTGGCGCAGCGAAACGACATCCCGCAGTTCCTGAAAGACGGCGCGGGCGTCATCATCGCCGGCATCCAGAACCCGAAAGGCTACAACGGCTTCCTCGGCAACAACCTTGAACGGCTGCCGACGCTGATGACCGACTACCGCAAACGCACGGGGCTGGCGCACATGGTGTTCGTGCCCTACGGCTGGGAGAACCGCGGCACGTGGGCCGGCATCCACTACCTGCCGGCGACGCCATCGAATGAGGCGTGGGAGAAGGCGAACGCGGCGTTGTGCGCGCAGGGCGACCGCGCGGCGATGCTCACGTCCGGTTTCTGGTGGGTCGTGAAACGCGCCGCGACATTCGAAGGGCCGGCGTTTGACGACACAACGGACTACGAACGGCGCAAAGAGTGGTGCATCCGGAACAGGGACGGTTCGCTGTTCACATTCGACAATTACGATAACCACAGCCGCAACGCGACGTGGCGCGGATTGTCGGTGAAGCTTTGCCACGGCAGCGCCGAGGCGCGCGGGATGATGTTGAAGATATTCCTCGATGTGGCACAGCTCGGCACGCCGCTGGTGAGCTTCGACCAAGAAATCGGCGGCGGCCAGCATCAACCTTGCTACAACGAGACGCACGGTCATCCGCCTGGCTACGGGAACTGGATGTGGACGAGCTTCCGCGACCTCTGCGCGGAAATTCTGCGGCGCGGCAAACCGATCCAGCCCGAGTTGGGCTTGCTGATGGAGAACGTCAGCGAGGTTGCGATTCCCTACATGGCGACCTACTGGAGCCGGCAGTTCGGCGAAGTGGACCACGGCGCGACGGGCGCGCGTGGCGTCGGACTCTTCTCCTACCTCTACCACGAATACGTCACCGCTATCGGCGCGGCCTGCGTGCAAGGCCAGGGGCCGCTTGGCGTGCGCGGCTCGGCGGAATTGCGCTGCCACATCCTCGCCAATAACCTCACGCGCGGCCTCATCCCCGGCCCGTTCATCCAGGACGTGCCGCTGGAACCAATGAACGACAAGTGGAAAGTGCCCGTCGCCGAGGCTTACTTCGCGTTCTGCAAACCCTACGCGCGTTTCCCGGAATACCTGATGCTCGGAGAGACGCGCCGGCCGCCGCCAATCGAGTGCGCTGACCACGAGGTTTGGTTTTATCGCCAGGACGCGCGCGGACAATCGCTCAAGCCCGGCGGGCCGAAGGTGGTCAAGGCCACGGTGAAACTGCCCGTCGTGACTGCCGGTTGTTTCATCGCCGCCGACGGTTCGGTCGGCACCGTCATCGTCAACGCCACATCGCAAGCGCAGATCGCGACCGTGCGATTGGGCGGGCCATCAAAATCCGCAACGCTCTTCTGCGCAGACCGCAGTGAGGAAAAACGATGGGAGCGTCCTCCGGACAAGATCGAAGTGATGCTGGAGCCTTTCGGCACGCGGTTTCTGGTCACTCGCTAACGATCGAGACGCAAAGCGGCACTCGCTATCACACTTCGTCCGTCAACACATACGGCTTGCGGTAGGCGGGGCGGAGCAGTTCGTTCGCCTTGTCGCAGTTGGTGAATCGCTCGGTTTTGGCGTCAAAGAACAGCTTCTTGTTGCCGGTGCGATAGGCGATGTTGGCGAGATGCTCCAGCGTCGCGCTGAGATGGCCCTGCTCGATCTCGCCGTTGGGCTGGCGGCGCGTGCGGATGCAATCAACGAAGTTCGGCAGATGCCACTTGTCGGGATGGTAGCCCTTGTCCTGCGCGACGAGCTTGTTGCCCGCCTCGAACACCTGCCAGCCCGCGCCGTGGCGACCGAGATACATCATCCGCTTGCTGCCGTAGATTTCGATGCGGTCGCAGTTCTGCGGCCAGAACGGCCACTTGTCGCCGAGCCGCACTTCGTTGGGCGACTTGATGTTGTAAGGCGTGAAGCCGGTATTCTCGAAACTCATCACCAGCTTGTCGAACGCGAACGTCACGATCTGCACGTCGGGCATCTCGCCGCCATCGTCAAACTGGAACCGCCCGCCGTCGCACGAGACCGACCTCGGATGCGGCGGATCGCCCACGACCAGTCGTGCGAGATCCAGCGTGTGGATTGCGTCGGAGGCGTTGCCGCCGGAGTAGTCCCAGTAGCCATACCAGCCGCGATGGACGTTGCGGTTGTAGGGCCGCAGCGGCGCGGGGCCGAGCCAGCGGTCCCAGTCCAGCCCCGCCGGCGGCTCGCTGTCCGGCGCGGGACGCAGCGGATAGCCGCCGACCACGCTGCCCAACATGCCGAAGACCTTCACGTATTGCACCTTGCCCAGCTCGCCCTTCTTGATGTAGTCGCGCGCGGAGAACGCGTAGGGCGCGCTGCGGTTCTGGTAGCCGGCCTGGACGATGCGGCCGTATTTCTTCGCCGCCTCGATCATCTTGCGGCCTTCCCAGACGTAGAGGGAGATGTTCTTCTCCACATAAACATCCTTGCCCGCCTGGCAAGCCCAAACGGTGGCGAGCGCGTGCCATTGCTCCGGCGTCGCCACGACGACGCCGTGAACCTCCTTGTCATCGAGCACGCGGCGAAGGTCGCCGACGAGTTTCGGCGCGGCGCCCGTGAGTTTCTCCAGCGTGGCGACGCCGCTCTTGCCGCGCGTCTCGTCCACGTCGCAGACATACTTGATCGCCACATCGGGAATCTCCGTCATCTTCTTGATGACATCCATGCCGCGTCCGCCTGCGCCCATCAACGCCAGCACGACGCGGTTGTTGGCCGACGCCCCGCGCGCCGAGCCGAGCGTTGCTGCTCCGGCGGCGATCACTGCCGCGCCTTCAAACGATTTCTTCACGAAATGTCTGCGAGTCATGTCGTTCATGGTTTTCTCCTATGTAGCCCGCCACTTCGTGGCGGGAATGTTATTACAATCCCGCGACGGAGTCGCGGGCTACTGAAAGACTGCGCAGACGGGCGTCTTTATTCGCCAGCGCGTTCCAAGACGCTTGCCGCGAGGTCGTCAGCCAGATGAAAGCCGGCGGTGTCCTTCAGAGCTTGCAGCAACGGCTTGACCGAAGGGACGTGGCCCAATCGCTTGGCTTCGATCAGGCAGCCGAGAACACCCAAGATGGGGATTCGCATGCGGAGGGCCGTCTTGCGGGCGCGGCGTTCGTCCAGCAACAACAGGTCAGCGGAAAGGTGGCTGGCCAGCGCGATGGCCTCGGCCTCGCCGGGATGAAGCCGTTCGCTGAGCGCAAGTGTCAGGGCGTCAGGCTTGAACTCGGCCGGCTGAATCCACGTGCGCTGCCGAACCACGGCCGCGCCGGGCACGTCCATCGGAGCGCTGCAGATTTCAGCATAGACCGCCGGCGGAATGAGGACGGTCCCATAGAGTTTGCGCAACAAGTCCAGCGCGCCAATGGCCGCAAGATTGACGATCGGCGAGGTGTTGCTGACGACGGTCATCGGGAACGCAGCCGGTCAAGACTTTGAAGCTCATCCTGCCAGTCGTCCGGCGTGAAATGGACGGGAATGCCCCGGGCCGCAAGGGTGTGTTGGAATTGGATGCGATTGACGCCCGCCATCTGACTCGCCTGGGCTAGAGTGAGTTTCTCTTGTTGGAACAAGGCAATGGCCAGTTCCCTGCGGAGATCGTCTTCCGCGATGTCCAAACCCGAAATCGTCTCATCAGGAACGGTGATCGTCATAACGTGCAGTAGAAACTAGCACCCATCCCCGACCCTCTTCAAGTGAAATGCCCGTGACGAGCTGGTTTGACGGTCGGAGACTGGCGCTACAGTCGGCTCGTAGCGCGGACACTCTTGTCCGCGTCCGCGTCAAGCGGCGACGCCAACGGCGGACAGGAATGTCCGCCCCACTGGGATCGGCGGTTTGAAACCGCCGGTCCTTGATTTCGGCGGTCATAGACCCGCCGCTACAAAACACCTCCGAAATTTAAGGTTGCATTTTTGTGCTCCATCATCAATATCGCAACATTGACGCTGCCCAAGAAGGCGGCGCATGGAGCGGAAAGAAGTTCGCGAAAGGTCGTAAGTGTAGAAACGCAGTTGCTACTGAGAAGCAGCGCGCGACACAGACGTCAGATGACGCCATGCGATAGCGGAGCTTTAGCCCCCCCCACCACCACCACCGACCTCAAATCTACACACATAATCCAACTTCAGTCCCGAAGTCGAAGTGGTCGTGGTGTGACATGAACCAAGAGGAGATTAGAAGAAAATGAAAAGAATAGTCTTTCTGCTATCGGCAGCCTTCGTTTGCGGAATTGCCCCAGTTCATGCGCAAAATCCCTTTGGCGGTTTACAAAGACCACAGCAACAACCATTGCCGCCGGAGCTATATCGGAACTTGGACTCCCGCCGAATGATAGATCCTCGAGTTATCGAACAACAACGCCTCAAACAGGAGGGGAAAGAGAAACAACACCAATTCGATGAGGTCAAACAGCAATACTCCTCAATGCTGTGGCAGAGAGTAAACAACACCGATGCGTATAGAGGACTGACGCAGGATGCACACGTTTCGTTATCGATGGCTGTTAATTATGCAGCCACCTATTACGCGACAAAACAAATCGAGGGTGTTGAAAATGCAGAACGCTGGCTTGCCGCGACAAAGGACTCACTTCGCAAAGGGGTGGCGGATGCCGCAGCCAGACAGCCGTTGTTCGTTGCGCACGACACGGTTGTGGCTGTAGCTGCTGGCCTTGCGGGCCAACCGTCGAAGGAAATGCAGAAACAAGGGTTTGCCAAGGACGGAGCCGGGTATGCGATGAATATGGGGCAAAAGAACAACAAGGTTTCTACCGGATTAGCCGGAACGTTGAGGTATCTGGAGGAACTGGTTCACTGATGAACTTGGGTGCTAGCGAAATGATCTATCCAGCCGCCGCAGCCTAATGCAAGACGGTGGAAGCGACTGATGAATGAAGATTGCGAGTGATATAGGAGCAACTGTTATGAATCTCATCAAACTCGAAAGCCTCAGGGTATGGGTGGGTTTAGCCTTCGTTACGAACATAGTCGCCATGCCATCTTGGGCAGCGACGATTTCAATGAGACAGGGAACTGCGATCGTCGAGATCAAGGACATAACCACCGTGCCGTCTAACCCCCAAACAGAAGATCTCGTCACAGTGATTGCTCACATAACAAACGAAGGCACTTGGGCGATCAACGGACAATGTCAATTTAAAGTGAATTTCGGTGGGCAGGTGATCAAGATTTTTTCAGACCAGTCGTGGGCAAATCCTGCGCCCGGCAATCCTGCGAGTCCTACGTTTCGTTTCAGTCCGAAAGTGCCGGGCGTCTATGTGTTGCTTGTCACGTGGAAGCCAACAGAGCGATACAACTCGGATGCTCAAGAATCTCGATCTATCCAAGTAACCGTTAGCGGACCAGACACGTCAAAAACGAATCCGAATCCATTCTGGAAGAAAGAGGAAACTCACGCTGAAGCCGAACACGTGCGTGAAATGCAGGGCTTATCGAAGGAGGAATACGAAAAACGCTATCGTGCTGAACAGAAGACGGCTGACACACCGGGCACGATGCTGCATGACCGTATGCATGGCCTTCAAAAAGACGCGCAGAAAAGCCAAACACTTCCCCCAGCAATAGACGATCGGGCTGCAAAGGATCGGCAGGCACAGACGCGCATGGAGCAGGCGCAGCGCGCACAAGCCGAACGCGATAAGCAGGAACAAATCCGCAAGGAGCAAGCCGAGCAGGAGAAGGCCGCAATGCTGCGTCGTCAACAAGAGGACGCAGAGAAAGAAAGACTGGCCGCTCTCAAGAACGAGCAAGAACAAATGCGGAAAACGCAGGCTAAACAACAAGAAGCCGAGCGACGACGCCAAGACATGGAGCAAGCCAAGAAGGCGGAAGAAGAAAGACAACGCCGTGAGGTTTACGAACGGGCTCAAAAGGAAAAAGAGGAGCGGGACCGCCAGTGGCAGGCAAAACTTCAGCGTGAGGAGGCGGAGCGCCAACAACGCCTAGAGGAGGGGCGCAAGATGAACGAGAGAATCCGCTTGGAGAACGAGCAGCGAGAACAGGAACGCCAAAGAGCTAACGAAGAACGTCAAAGAGAAAGAGCCGAGATGGCGCGTCGTCAACAAGAGGCGATGGCGCGTCAGCAGCGGCAGGAAGAAATTCAGCGTCAGCAAGCATTGGCCCAAGCTGCGCAGCAAGACGCAATGCGGCGGTCACAGGGAGCAGCCGCCGCGGGGATGTTGCTCGGCATGATGGCGCAAGGCGCTCAGGAACGTGAAGCGCGGGAACAAATGGAGAGAGAACAAGCTGCACGCGTGCAGCAAGCAGCAAGTGAAGAGATGGAGCGCGAAAGAAGAAACCGCGCCGCTCGCGGCGTTGAAACCCTCACATTTCGCATTGTGAGCGAACATCCGAACGTTGTTCACGTTCAGATTTACTCCTTGGATAGGAATCATGTATGGCCAAGCGCAGATCGCGTGTTTGTGGTGAAGGACAACAACGTGAATGAAATGACTATTGAAGCTCTTCCCGGAGAAAAGGTTCAGTTCGGCGCTTGGGTTGCAGGCAATCCGGATGCTGGATGGTGGGGTGTTGGGAAGGACAACAAGCGGAAAGACGGTTATTATGAAGTAGGCAAAGGCGAACAGACCAATATCATTAAGCTCAAGAATTAATGCATTGGGGTCGTGTATTGGCTTAATACTCCACAAAGACGAATCGACGATTCCAGCAGTTAACAAGACCATTCAATCAACTCGGAGGGTTTCTAAGAGATGAAGAAATTACTCGTTCACGGTGCCATAGTGGCATTACTTGCTGTTATAGCTTGTGCAACTCATAGGGGCGTGTGGAAATGCCCGTGGTGCGGTCAAGAGAGATTGGTTTATGAGGGGCCGAGCCTTGGTGCTTGTCATAAGGCGTTGGAGAATATCCAAGGGTATAACGACGATGAAGGCCATTGCTTCTGCTCTCTTCAATGCAAGAATGCTTACCTTGCCTCGAAGGGTGCCACTACGAATCAAAAAATAACCATAGAAGAAAAAAACCAAGCGAACATCACACTAACAAATGGAGTTGCGTCTCAAGTCAGCGTCCCATTAGCGAACCGAGGACGACTTGGCATCCTCATACAAGATATCAACGATGAAATCGCTAAACAATTTGGAGTAAAGCAAACAGCCGGTGCTATTGTGGCGCAGGTCACTGAAGGATCCGCTGCCGCAAAGGCCGACATCCGAGTTGGCGATATCATCACCAAATGCAACGGCGTTGCTATCGGTAATGCAAAAGACCTTAGCAGCTACATCGCTCAGACTGCACCTGGCCAGAAAGTTGTTATCAACCTAATTCGCAAAGACCGTCCCTTGAGCATCACTGCCATTGTCGGTTCAGCTAGCGAGTAATCGTCGTCATCGATCATTGGTTATTGGAGTCATTGAGGTCGTTCCGTGACATTGGACACCACAAGACAGGCCGCTGCCTGTCATCCCACCACGGAGTGGCGAACTACCGAGATCGCGCAGGCCATCGCGCGGACGTTCTCCGGCTTCATGTCGTCGGTCAGGCTGTTGCTGGAGGAAATGATGTAGCCGCCGCCGCGGCCGATAACCTCGATCCGCCGGCGGACTTGCGCTTCGATCTGCTCCGGCTGCTGCTGGACGAGGTCGGTCATGAAGATGTTGCCGACGAGGGCAACGCGCGAGCCGTAGCGCGTCTTCACCGCCTCGATGTCCATCACGTCGGGTTGGATGGGATGGATCGCCGCCTGGCCAAGCTCCAGCCAGCAGTCGAGCAGCGGCGTCATGTCGCCGTCGCTGTGCGTGATGAGCGGCTTGGTGAACGTCGCCGCGACCTTTTTCTCCTTCGGCAGGATGCGCTCGCGATAGAACTCCGGACGGAAGACCGGCCCGGAGTTGAACGCCACGTCGTCGAAGGCCCAGATCACGTCGAAACCGATTTCTTCGAGCACCGGCACGACCTTCGCGGTCCAGTCGGCGTAGCCGTCGTGGATGTCGCTGATGAGGTGCGGGTCGTCGCTCATCGCGTAGGCGAACGCCTCCAGGCCCATGCTGAGCAGCGTCGCGCCGATGCCGAGCCGCACGCACGCGCACGCGCAATCGTCGCCCTTGTGCGCGATGAACTCGCGGGCGTTGGCGACGAAACCGCGGTCTTCGGGTGACGGCAGCTTGAATAGCCGCTCGAAATCCTCGCGTGTTTTGATCAGTCCCTCGCCGACCAGCACGGGCGAACCGTCGTCGGCTTTCCGCATCCGTTCGCAGAAGATCGGCGCGAACGCGCAGAACTGGAGGTTGTCCTTGCCAAGCGCGCGGTTGATCTTCTTCTGCTCCTCGGCGAGTTCCGCGCCTGGCTGCCGGCTGAAACCGTCCGGCGCGACCGACCAGTCCACATTGACCGGCTCGCCGCACACCGCCGAAGCGATGCCGTTGCCGACGATGCCTTCAATCCACGGGATGCGATCCACCGGCTTGTGGCGTAACGCGGCAAGAACTCGTTCCCTTGGTGTCACGATGGATACCCCTCAAGCGCCGCCTCGGCGCAGGATTTGGAGCGACCGCGCGGGGAGCGTCCATCGTTTTCGAGTCGCGCCGGCCTCGGCAACCGGCAGATATGCGTCGCGCGTAGCGATCTCGACGGCGCTCTGGCCGTAGTTGGCCAGCACGAGGTGGAACTCGCGGTTGGCGAAAGCCGACGCGATCACATCCTTCGGTGGCGGCTGCGCGAACAAGTCCGAGTCGCTGATCTCCAGCCACGCCCATGTGCCTTCCTCAACGAGCGGCAGGTATTGCTTGAGCCAGCGTGCGTGGGTCGGGCGCGCTTCGGGACGGCCGGGGCAGGAGTCCCACCAGCCGTAGCTGTGCGGGCCTTCGGGATGCTCGCGGTAGTGTTTGGCCATCGCCCGCAAATGGCGCGTCCAGAAACATCTCTCTCCGCGCGGATAGCTGACGCCGGCGGCCTGCGCTCGCTCGCCGGTGAACGGCCGGCCCGCGAGCAGCACGGGGAACTGCATGTAGGGAAGCGCGTGCAGGTAGAGTTCGTCCTCGCTCCCGATCTTCGCGCGGCTCATGTCGAGGCACGGCGCGACATAGGGCGGATGGTTCTTCACGATCTCGCGCAGCTTGTCGCCGTTGTTGCCGCCTTCGCCGACCCAAAGATAATCGTAGGTCTTCAGGTCGGTCTGCGGCCTGTTCGCGCCGCTGATATGGACCTTGACCAAGCCGCCACGGCGTTTGACCTCGGCGTAGATAAGCGCAAGCAGGTCGCACACCGCGCCATCGTTCGTGAGGCTCTCGTTGAACGCGAGCACCTCATCGGGCGTCGGCGGCTGGCGGTTGTTCCAGAGCTTTGCGTAACCGCAATCGTTGTAGAGACCGTCCACGCCATAGTCGTCGAGGATGCGCATCAGCTTCGGCAACAGATACGCCCGCCAGCCTGGACTCGCCGGCGAGCAGCGGGCGTAGCGGAAGTATATCTCCACCAGATCCTGCTGCCGCGCCCATTCCTCGCGGAAATCCGAGTCGGTGCGCTGAAAGAAGCCGGTGGAGACATAGACGATGAGCTTCATCCCGCGACGGTGAACCATCTCGACGAAGCGCCGGAAGCCGGTGGGGTTCACCGGCGAATACTTATCCGCGCCGTTGAGCCGCTGTGAGTCGTTCCATTCCTCGTGCAACTGGATGAGCCGGATGCCGTGGTCGCGCAGCTTGTCCAGCTCGCGTTCGTCCCAATCGTCCAGGTTCCAAGGCTTGCTCGCCGGATACTCGCCGAGGTTATAGACACAGTGGCCCGGCAGGTAGTCGGTGATGAGATGCTTCCTCATGCAGGCGCGCACGCCGCGCTCGCCGAGCGCGACGTTCTGCAAGCGCCGCCGGTGGTCCTCGGCGCTGTAGCTCTTGAGCACCGCCGGCGTCCGGGCCGCGCTTTTCGACGGGCCGGCGTCCGCACGCGCGCCCTGCTCGGAAAAAGCCAGCGTTCCCACGATGGCTGTCTGGGCGCCTGTCTTGAAAAACTCGCGTCGGTTCATGGGAGCCTTGTGTTGGTGGTGGCGTCACGGCGAGCGCGTGGAGATGGGCGCGCGGCTGCTGTCATGCCGTGGCTTATACCCTCACCACCCGCGACCGCCAACGACAAACTTGCTGGCGGAGAAACAGAACGCGAAGCCCAAGCCCCGGCGTTACATCTCCCACCCCGCGCGGACGGCGCGGTGCATCATGCGCGCGGCGGTCTCGTCGCCAACGATGGTTTCCTTCACCGGGTCCCACGTGATCTTCCGGCCGACGCGGACGCAGATGTCGCTGAGGTGGCTGATGATGTCGGATCGGACGGCGCTCTCGATGTTGCCCACGGGGTCTTTGCGCGTGCGGACGCAGTCCAGCCAGCTCATGTGATGCGGCTCCACGTATTCGCCGCCGCCGAGGTTGCTGCGGTCGAGGTGGATTTCGTTCGGCGCGATGATGGCGTTCCGCAGCGACGGCGGGTCCATCTGCACCTCGCTGTAGTTCACGCAAATCCACCCCTCGGTGCCGATGAAGGTCGCGGCGTTGCTGTCGCGGATGCCGGGGATGTCCTGCTGTTGCGCGGTCTGGTTGTCCATGAACCGCATCACCAGCCCGTTCTTGTAGCGGCACTGCACGTCCCATTGGATGAGGCAGTTGAACAGGCCGTCCTCGGGCAGCCGTCCGGTGCCTTCGTAGGTCACGGGCACGCCCATGCCGGCGTTGTCGGCCCACCACTGCACCTGGTCGAGCGGATGCGCCGCCCAACCGGCGATGAAGCCGATGGCGTAATCGTAGATGTGGAAAATACCGTTGCCGCCGCCGCCGGAGATGGCGCGCGCGGCGCTGAACGGCGCCCACGGCGCGGGGCCGAGCCAGAGGTCGTAGTCGAGGTCCGCCGGCACCGGCAGGACGGGATCGTCCACCGGCCCTTTCACCGACGCCGGGCTGACGACGTAAATTTTCCGCACCTTGCCGATGCGACCGTTGAGAACCAACTCGATGGCGTGGCGCGCGGCGGTGGTGGAGCGGCGTTCGGCGCCGTATTGGAACACACGGCCGTGACGCCGCACTGCCTCGCGCGCGGCGATGTCCTCATGAATGCTGACGCCGAGCGGCTTCTCCGTGTGCATGTCTTTGCCGGCGCGCGCGGCGGCGATGGTGATCGGCACGTGCCAATGGTCCGGCGTGGCGATATAGACGGCGTCCACGTCCGCGCGGGCCAGCACGTCGCGGAAATCGCTGTAAGCGTCGCAGCCCTTGTAGGCCCCGCTGCGTTGGCGCGCCGCGTAGTGCCGCTCGAACGTCTGCTTCGCCCGCAACCGCTTCGATTCCCACGGGTCGCACACCGCCACCACCTGGCCTTTGTCCGTGAGCGTGTAACATCGGCTCTCGGCCATCGCGCGACCGCCGCAGGAGATGACGGCGACGTTTACGCGCTCGCTCGGCGGCGTGCCGCCGATGCCCAACGCCCGCGCCGGCACGATCTGCGGCGCGACGACGCCCGCCGCCGCCCACCGCGCCGCGCTGCCCAGAAATCCGCGTCGTGTCCAGCCTTCGGCGTTCATTGTTCTCCCTTCGGTTCGGTCAGTTGTGACAAGAGTTCTTCCACTTCCTTCGCCCGGTGCGCCGGAATGTCTATTTTTATGCGCCTTCTATCCGTCCAGCTCACAACCCCAATCTTTACGCCTTTCCTAAGTTTGGGCGACGGGATTTCTTTGATTATGTAGGAATCCGTCGCAAAGCCGAAGAACAGCTCCAGATTCCTTGTCTTCTGATGCAGGGCATAGACCAACCGCGGATCCCCTTCGCCGATGATGCGATGGCGCGGGGGGGCGAAGTAATGCAATGCTGGCAACCCACGTAGCCGACGCAGCCACGTTGGCCGCTGATAGACATAGACAATGGCTGGGTAACTCAGCGGCCCAGTCCAGACTGTTGGCAGTTGTTCTTCGGTAAACCGGACCCCTTTGCATCGGACAAGCCCGCGCTTTGTTTCGTCGAAATAGCATACGTAGTATTTGCCGTCCGCTTCTTCCACGCACATAATCTCGGGCATTCCGTCGTCCGACAGCCTAGACACCTTTACGCCGCTATCCAGCGCGAGGAACACCAAGCCGCCTATTATGACGGCCAACAAACCACAACAAATCATGGCGCGGCTCATAACATCGAAGCCTGCGGCTTCATCATCCTCACACCGTCCACGCGCCGCGATAGGCGCGGTGGCGGAGGCGGTTGGCGGCGTCGGCGTTGGGGCCGGTGAAGCATTCGGCGGCGGGGTCCCACGCGAGCTTGGCCTTGAGGGTCATGGCGATGTTGCCGAGATGGCAGATGCTGGTGGAGCGGTGGCCGACCTCGACGGGCGCGGCCGGTTCGCGGCGACTCTTGACGCAATCGAGGAAGTTCCGCATGTGGTCGTTGGATTCGTAGAGGTGGATTTTCTCCAGGCCGATCTTCTCACTGAGCAGCTTGGGGTCGGACGCTGTCAAGCGGTCTTGGAAGGCGATCCAGCCTTTATCGCCTTCGAGCTTCACCGTCCACCCGCGCTTGCTGCTGTGCAGCTCGCCTTCGACGCCATCGGCGTAGCGGAAGCGGAAGTGCGCCGGGTTGGCCATGTTGAAGAACGCCTCGGGATGGAACGCGCCGCCGAGGTCCTCGACCTCCACCGGGCCGGTGTCGTCGTGGCCGGTGGCCCACTGGACCAGGTCGAGCATGTGCGCGCCGGTGTTGGTGACCTCGCCGCCGGAGTAGTCGTTGATGTAGCGGAAGCTGTAGAGGCAGCGGAGCTTGTGGTAGGGCGCCCACTGCGCCGGGCCGAGCCACATGTTGTAATCGAGCCACGCCG
>Ga0233425_10003840_pt1 | contig 26382 bp, 25 predicted proteins | sample Watercolumn_Towu_2_FD_181712 | JGI IMG/M metagenome (GOLD analysis project Ga0233425, IMG submission 181712) | Freshwater microbial communities from Lake Towuti, South Sulawesi, Indonesia - Watercolumn_Towuti2014_140_MG | ecosystem: Environmental > Aquatic > Freshwater > Lake | place...
ACGACTCATCAAAAATCTAAATTCACGTGCAAAAATGCTGGGCTTTGAGCTAAAAGAGGTTACATGTTAATCAATAACCAGAGGGAAGTTCTTTGGGAGCCAGGATGGCGACTGAGGGCGACCCGAAGATTGTGAGGAGCGCAGGATCAGTGGTTTATAGAATGAGAAACCCTTCCCGCAAGACGCCTCCCCGATCTTTGAATACCCCTCCCGATATAAAAAATTTTTACCCCTATTACCCATGACTGAAATGAGCTTCTCCTACACACCCTCACCCCACAATATTGACTTTAAGACCCCATCTTGTTTCAATGCTTTAGGTTTAAGACATTTTCAACATAATATAAGTGCCGAGCATGACAAATAAATACTTTCCATGGGCTTTACTTTTTTTATCCATGACTCTTTGTGCTTGTCATCCCACAGCCATTTCTCAACCCATGAGCGCCAATGCAGCCCCTTCCACGGATCCTGCGGAAGTAAAATTATCTGAAGCCGCCGCCTCTGTGAGTCGTTCTCTCATCGCCTTGGCAGAAATACAACAAACCGTCACTCCCCCTTCGAAAAAAATCCAATCCCTGGATGCTAGCATTTATGGGATGGGAAATCTGGTGAGTATCAACTGGTCGGGCCCCATTGAACCCTTGGTGGAACAAATTGCAAAATCCACAGGATATCGCATTCGAGTGTTTGGAAAATCTCCCGCGATTCCCGTGATGGTGGCTTTAAACGAACAAAATCGTCCGGTGGGTGAAATTCTAACAAATGCCGGCTATCAAGCGGGCAAACAAGCGGACATCATTGTATTCCCTCAATCTCGTATTATTGAATTACGCTATGCTGCAACCACGTAACTTTAAATATTTTTTCCCCTTATGCCTCATGGGCAGCCTTTTGGCTGCTTGCGAAAAACAAACCCCTGTCACCATCATGTACCCCACCCATGTGGACACCACCAATCTCACCGATTTAAAAGAATTGCGCCAATACCGCATTAGTAAAAGTGAAGAGAAAAAAAATGTAAATCCCATTCGCACAGAAGGCATTAAACAAGCGGCTCTTATGGTGGGCGCTCAAGGAGGATTGGCAAAACGCAGCGAAGAAATTGATACTATTTTGAAGAAAGACACAGAGCAACTGAATAAAGTTTTTCGATTTGAAGCCTTATTATTAGATCACAATGTACTTCCCCCCGTTCTCACCCAGGGAAATAACACCTTAAATCTGAGTGATCCCGATACTATCCGTTTAGCAGACAAAACTTATAAAATTGAGCAGCAAGCTCGCTTCGTCACCGCAGCACCCACTTGGCGAGAATATCTTTGGTTACCCTATCAAAAACCCGATGTGCCCGATAAATCCATTCTTCCTAAAAATTTCGAAGAGTTAGCCATTTGGCAACGGTATGTGGAACAAGGATGGCAACAGGGTATTGAACAAGCCAATGGGATTTTTTCTGCGAATGTGGGAAGACTGGCTCGGGATTACGAAGGCATGGCCTTATATCGAAAACTCTTTGATGAACACATGATTAGCGCGCCTTTTGTGGCAAGAACTAATTTAGGGATCACCGGAGATGGTTCAAAAATTACGATTAATGATCAAGTATTACGGATCACTGCAAAACCCCAATTAAACCAAGATGCCACCACTTGGCGTCCTGTGCTCGCTCAACCTTTTACGGAGCCTTCCCATGGATGAATCTTACTTAATGCCCAATGAACCTTTGCGTTTTACCAAAGATGAAATGGATAAAATTCTTGTGTATTGCTACAAGCTAGGAGCTTCCGATGTCACTGCTCAATCAGGAGAACCAGTGTTCGCAGAAATTTATGGCCGTCTCCTTCGCATCACAAAACGAGAACTTTCTAACACGGAAGTGGGAGAATTATTAAATGCCATTTACGGACCCAATGGCACCACTCAATTACTCAGCGGCAAAGATGTGGACACTCATTATGAAGTACGTCCTGCTCGGGGAGAACGATATCGTTATCGTGTGAATGGCACCAGTTGTCAGGTGGAAGGACATGATGGCATCCAACTCACTTTACGAACCATCCCCAGCACACCACCTCCCTTAGAAAGTTTAAATTTGGAACCTCAATTATTAGATGCCCTTGCACCTCAAGAAGGTGTGGTGTATGTCACTGGTGCCACGGGTTCTGGTAAAAGTACTTTATTGGCTTCCATCATTCGTCACTTGGCAGAAGATAAGGAAAGTCACCGAAAAATTTTAACTTATGAAGCCCCCATTGAATTTGTGTTTGATGATGTGGAAAAGCCTTCTAGTATTGTGAGTCAATCAGAAATACCTCGCCATTTACCCAGTTTTGCCCATGGGGTGCGTAATGCCCTTCGACGAAAACCTCGTTTGATTTTAGTGGGCGAATCCCGGGACGTGGAAACCATTTCCGCTGTGATGGAAGCTGCTATGACAGGACATCCCGTGTATACCACTCTGCACAGTAACGGTGTAGCAGAAGTAATGCGACGTTTAGTGAATACCTTTCCTGCGGATGAACGCCACGGCCGCACTATCGATATTATTGAAACCATTCGGGTGATCATTTGGCAAAAACTGGTACCCACGGTGGATGGTAAACGAACGCCCTTAAGAGAATTTTTAATTTTTAACGAAAAAATTCGAGATGAATTATTAGATGTGCCTCCAGAACAAATCACTGCCGCCACTCGTCTTCTCCTCAAAGAACATGGTCAAACCATGGTGGTGGATGCAGAACAAAAATATAAAGCCGGCATGATTTCAAAACGAGAATTTGATCTCGTGGCAAAAGGTTCTAAACAACAAGACGTAGACGCAGGACTTTAAACCTCTTAGGAATTCCCAGCAAGAACCGCTGGAAGTCTCTATCCCCCTCCAACATTAGGACCTCCTTGGGGAGGATTTTTAGAAGAACTGGTAGCTTCCCCCAGATCCTTCGCAGCACCTGCTTGAGCTTCCAAAGATTCTCCTTTGCTTTTTGCAATGCCTTGGCCCGCTTCTCTAACACCTTGTTGGAGTTGCTGTACATCTTGTTCTGCACTGTATCCATGCTCCACAGGTTGTCCCAACCATCGCATAATGCGATCGGGCAGTACGTGGATAAGGGAATAAACTCGATTAAAGGTGAGCATGATAATGATGGCGTATAAAGACATGAATAAGGCGGTGGCTACAGGACGGAAAACCACAATATTCCCCGTATCCTGACTTCCTGCCAAAGAGTATAAGGCTAAGGTAAATCCTAGATTCACAAATCCCACCACAGCATAACTCACAGGAATGGCAGCCACTAATCCCAATATCATGAGGGATGGCCTTAAAAAAGCTCCCACTAATAACCAAATACCCGTTTCCCCTCGCCCAAACACGGGGTGTTGCCCTTCAGGATGTAAAATACCAAGGGCTAAGAGAGGTGCAGCCACCATGGCTTCAATGGCTAAGATAAGCCAACCTAAAACTCCCATGGTGAAGAGAAGAAAAGGAATTAAAGGAATATACACTTCAAATAAAAACCCCGTGCTAATAGCCGTGGCTAAGGTAAACATCACAAAGGGGTAATACCAGGACAAGGCTAAAGAAATGAAACTAATACCTACCCCTAAAGTAGCCGCAGAAAGAATTCCTAATGCGGTTACTGTTCCCAGAATAGCGAGCCAAATGTGCTGAGCGGCACTTTCAATATCAGCCCCTAGCTGAATCAATCCAGAAATAGGATCTTTTGTAAATTGAAGGGTGGCCCATTCTTTTGAAGTAGATAAAATATAAGCGCGAAAGGCTCTATCAATTTGAGGATACATAACAAGCCATGGTCTCAAGGCTTTTTTCTCTGAATCTTGGATACCCGGAGATTCTAAGGAAATAATTTCTGAGTTAGTTGCTTTTCCAGCAAGCCCCTCTGCAACATTGGTTGCAAAGGTGGTTACATTAATCACAAAACCATTCATATCCGCTCTATTATCATCGCTGAAATGGCGCCAGTTGGGATTTAAAAAATTAGGATTTGTATAGGGTGCAGTCCATAGGGAATAGTTCTGAGCCATTCTAGAAATCCCTAAATAATAAGCGCCTGCTAAAGCCCATCCTAAGTTTTGAGCCGTGGATAAAAACTCTTGAACAGGTTCAGGCAATTGACTCACATCAGTCTGGCCCGCTGTGGTCGTATAAAAAGAGTTAATGGCTTGGGTCATCATATCACCCGCACTTTGAATGGCTTGTGCAGAAGTCTGCAGAATACCCGCGGGGTCTGTCATATTTGCATTTTTTTCATAGGCATTTGCATAATCATGTCCAGGATCTTGTAAGGCATTAATCATGGATTGCACGGTACTATTATGAACATCTGCTAAATTCATACGAAGTTGTGAAGCATTTTGTACATTATCTCTGAAAAGGATCCCACACGCTTGATTAAATTGTTGCTTATCATGGGAATTATAACTACCGGGAGTGGTTGTACCAAACCACCATTGGGAATCACTCTTTTTGGCATCATGGATGATTACTTGGGGCTTAAATGAATGTTTCGCAAAATCCAAACTCACCGTCCATTGGGGATTATTAGTGATTTCATTACTCAGATAGAAAGTACAAGATTGAGAAATAAAGATTTCTCCAGCCAGTTCGTAATTATTGACCTTGGATGATGGAATGGTGGATTCCCCCGTAGCAATAGCTTTCAAGGTGTGAATCCAAATGGTATCTGCTGCACCCACCCCTTGCAAAATCACCCACATCACAAACACTTGGATCACGGAATACCCTTTTGCCGTAATGGGTAGAATCAATGAGAATCCTCCTGCAGCCCTCAAAGGAATCCAAACGGAATTCCATTTTTCTCCCAACATCTGTCCTTCATGAGCGGTATTGAGAATAGATACAAACAAAGCATAAACAATAACGATGGCACCTAACACCACAATGGCATTGTTAAAATCAATCAATACGTTTTTAAAAATAGTGGATTCACCGGAAAAAGTGGTAAGCACTGTGCCCACTTGATCAAACACAAACCCTAACAAATATTGAGACACATCTTTTGCAGGAATTGTAAAAAATCCCCCCGTGGTATTACTGGTTGGGGTAGTGGAACCTGTGGGATCCACTGCCGCCCAAACCACAGAGGCAAAGAATATCAATAAAAAGCCAATGCTCCACTTACGATTCATCATTCGACTCCGTAATTTTAGAATTCCACCATTCTTTTAAGGTACATCCCAATTTTCGATGCTTAATTTGAAATGCCCAAAAATGATAACGAATACCGCTGGCAAAAGAGACACTGGAAAGGATTACTGCCAAGAAGCCTGACATGAGGCCTCCTTGCCAAAAAAGATAAATCCCATAAAACAAAATACCAATGCCGATGAAAAAAAAGAAAACGGCTAATTGCAAAAAGTTTTTTCGACGTTGTTCTAAAAGTTCTGGGGTGAGATTTTGATGGGCCACAGCCTCTTCAAAAGTTTCTGTAGGGGTTTCATCCTCCTTAGGTTTGGGATGAAACAGCCAATTCAATTGTTCTACCACACCCAAGGTGAGTACTTTAATTTGTTTAAAGCCCACCCAAGAGGGAACATCCACCATGGGTTTGGCTACCCATTTTGTCGCGCGTCCTACTTTGCGAAATACTCCCATAGCATCCACCTCACTATGCATTGCTATAATATAGCCACTATAGCACTTTCTTTTTTTTCATATCAAGATAATCTATCTTTCCATTCCATTAAGACATTGGCATTTTTATGAGGCTCTATGTTAAAGTTATTTTTAAGATCAACTATATGAAGAGGGCGATATGCCAGATTTAAGTCATGAGGGTGCTCACAAGTTTTGGAAGGAATATCCGGATCCCATGATTTATCGCGTGGTTGCTTTTATGGAAGGGGTAGAAAGCTGGACCCTGGATGGAAATGCTGAATTAGAAAAAGCCATTGCGGCTTTAGGGGAAGCCTTAGATCATGTGGGGAATTATAACATTGGCAATGAAGATGATTTCATTCAATTAGCCTGCCACATTAAATCTGCCCGTAATCTTCGATTACTTCAAGCCTTAGACTCTGCCCACCCCGGTGCTGCTTCTAAATTATTAATCCATGCAGAAGAAGCCAGCCAACGCCCTGATGATATTCCTGGACTCTTTTTAAGACGTAATATTGTATTTGAACGCTTACGATTATTAGGACGTGTCTTTGCTCATGATCGATTTGCTTTAATTTTAAAAGCTCTGGAGTCGGAAAGTGAATCGTAAATTTTACTATACACTCCTTTTTCTTGGTTTCATGTTAGGGGCTCCCCCTCTTTATGCAGATACCCTTAGCAGTATTCAAGCACAAAACCAAGCACTTCTGAACAACATTCAAGCTCAATCCGATGCGGCCACTCAACAACAACAACAGCAACAACAAGTGTTAGACTCTCAAACTTCAAACGTGGAACAAATGGCCCAACAAACAAAAAATACTTCGCCATCACAAAAACCCGTAACACCACCCCCTGTGATGACACCTTCAAATCCTGTAACCGCTACACCACCCCCGGTGACTCAACAACCTACACAAACAACACCGCCCCCTGCTACTAGCACCACCAATGGTACAACCACCAATGGTACAACCACTAATGGCACAACCACCACGAATACCACAACAACACCCACTACTCCACCACCACCGCCCCCCATCACTGGTTTTCAAAATGATTCCAATGATAATGGGAACAGCAGTAATGGAAATAGTAACGATAGTAATAACAGTAGTGATTGGAGTTATGGTTTTTAAAATGTAATGAACATAAGGAACTTTGTATGATGAAAAAAACACTTCTTTCAAAAGCACTCACCACTTTTTTAAGTGTTGCCGCTTGTTGTATTGCTTCTCAAGGCGTTGCTGATGTAAGCACTCCTCCCACCGTTCCTACCTGTAAAACGCCTCAGACATCAAGCACCGATCCCAATCAAGCCCAACAATTATCAATCACGGCCAGTATTCAAACCTATCTTTGCCAAATTTATAATTATTTAGGATATGGGGCTCCTCGCACTGCACCTGCGGGAAATGATGGGAATTTAAATGGAAACACCAATCGCGTACTCAATGGTCCCCAAATCGCTCAAGCCACCACACAAGCTACAAATCTCTTAGTGCAATCCATTTTGTATCCTGCACAAACCCAAGCTGCCTTACAAAAAGCATTGCCTGATTTAAAAAATCTTCCTCAAGCAAATACACAAAATTCCACCACTGCCGTTAGTATTCGTTCCATCAGTTCTTTGCTCAATCAAACGGGATTAAAAAATTCCGATGCCAATACGGCGAGAGCCTTTATTCTTTATTTATCGGGACAAACCGATCCTGTTTCTCCCATTCCTCAAAATTTAGAAAAAAGTGCTCCGGAGGAAGTGGAAGCATTTAATGGTTTAGTAGCCGTCTATGCAGCCGCTCAATCCACCGGTCTTAACGTATTAAATTACTTATTACAGGAACGTATCATTCCCTCCACAGGAAACAGTGGTTTCGCTGATGCCTTAAGTAACCAACTTTACAATCAAACCACGGGATTAAATCCTGCAACACCCATGAGTCCCCTACAATTAGATGAATACATGGCAACCCGCCGAGTAGCCAATGGACAATGGTATCAAGCCACTCAAAATGCAACCCCAGGGCAATTAAGCCGTGAAAACTTAAATCTTTTAGCGGAAATTCGTTATGAGATGTATGAGCAACGTTTACAAATGGAACAAATGAATGCCACCATGGCAGTGCTTCAACTCACCTTAACTCAAGCCATGCTACGTCCTTTATTAGATAAAGCGAGAAAAACTGCTATCAGTACCGCTCAAGCAAATTCTGAAGCAGCAGTAACAACACCTGGTCAATAAAGTAGAAATGAATCACGAACCCCTCTCTTCTTAAAGAGAGGGGTTATTAAAAATTCCAAATGGAAATTTTTAAGAACGCTGTTCTTCTAAGATTTCTTCAATCAACTCATCCACCACACTCAAGCTATCCATTTCCACAATGAGACCTTGCTCTTCGTGAATTTTTGAAAGACGAGTTTCGATGACTTTAGTTGCAGAACCCGAGGGAAATTTGCGAGCTAATACACGCCTTGCTTCCACGGGCCCTAATCGACGATATAATTCATTTCGTAATTTTGCATCTTCCGCTGTGGTACTAAAGGCCCATAATTCAATGGGACCAATGGTGCAGGTGAGTAATTGGGTATTGGGGCCTTCTTTTGTGGCAAATTGAGCAAGGAAGGTGGAACCCCCTTCTCGCGGCCCATGCACACGATTGGTAAGAACAGTTTTCGCCGTTTCTGACAATCCAAATACTTCCGCTGTTTTTCGCACCGCCTGGGCAGGCCCTGCATCCATGATGTAAATGGATGTGGCAAACTCCACCATGACAGAATCAAAATCTTCTAAGGATTGGGAAATGAGGGCCACTTGCACTTTCCATTTTCGACCTTCTCGCATATCCACCAACACTTGATCTCGCACGGCTTTCGCATGGGAAGTGCGGTGAAATTCATCGTACACTAAACGTTTTGGAGAATCTCTTAGATCCGTAATGCGGGTCTTATGGTAATCTCGATATTGAGGTTGCATGTCTTCCACATTTTCTTCTGTTAAATAATAATCTTTTGCAAGGATATAACGAGCTAACATATACATTACCGCAGTTTGTCGATCTGCTGCTTCACCCCCGGTTTTTGCCACTTCATCTAAATCCAGGGCCACGATTTTTGATTCTCCAATATCAAACCGAGTCACTCTGGATAAAATGGGATATTCCCGCACGGCGCTAGAAATCATTCGAGCAAAGGCATCGATAAGAGATTCCCCTGTGGGCACTTTAATATTGCCGTATAAGTCTTCCACGGCGCGATTACGACAAATGGAAGCTGCATCTGCTAATAAGGGCATGGCATACCGTTGGGCCAACATGGCTTCATGGGTAAACCCTGCTAAGAACAAGGCATCAGTGACTTCCCACCAGGTAGTGTGTTGATCCTTCACAAATCCAATTTCATCGAGAATTTCATCCACCAATACCTCTAATCCTGGAGCATAGGTATAGGGGTTTCCATCATCTGCCAAGGTTTTATAAAGTTCATCCACTAACATGCCTGCCATGTCAGGGATCCCATCATAGGCTTTTTGTTCTCCTAAGGGGGTTGCTAATAAAGTGAGAAAATTCACTAAGAAACTTCTCTCTTGGGGTGTGGGATAACGTGCCCCTAATTGGGTATCAAAGGGGTTAATGGAATAATCCGGCGTCATGCGTAATCGATAAGAAGAAACGTAATGACGTTTTTCTAAAGGCAATGCTTCTTTTAACAAGGAAATGAGTCCGCTGCTAGAAGGGCCAATATCAATGATGGCAATGCGAGGTAATTGTTTTAATCCAGGAGAAAGCGCTAAGGCTAAGTTAATGGCATTGGATAATACGGATTTTCCTGAACCGGGACGAGCATACAAAATATCAATCCACGTGGTTTGTCTTGAAGAGCCCGGTTGATAAGGCCAAGGTTTTCCATCGGGGGATCGAAATAAAATAGCGCCTTGTTTCCAAGGAGACGCGGGACGCGTTAAGGGTAACATGTACACCACATCGGATAAGGGCGCTGTGGCAGGGGCTGCTTCACTCATGCCAGAAATTCCTAACATGGTAGATACGGTGGCCCCAAAGGGATCTCCTGTCATTTCTGTTACTTCACAATTTCCCCAACCTTGTAGTGCTTTTGCTAATAAGGAAGTGCGAGTTCTTAAGGTGCGAATATCATTTTCTTCTGCCCAAGTGCACGCTGCCACTTGTAACCGTACCACCGCATCTTCTCCATTCACTTCAATTTCTTGCAATTGATGCAGGGCATCATGGAGTAAACGATTTTGAGAAGAACTAAAGGATAAAATGGCGGAGAGTGCTTTTCGCATTTTTGCAGACACTAATCCATTACTTTGAACTAAAAAAGAAATCCGCCATGGAATTTGGGAAGAATGCACTCGGTTAAATAAGTGCATAAAAGACTTCACATCCTTTGCAAATAAATCAATGAGCACCACGGAATAAATTCTATCTCCAATGCGCATGGTGCGAAAATCCAAACGTTCCGAATCCCGTGGGATCAGTTGTTGGGACAGGGGAGGATATAAAAGATCTGCAAGATCTTCTGTGTAAGTTTCCGAAGCGCGCGCAGGGATCTTATCTCCCGGCAATACAGGTTCCCAAGTTCTGTCTGTAAAATCGGGATCCACAGTATTTCTCACTTCCCGCAAGGCTTCATGAACATTCAAAATTTCTGTTTGTAATTCCAGGGCATTAAAGTCATTGAAGGTGGCCCGAACAAAGGCATCATGAGCATTGCGTAAATCAGGAACTCCTGCAATTAAATTTTGAGAATGGGCGAAAGGGGGAATTTGATTTTTACGAATGGCTTTTTGTTTTTCTTTAATGGCTTTATTAATTTGTTCTTTTGTTAATCCTGTGATGCGGGTCCACAATACAAAAAACACCGCCTCTTTTGCACAATAACGACTAAAATAATTTTCTCGTTCTTCAAATAAATCCTCTAAATCCAAACCAATATTGTCTGCGGTTTGGCGAGCCGTCATGTAATTATCGATGATTTCTTGTTTTGCCGCTTCTCGATCATAGCTAAATAACACTTGTACACTATGTCCGTAACGACTTAAGGTGGCTTGTAAACTTTGAGAAACCCCTCGGTGCAGTCGTTCAAACTCTGGAGTTCCAATTAAGTTAGTGGCTCCCGCAATACGCAAAATACTCACTAAGGAACCATCCCGGGCCACTAAGGTTGTATTATTTTCTGCAGTTTCTAAATCACAATAAGAATCGGCGCTGAGTTTTAAGCCAGAACCTAACCAAGAAAGAACGGTGGTGACACCATCGAGTACATTATCCACGACTCCCAACATGCTATCCCTCTACTTTTTTGTTGAGTTACAAATTCCTTTCAGTGTTTTAGAAACCACTGAGTTTGTATGAATTATGCTATAAGAGGAGTCGAGATACTATCCCTATGATATGAACATCCTTCTCCTACTGTTGATTCTTTTGTTCCTTTTCTCCTTGGGCCAATTGAATCCAATAATCCACTTGTTTTTTAAATCGTCCCCGTGCGGGCAATAAACGCATATGCTCTAGTAAAGGCGCAGGGCTTTCCTCATGGGTTGAGGTGTAATCAATGATAAGTTGTCCCATCACTAAGGGATCACTGAGTCCTTCTCCATAATTATCTTCAATCACACTGTAACGAGACCGAAGGGTTTGATAAATTTCTTGGGCGTTATCTCGGTAATCGTTTTCATTCCCCATGGCACAAAATAAAACGTGGGAAAGAGCACTCAAATCCGTTTGAGGAATTTCAGGTAAATAAATTAAAGTGCCCCCCCCATAGGCTTCTCCCACCACTTCAAGAAAAAAACACTGGGCGCAAAAACAACAAGCCGTCACTAAGTTGCTTAATTTGTTATTTTGGTAATTTTGATCCAAATTTACTACTTCTTGATAGACTTGAGCTTGAAATCCACAATACTGACAAGTGAAATGATCTCGCTTTAACACTTGCTCAAGAATTTTTTTAAATTTGGGATGATTTTTGCGGCCCATAAAGGCCGCAAAATTAGTTAAACTCGCATTTAGCACAATGGGCTGCATGAGGCCTCTTTGTTATATTAAGATGAAGGTGTGGTAAAGTTCCCGAAAGTACACACCCCAGAAATACCTCCAGTTTGTCCTGAGGTTCCAAAAAGAGTGGTGCCCGTGGTGGTGAGTACGGAGGGTAAAAACACCATGGCAATTCCAATAAATAATAAAGCGATGGGAGCCCCAATGGGAATTTGTTGAGGGCTATCCTTATGGGCTTTAAATTTAAAAATCGACGCTAAAGTAAAACCAAATCCTAAAATATAGGAAGCAGCTGTTAATAATTGTGCTAAAGAACCGAAGGTGCTATCTAAATTATCTGCTAAGGTTCCTAAGGTGGGATTCCCTGAATTTCCATTACCTCCTGTGTTTCCCGCACAATTACCCGAACTTGCGGCAAAGGCAGATTGAATATGAAAAAATAATAAAAGAAGCCCTAAAATGAATAGCGCCTTGTACCAAGAACGCCAATCAATACTAGATACTGTTTCTCTCATGTTAAAAAACCTCCCACAGATGTATTTCATTAATTACCGAAAATTCCTAAGGTACTATAAATCACATTTTTTGTCGCCACAATGTTAAGACATAAAATACCTCCAATAAGGTGACTCACTGCTCGAGGTCCTGCCTTTTGTTCCGCTTGATTGGTACCCGTTTTATAAAAAAGCATTAACCCGCGTAAAAAAGCGATGGCCCCCACAAGCCACACAATGCCAATGAGTACGTTACGGGCCTGGGCAAAGAGATCCCCTTTTTGGGTGTAATAAACCAGAATACTATCTGTACCAAATAAAGTCTGAAGCCCTGTATCAATCATGCTGGGAAAAAACAAGCATCCTGTGCCTGCAATCAGCATCATCACAGGGCCTTTTAAATCCGCATTATTACTCATCATGGTGCGAGCTTCTCCATATTTCCTTAATTCCATGAGAGCTTTAAACACCATGAAAAAACCTAACAAGTAAGCGGTAATACTCACTAAGCGATTTAAATGGGGAAGGGTTTGTTCGATTTGATATAAAGTGTAACCAATGTCAGGGAACGCATATCCCCACAGCGTACCCCCCTGTCCTGATTGGGGTGGTGGATTACTTCCGCTGTTCCCGTCTCCGCTGGGACTTCCTAAACCAATTAAGGGTGCAGCCTCCACGGTAGGGGCAACCGCCACATTCACCGCAGCAAAAAAGATAAAAACACTTAAGAAAACCACCAGAGACTTTGAAAGCAGTACTTTCATAAAAAACCTCCTTTCCTCACACCTCATTGATGCATTCTCCCATCAAGTATAAAACATTTCCCTTATTGAATAATTAAGGCTCAACTCTCTTCTAATGTGCGCCATATTCAAAACGAGTTCCATTGCTTGTAATCACAATTCCATTTTCATCATCAATCACTGTTACTTTTCCATACCCAGGAATGGTATCTCCCTGAGCCACGGTACTAGTGTCTCCCGCCTTATTTTTCAACCAAGCTCGACCAGGAATGACCGCATCCACCGTATAAACTCGGCTAAGGGTGGTTTGGGACTGGGCGGGTTGAGAGGAAGGCATGGGTTGGGACATGTTTCCCGTTGCGCCTTGGGCATTATTATCCGCGGGGGGCATACTCTTCTGTTGTGTTGCTGCGTTTGCGATTAATAACAAGGCTTGATTTAAACGTTGAGTTTGCACTGCGAGGGCCGTGACGCTATTTTCTAAATTTTTTAAGGCTTCAATGTTTTTATCTTCCGTATTTTTTAAATCTCCCACATTTTTCCATAAAGTGCTTGTTTGTGTTTCTAAAGTGGAAAGCCTTTCATTAGAAGCTCCCTCTAATCCTCCCATGGGATTCATGGTGTTGGTGGAAACACTTTGATTTTGTTGTAAGTCTGGTGTTTGAGGTGACAGTGGGGAGGTGGTGGAGGATGCATTTTGATTTTGTGCTTCTCCAGGGGCAGGTAAAGACACGGGTGTATTGGTGGTGGGAGTACTTTGTGTTTGTGCAGTGGCAGGTTGTGATGGGGCCTTTTTTTGAGGAAGCGTTTTTTGCTGTGCAGGAGGCGCTGTGTTTGCAGGCAGAGAAATATTGGTGGATCGTTGTTTAAACATCACATAACCCACCACGAGAAAAATAACCAACGCACCGATGACAAAAGCAGGTTTTTTATTTGATTCCTTCTCCCCACCTGCCACTCGTTTAGGAGCACTCATCTCCACAGGAGGTTCTACTCTTTTCGCCGCGGGAGTCACCGCGGGCTCTGGCTCTGCAGGTTCGTCGGGGCTTAACCCATAATCTTCATTATCTTCAAAATCATGGGTTTCATCAAATTGATATTCCCCTTCCTCTGGAAAGCTGAAATCATCTTCTTCGTGGGAAATATCATCATCACGAGCCATCTAGGGGGCACTCCTATTGTAACTTTGATAACTAGTTTGTAATCGCTGAGTTCCTGCCATAGGAGTACTGGAAGAGTTCGTGGTAGTGGAAGCCATGGTAGTGCCTGTTGCAGGAGTAGAGGATGTGGTGCTGGCAGCAGGCGCCATGGGAGGTTGGAACGTAGATGGAGGTGTATTTAAAGTCACATCAGATAAAAATAAAATCCCCATGCTGGTTCCTGCATTCACAGTGATGGTATTAGGCCGATTAAAGATTTGCCCCATTTGCTCTCCCCATTGTTGCCCCACTTGTCCTAAACCCGCCGCAAATTCTTGTCGTGGATTTAATTGTTGGTTCACCACGGATTGCCCCCCACTGGCAAAGTTTGTCACTATCTGCCCTGATTGGGTCACCGCATTTCCATATCCTTCCATAAAGGAAGAGGCAAACAAGGTTCCATAACGAAGTAAGTAATGGTGATCTACATTGCTAGCGAGAGCAGTGCGAGCCGTGTCAGGATCAATGGCCACCGCACTAATCCCAATGGTTTTTGCTGCATCGGGCATATTCATGGTGGTGAAGTTCAATTGAACTCTTTCCGGTCGGTTGAGTCCTGAAGGATCTTGAGTTTGTTGCACCGAACCCACCAATCGTGAATTTTTATATTCCCCTGTAAGGATGGTGGCTAACACGGGCCCCGGTTCATCACTATTCACCGAAGTATTGAGAGTAGCAAATAAAATAGTGCCCGCTTTAATAATGGGAGGACCCGGTTGTTGGGCAATGGCAGCGGCAGCAGCCGCTTGTTGTGCTTTTTGTTGATCCATGGTGTCCTTCGCGCTGCCCTCCACAAAAGATTGTGTAGGCGCATTTTGTCCTGTCCATGAAGCCATTAAGGCTTTTGCTTCCGTGGTCATGTTTTGTTGTTCTTGTTGAGTTTCTTGTTGAACTTGTTGTTCATTGAGTTGTTTTAATTTTTCTTGGTCTTGATTCATTTGCTCTTGCATATCCGCTAGCTTTTGTTTCATGTTTTGTTTTTCTGCATCATCTGCTCCATTGTTTCCACTAGAAGAAGCATTCCCTGCATTAGGAAGGGTATCACCACCTCCCCCTAAATCATCTGGGCTGGGAGTGGTTCTCCCCGCATCGCCACTGAGTAAACCAGAAACACTGGCGGCAATCCCTTGGCCTGTTTTGTCTGATTTATTAATCACGGTGGGAACAAAACTTTGAGATTGAGACACTGCTTGTTGACGCCGTTTTTCATTCAATTGTTCTTGTAACTTTGTATATTCAGGAGAAGCAGGATTAATGCCGGGAATAGACTGAATACCTTGAGGTGCAGATTGTAATTTTGCTTGAGAAGAAGAGGCTGCATCGTGTCGACGTAATCCCACAATTCCAATAATCACTGCCACAAATAAAACACCCACCGTGGCTAAAATAATGCTTCGGGATTTTACGTCGGATAATACATTCACTAAGTTTTTAAACTGAGCCGCCATGATTTAATATCCCTCCACTTGTAAGTGTACGGTTTTTCCATACCGAGATAATAAAATCAAAGGAGTTTTTGACATTTTATACGCATTCATTCCATCCGCACTGGATAAAGTAGCTAACCATGCGGGAGACAATACATTAAAACGAGTTCTTAAAAAGATGGTATCACCCACTAACCATGCTTGAGCATCTGCTCCCTTCAACACTAAGGGTTTACTTCCTTCCGGGGGAATTCCATCTAGTACATTGAGTAAGCGCACATCGGCTTCATCAGGCAACCCAGAGCCCACCACTTCGGGTTTTGCATTGGGACCTAATCCAGGAACCCGTAAATCCACACGATAATCCACCACCCGTTGTCCAGGCACTAAAGTAAGCATCACGGGAGTATTTAAATCCACTAATTTCACTGCCATGTTGCCATAAGTGTAAGCGGCTCTTGCTTGCAACATGAGAGTGTTATTTTTTTTATTCCAACTAATGTTGAAAGTGGTGGGATTTCCAATGTCATAGGATTCAATGGGCCATGGAGCACCTGTAGCATCTACAAACACTAAGGAAGTCACAAAACCCAAGGTGAGTCGAATCACCGGCGGTGTAGCACCCGGCGCTAAATTTAATACTAAGGAAGTGGAAGTGGGTTGAGGTGATTTTGAATAGGCGGGTGTAGCGCCCGCTCGTTGTGTATCATCTAAGCGATCATGCAATTTCATAATTTGTCCGGGAGAAAGAGGAAAGGCTTGACGCACCACTTCATTGTAAGCTTGCTTATTCACAATTTCTTGCCACTCCGGATTTAAATCCCCTGTACTCAATACGGCAGAATTACTATCATTCCCAGAGGTTGCATTGTTCCCATTATTCCCTGGATTATTATTTTGCCCCTGTGGCGCAGGTGAAGAGGGAATGGTTGGAGAAGAAGGTGTGCCGCTAGCGTTATTAGCATTAGAAGAAGTATTTTGCCCCGACAATAAAGCTTGAACTTTTTCTGCGAGACCAGGTGTTTGTTGTAAGGCGCTTGCCATGGATTGCGCGGGTGGAGCAGTAGGATCTCCTTGAGCCATGGAAATACATAGGGAGAAAAACCCCAAGATTTGAGCAAATCGCAAAAGAGATTGGCGAAAGAACTCCCTCATTCTGATGATTACATCCCCACTGAATATCAATTAAAAAACAATTGCCATAACTGTAACAATTTTTAAAAAAGAAGGCGATACTTTATTGACGTTCAGTGGTAAATTCCTGAATTGCAATACCATAGGGATTTTCATTGGTAGATACTCTTTGCACTAACAAATTCACATATTGTCTTTCTTGAAAAACTTCACTGGCACTTTGGTAAGACACAATAATAGGCATTTGAATTCGCCAACTATAAGCACCCGTTACATAACCTGCTTGTAAAATTACTGGCGAATTAGACACCACGGAAGAAACGATCAATTGCTTTGCAAGCACTTGTTGAATTTGTCCAGAGGTGAGCATGGCGGTTAAAAATACACGACCACTTGCTGGCGTAAAATAACGTCCTGCCACCTTGGGCAACCATGTTTGATAATTATTAGCATCGTAAGTAAACGCAGAAGTCACCGCAGTGGTAACCCACTGTAATAAAGCTTGTCGAGAATTAATGGGATTTTTTAAAGGATCAATGGGCACAATGACGGTTTTATTATTTTGAGATTGAACTGCATAATAAGAAACGACTGGTTGTAAATACCGAATCACCACAATGGCAATCACCCCCACCACGGCCAAAAATACTAAAGACCGAAGGGAAAACATTACGCGTTCATGTTCTTTTTGATCATCTGCCATTTATGTTGCACTCGTTCCGGGAGCCACTGCAGGTTTATTGGTGGTAGTAGTTGCCACTAATTCTGCAACACCCACTCCTAAGGCCGCATCAATGCTCGTGACACTTTGATCCACTGTTAAACTAGATCGCACAATCACCAAGTCAACCAACAATTGAGAAGATTGAACACCTCGCTCATTTTGTGAATTCACCGTTAAGGGAATTTGCACTTGCCACGCATAGCGTCCTTGATACGCACCATTGGGCACCACTCCTTGAGCTAAAATGCGGGGAGCGCCGTTGGGTTCTGCAGTCACAATAAATTTTCCTGCTTGTAAATAATCTAAATCGTTAGAAGTTTTTAAAGCATCTTGATATTGTTGTCCCCCTTGATCCGTGAAATACGTATCCACAGTTTGTTCGATTTGCTGACGATATTGAACATAATTCACAGTGAATGCAGAAGTGGCGGCCCGCACGGCCCAATTGGTTAAGTCCACGTTAGAAAGCACTGGCTGACTCAAGGGTTGAATTTCCATCAAGCCCCCTTGAATATTAGTGGCAAAATATCGAGGTGGCGGTCGATGAGTGAGCAACCAAAAACAAAGAGCACCTAATATGATAAGTACAATGAGTAACAAAAAAGAAATACTCACCAAGCGACGATAATTGTCTCGATAAAAATAATTTCGAAGTCTCACCAACTCAATGGCGGATGACTTTTGTTGTTGTCCTTCTACTTCTTCTGTTGCCATCATGCACTCCTTTCAGTAATTTTATTCAGCGTGTTTCGTAACTATCAAAGGCTAAGCGACGAAACGTAATTTCCACGCGCCGATTCATGAGTGTTTCTCTCCCTTTTTCATTGAAAGCCACTGGATAAAGGGAACCATACCCCACGGAGTAAAGGTACGCAGCTTTCACACCCATTCCTTGTAAATACTTTGCAATATTTTGAGCTTGCTGTCGAGACAAAGCGAGATTTCGCTCCTGATCTCCATAAAGATCTGTATAACCCGCCGTCTTAATGGTTTGAATATCGTATTCATTAATAAATCTCACCATGGCATTTAACACGGAGTAATAACCTTCATTCACGTGGGAAGAATTGTTGTAGAAAAATAAAGAAGAAGGAAGAAACAAGAGAGTGTCTTCCCCCACTTCCACAATTTGTACGCCCGCGTCGATTAAAATCTCTCGAGGAGGTAATTGTTCCTGGCTATTTAACATTCCCAAGGCAGCCCCTGCAAAGGCACCTACCCCTGCACCCGCTGCGGCAAAAGGCCCTGACATGGCAGCTCCCGCCCCTGCTAAGGTTCCCACCACCGCCCCTTGTACAGCACCGGCAGCCGTGTACTTAACCACTTTATCTTGATTAATTTCATGAAAATTTTCAGGAGGGTTTGTGCAACTGGCGCCGCTTCCTATGAGAAGGATTAAGAGCGCCCAAGAAAGGATCCTTGTATATATTCTTCCTATCATTCAAAGACCTGTGGGAAATAACCATACAAGCCTGAATACTACCCCATCTCGCCCCATTGTTCCAGCATGGGGATTTCAGCAACCTCTTCCATTGCCATATAACCCAATTTTTACTATGCTACTTTCCAAGCGTTGACCGAATCCACGGCAGCGACTCATATAAGGATTTCTTTTCATGAACGTTCTTCACTTTCAACGCATGCATGAGCAGCGACAGAAAATTTCCATGGTAACTTGTTATGATTATTGGACCGCACGCATCTTAGCAAAGAGTGAGGTGGACTGCCTTTTGGTGGGAGACAGTGTGGCCATGGTGATGCACGGCCATCCCACCACGGTGAATGCCACCATGGACATGATGGTGATGCATACGGAAGCTGTGGCGCGAGGAGCTCCTCAACATTTTATCATTGCGGATTTACCTTTTTTATCCTACCGACAAGGCCTTTCTGTAGCCATGGAAAATATTCAACGCCTCATGCAAGCGGGGGCCCATGCCATTAAGTTAGAGGGGGTTCAGGGAAATGAAATGCTCATTGAACATGCGGTGCAGTCTGGGGTTCCCATCATGGGTCACCTGGGTCTCACTCCTCAATCGGTGCATCAATTAGGAGGATTTAAAGTTCAAGGTCGAGATGAAAAAAAAGCCGGTGCCCTCTTAGAAGAAGCAAAAACTTTAGAAGCTTTAGGTTGTTTTGCCACTGTTTTAGAATGCATCCCCCATACCTTAGCTCATCTCATCACTACCACCCTATCCATCCCCACCATTGGTATTGGGGCGGGTGAAAAAACCTCCGGGCAAGTCTTAGTGTTGCAAGATTTACTAGGAGTAGATCCGGAGCTTCAATTGAAGTTTTTAAAAAAATACCATGACACTCATACTCCCATTTTAAAAGCAGTGAATGAATATACTCGGGAAGTAAAAGCCGCTTCCTTTCCTCATTCGGAACATTATTACGAATAGAGTAGTAGAGTGTTTGTTATTTGTTCTATTTTTTATCAATTATTTTATTGGTTAAAAAAAATTCTTGTATTTAAAAAAATCGATGATATAGTGCCCAATGTTGTTTAAAATATATCAAGCAGAAATGAGGATAAGAACATGGGTGCACCTAGTCTTAAAAAGAATGTTGTGGTTGATTGGCGCGTTTTTTTTGATGAAAAAGGCGAATTTCATAATGAGGAGGCCAGAAAACTATTTAATCAGTTGTGTACCGCCTATTGTGTTACTGTTTTGCTCGAACATTGCTTTACCCTTGGATGGGACTATGATGAGCAAAAAAGAAAGATAGAGGATAATCTCCCGAAAATAGATACCCCGGCCCTCATAGAGATTGAAAATGCTCGAAACTATGTGAACATTCTTAAGGGGTACTATAAGGAATCTCCCACCCTTTTTATGTATACGGAGAAATCTGCCACAGCTGACATCATTGCCAGAGCTACTAAGGCAAATCGTGAACCAGGAACTTTGTATTCCTATAAGCTTGACTCCCTAACATATTGGTCATATCAGAGACTTTTTAGCACCTTCTTTCCTTCCCCTCTTCTCCCCAGAGAAGGGATGTCTCCTAGGGCAATAATAACTTGTATTTTCTTTGGCATCGCTTTAGCTATGCTCATCGCAGGTATTGCGCTGATGGCGGCAGGAGCTGCACTCTCAACACCTCTAACACCCGTTTCTATCTTGTTCTTTATTGGTGTAGGCCTCGCCTTGGGTACAATCATTCCTCTTGTGACGGCAATGTTATGCTCACCTCGTCCAACTTCTGCCATGGAGCCTGCCATAGAAGCTCCTGCCATACGGGGCTTTATGGCATACCAACCATCTCCTTCCTAAATGTGCTATTTCACACCATAGGTACTGGGGATCTTGTTGTGTTTTAAGAAAGAGCTGATATAGTGCCGAGATTATTTAGAAAGTGATGGATAAGAAGGTAATATATGGCCATAGAGCTGCCTGAGCAAAGGCAAGAAAAAAATATTCTCATTGATTGGCGCGCTTTTTTTGATGAAGAGGGCGCATTTTATAACGAGGATGCTAGAACTTTATTTAATCGATTATGCAGCGCGTATTATGTTTCCGTTTTATTCGAACAATATAACTGTATTGAAAGGAATCCAACGCTAAGAGGGGCAATAGAAACTAACATTAATAAAAATTCTTTCGCCTCCGAAGAATCTTCTTCTCTCCTCACTGAGATTCACAATGGTCCAGAATATGCAAGTTATCTCAAAACCTTTGCTCCTCAACAAAAACCTACGCTTTTTATATATACTCCTGCATCTCCCTCACACCAATTTATTCAGCAAATGACGGCCCCACATGAAGAAGCAACAACGCTTTATGCGTATCAATTTCCCCTTTACCCTCCTTCTCATTATAATGGTTGGAAATATTCTACTCATCCTCAAGCACATCGGGCACTTCATAATGTCTTTTTTCCCCCTCCTCCCATAGCTCCCCCTCCAAAAAAAGAGTGTCTTTCTGTTTCTGACTCGATTACCTATGAGATCCTCGCTGTCGGTAGCTCCTTGATGCTGACAGGTTTTGTTCTTATGATGGTGGGTATTGGCATAGGAGTTCCCCCCCTCCTCTTTATTGGTGGAGGCATCATGTTAGGTGGCGCTCTGCTTCTTGGGATATTATGCTTATACTTAATTTTATCCACAAACCCTCATCAAGCTCCAGCTCCTAACACTCCCTCTATTGAGGCACCCGCTGTAGAAGCGTTTATGCTGGCCAAACCAACTCCTTTCTAGATCACGCCGAATTTTCTAAAATATTGAGATGTTTTTTGAGTAAAAAAAAATCTTGTGTTTTAAGAAAGAGCTGATATAGTGCCGAGATTATTTAGAAAGTGATAGATAAGGAGGGGTTATGCTCGAGCCTATTGAACTCAAAGAAAAGCAGGATAAGAATATTCTCATTGATTGGCGTGCTTTTTTTAATGGATCTGGCCAGTTTTATAACAGTGCTGCTCGAGATTTATTTAACAATTTATGTACAACCTATTATGTTTCCCTTTTATTCGAAGACTGCTTTACGCCGGAGCAGGATCCTGAACTAAAAGACAAGATACAAGCTGCATGTCATATTAACCCCGACGCGCAGCACTCAGGAGAGAATGAGCAACACTCAGCATTAATATTTTCCTCCCCCCCTTCCACTGCTCCCTTTAATTTCCAAGAAGTTTCCAATGCTTCAGAATATTTAGGAGCGCTTAGATCTTCCCTTGAAGAAAGAGCTACCCTTTTTATGTACTCTGCTTACTCTAATTCACCTACAACTAGACTAAAGATTAATACACTTCTTGAATCTCCTTCAACAAATCTTTACCAGCACCAATTGTATTCCCCTACTACCCGTGAAACTCCTCCCGGCCAATGCTTTAACTTTACAGATAATCATCATAGGACACTTCTTCGTACCTTTTTCCCTGACACTCCTCTCACAAAAGAAGAATCTACCCGACAAATACAAAGCAGAATCTCCTTTGGTGCATCATTGGTTGGTGTTGGAATATTCTTCGCTCTAGTGCCGGTAGCCTGTTGCTTTCCACCTCTAGCGGTGCCACTGCTAATTACTGCAGTGCTTGCATTAATGGCCGCAGTTATCCTTGGCCTTACAGGATGTTGGACAAGCAACGCTGAATGTCACGATACCGCCATACGCGGTTTTATAGCACTCCAACCCTAGATTGCCATGGGGCCTAATTTTTACTATCCTACCTCCCGCTCTCGCCGAATTTTCGGTGGTGGGAGAGGGTTTCTTTTTATGAATCACGTACAAAAGCCATTATGATTTTATTTTCTAACATTGCTTCATGGATCCAGTTTCGAGACACTCTGGGCCAAAAAACCCTAGGGTTTGTGCCCACCATGGGGCATTTGCATGAGGGACATTTAAGTTTATTGCGCCGTTCCATGGAAGAGAATGATGAAACCCTTTTGAGTATTTTTGTGAATCCCATTCAATTTAATGATGAGGAGGATTTCAAACAATATCCTCGCACCCTTTCTCAAGATAAGGAATTAGCAGAAAGCCTCAAGGTTTCTTATTTGCTGTTACCCTCCGTGGAAGAGTTATATCCGCCAGAAGATACTTTTAGAATTCAGGAATCTCTTCTCAGTACCGACTTGGAAGGCCGGTTTCGACCGGGACATTTCCATGGCATGCTCACAGTGGTGATGAAATTATTAAATATCGTCAATCCCCATCGTGCTTATTTTGGGGAAAAAGACTATGAACAATTGCAATTGGTAAAAGCCATGGTGCGCGCTTTTTTTATGAAAACGGAAATCATTGGTTGCAAAACCCTCCGTCACTCCGACGGCTTAGCCATGAGCTCTCGAAACACACGCTTATCCCCAGAAGAAAGAATTCAAGCGGCCTTCTTCCCCACCTTACTCAATCACCCCCATTGGAGCGATCACCAAATCAAAGAAGCCTTAGAAGCAGAAGGATTTCAAGTGGATTATATTGAAACCCGTGGAAACCGACGATTGGGTGCCGTTACCTTGGGAAAAGTGCGACTCATTGACAATGTGTGTATTTCTTAAAAAAAATTCGATAAGATGGTTGTCATCTTTAATTCATCTTCCTTTGGTATACAACTTGTGATTCATCTTCATAACATTGCTCTGCAATTTCACGGCGATTTTTTATATCAAGGTGTACATCTTGATTTATTCCCACAACAGCGAGTGGGATTGATTGGCGCCAATGGAACAGGAAAATCCAGTCTTTTAAAAGTCATTACAAAAGATTTATTGCCCGATGAGGGGGAATTAAATACGGCCACGGGACTGCGCTTTGCCATCATGCATCAAACCATTCCCCACCACACTCAATCCGCCTTAGCCTTTGTGATGGAGGGACATCATGAATACATGGCCTTACAAAAACAATTAGAAAAAGCCTATGAGGAGGAAAATAATGAAGACATCATTCACATTCTTTCAAAATTAGATGATCTCAATGCTTATCATTTAGAAGCCTTAGCCGCCACCATTTTGCATGGCTTAGGTTTTACAAAACATGAAATCCATCAATCTGTGAATTCTTTTTCCGGGGGATGGCGCATGCGTTTGCAATTGGCTCAAGCTTTATTAAAACCCAGTGATGTGATGCTCTTGGATGAACCCACCAATCACTTAGACATTGCCACCATTTCATGGCTTGAAAAGTTTTTAAAAAGTTATGAAGGGGCCCTCATTGTGATTTCCCATGACAGAACTTTTTTAGATAATATTGCCACCCACATTTGGCATATTGAACAAAAGGCCGTGAAAGCCTACAAGGGAAATTATTCTGATTTTGAAAGATTACGAGCAGAACATATTAAAGCACAACAAGCTTTGTCGGAAAAACAACAACGCGCTGTGGCCCACATGCAACAATTTGTGGATCGGTTCCGTGCAAAAGCCACTAAAGCAAAACAAGCTCAAAGCCGTTTGAAAGCGTTGCAAAAAATTGAAGTGATCCAAATCATTCAAGAAAAAGAATCTTTTACTTTTGAATTTCAAGCTGCCAGGGATATTTCAAATCCTGCCCTGAGAACCACTCCCCTCACCGTGGGATATGACAAACAGCATCCCGTACTCACTCTCAAAGAAACTGTGATTAACAAAGGAGACCGAGTGGGGTTATTAGGTGTCAATGGAGCGGGGAAATCTACTCTACTAAAGCTTCTCGCAGGAAAACTACTTCCCTTATCAGGGGAAATTTCCTATTCTCCCAAATTAGATGTGGGTTATTTTGCCCAAGATCATGTGGAGCAATTACATTTAAATGAATCTCCCCTATGGCATATGAAGGAACAACATCCTCAATGGCCCTTGCAGCAAATTCGAAATTTTTTGGGAAGCTTTCAATTTCCAGGAGATGATGTGTTTAAACCCCTTCAACAATTTTCAGGGGGGGAGCAATCTCGTTTTATGTTGGCCCTTTTAGCAGCTCGTCATTGTAATTTTTTATTATTGGATGAACCCACCAATCATTTAGACATGGAAATGCGAAATGCCTTGGTTTTATCGTTGCAGGAATTCACGGGATCTTTTTTAATGGTATCCCACGATCGTTATTTATTAGAAAGTTGCTGCGATGAATTTTGGTTAGTGGATAGAGGACAAGTGAAAGTCTTCGAGGGAAATATGGAAGATTACGAGCAATGGTTATTAAATCGTGGAAAAGAAGAAGCGCCCCTCTCTTCTAAAAAATCTGCCCCCTCTTTACCACCCCAAGAAAAACAACAATTGGAAAAACAAATTAAAACCTTGGAATCTAAAATGGAAAAAATCAATGGGACCTTGGCAAACATAGAAGAAGCCCTTCAATCTCCTGATTTGTACACCACCTCTCAACATCAACACACCATAGACTCCTTGCTCACTGATAAAAAAGAACAACAAAAAACATTGGATGCGTTACAAGATGAATGGTATGCCCTCATAGAAACTTTAGAAAATAGCACTTCATAGGAGAACTCATGAAAAAAACAACCGAACTTCGACGATTGCTGGCTCAAGATGAATTACTCATTGCTCCTGGTGTGTTTGATGGATTATCCGCACGTCTTGCAGAGCAGGCGGGATTTCCTCTTTTATATGCCAGTGGTGGCGCTATTTCTCGATCCGCGGGATTTCCCGACATTGGCTTACTTACTTTTACGGAAATGGTGGAGAGAATTTCAAACATTGTGGAAACCACTCACTTACCCGTCATTGCAGATGCAGATACGGGATATGGAAATGAAATCAACGTAAAACGAGCCATGAAACATTATGAAGCTCTAGGAGTTGCAGGAGTTCATATGGAGGATCAAGAATTCCCAAAACGATGCGGTCATCTATCCGGGAAAAAACTCATTCCTGCAAAAGAAATGGTGATTAAGATCAAAACCGCAAAAGAGGCACTTCAAGATCCCGACTTTGTTTTAATTGCCCGCACCGATGCCATTGCGGTGGAAGGATTTGATGCCGCCCTTGAACGAGCTCATGCTTATTTAGAAGCAGGCGCAGATATGATTTTTGTGGAAGCACCCGAAACCGAAGAACAGATTAAAATCATTGGAAGTACTTTTTCAAAACCAAAACTCATCAATATGTTTTATGGTGGAAAAACCCCTTTAGTTCCTCGAGAAACTCTGAAAGCTTGGGGATATCAAGTGGTGATCATTCCCTCTGATTTACAACGAGCCGCCATTCACGCCATGCAGGCTACTCTGGAAGCGATTCATCGTGATGGGGATAGTTCATCCCTCTCAGAAAGACTCGCTAGTTTTTCTGAGAGAGAAAAAATTGTGGGAACGAAAGAGTGGCTTGAGAATAATGGGTGAGAGATAGAGTTAAGAGCTCTTTTCCGCCCCCTCTCCCCAACCCTCTCCCGCAAGGGGAGAGGGGGGTCCCGAAGAGAGCGGGAATAGAGTGTCAAGAGCCCTTTTCTTCCCCCTCTCCCCTCGTGGGCTTTGTTGAATAAATTAACTTTATCAACAGTCCGGCTGGGATGAGGACTTATTCATTTTAATTTATATTGCTACCGAGTTAGGCATTCCTAACGT
>Ga0233425_10003841_pt1 | contig 26378 bp, 23 predicted proteins | sample Watercolumn_Towu_2_FD_181712 | JGI IMG/M metagenome (GOLD analysis project Ga0233425, IMG submission 181712) | Freshwater microbial communities from Lake Towuti, South Sulawesi, Indonesia - Watercolumn_Towuti2014_140_MG | ecosystem: Environmental > Aquatic > Freshwater > Lake | place...
ATGTTCCATTTCGGTGTTCCTCGGCAACGATAAAGGCATTGCATTCGAGATGGATTTCTTTGCACGCGGATTTGAGCAAGCGGACCGTGCGGGCAATCGCAAGTCCAGCGGAAGAGGCACTATCGCGAAAGGTGAGGGTGAACCAGACATCAAAGTTCAGGTGGGTCAGAAGGTTGACCCAGGTCTGCTTGAGTTCTTGTTTTTGGAGGAAGCGGTAGCCCTCCTCCGTGGTCCACCATTCAGGGGAAACCTTGTCGAGTAGTTCTTTGCTGACCAAATCTTTGGGTTGCACTTTTTTCCTCTTTAGGCGCAAGGCGACCGACAAGGATAGTCGCCTTGCGCCGGCAACCCGATCCCTGCTAGGTCACTGTGCTAATTCTCGCGCGCGTCGATTCTATCGCTTTACCGACTGAATCGAGATGCACGAGATTGTTGAATTTCGTCGCGCGGCGGGCGGGCGTGGGGTTCCCCCAGAGGGAACCCACCCCACGCACCGCGCCGCACGCGCACACCTGTTGCATTTGTTCTACGCGGTTCATATCCGCTATCCTTTTTCGTAACTTTCTAGCGCCACTCAATTCGGTTAACCCTGGATGTTTAAGCCGGCTTGTCAATTCTTAAATCGGGTCAAAATGTGTTAATCGGCGCGCTTGACAACTGTTTCGTTTTACTATAAATATATTATACAAAAATGAAAATTTGTCAATCCTGAAAATATGTTCGCATTCTAACGCGATTCAACCAATTCTCAATTTTGAAAGGAGCAATTCACATGAACGAACTATCCATGAGAAAAAACGAGAGTGGCGTCAACTTTATTATTCGTTCGCGAATTCGTGAGGAACGCAAAAAGTTGAACCTGCACCAGGCATATATGGCGTATGAACTCGACCGCACATTAGTCGCGTACAACCGTTTGGAAAATGGGCGCATCCACATCAGCGTTGACGACCTGGTTGCGATTGCTAATATCCTGGGAATTGCGGTGGTGAACTTGATGCCCCCCGATCCTAACGCAAAATCGAATTGGACTCCTGGTCAATGGCACATCCTGAATGCGTATGAAGAAGGCAAGCAGATGGATGCTCAATCTGCAACGCCCCAGCCGACTCAGCCCAAAACAAGATCGTCTACGAAAAGGCGGAAAACTAAAACCAGGTAAGCCGTTCCTGGCAATTGTTCGTTGTGGAGATTTTTCGTGTGCCTGCCTCTTGTATCCATTTCTATGTCGGGGTATAATCAAGGTAACATCGGTTGGATGATGCCAGTGCGGGCATTCGTAAAAACTCGGGACGTGTACGCAAAGCCACATTGCCCGCTCAGGTTCAGGACTTGGGCGGGCGTTTGTTTTTTTGTCCCACTATATTTGTGGTAACTGCTCAGGCACAACCAAACTTTCACGACTTTAGTATTGCAAAGCACACCGAAAGTAGCGATACTGGGACTAATGGCACCCATTGATTTACCCACCGACGAACAAATCCGTGTGGCTTACCAGCAAGGCGAAGCAACCATACTCACTGTGGTTCATAGCTTGGTCGCAGTCATTCGCGCGTTGGAGGCACGGGTACAATCCTTGGAAGATCAACTCGCCAAGAATAGTCAGAACAGTAGCAAGCCACCCTCCAGTGATGGCTTGAAGAAACCGCGTCCACACAGCCTGCGGATAGCAAGCGGTAAGCCCAGCGGTGGACAGCCAGGGCATCCTGGGCAAACGCTCCGCGCTGTTGCCCAGCCCCACCACACACGCATTCATTCAGTGAACCAGTGTCCCCGCTGTCAGAGGTCCTTGAAGGCAGTGCCTGTCCAAGACTATGCCAAGCGTCAGGTGTTTGATGTTCCGCCAGTGCAGATCGAAGTCATTGAACATCAGGCGGAGATCAAAGTGTGTCCGCACTGTGGCGAACGGATTCAAGTCGAGTTCCCACCTGGGGTCACGCAACCCGTGCAATTCGGCACGACGCTCCACGCGCACATGGTGTACCTAAATCAATATAACCTGATTCCGCTCGCCCGCACGGTGCAGATTCTCGATGATTTGTATGGGCAACCGGTGAGCGAAGGCACCGTGGTCGAAACCAATGCCACCGTCGCCGTGCAGGTTGCTCCCGTGAATGAACGCATCAAAGACCAATTGATGGCGCGTGCGGCGGTGGTGCATTTCGATGAGACCGGTACCCGCGTCGAGGGCCTCTTGAATTGGTTTCATTCCGCGAGCACCGACCTGCTGACCTGGTATGCCTTGCATGCGAAGCGTGGCACGACCGCGATGGACGCGATCGGCATCTTGCCGCATCTAAAGGGTACGGCGGTGCATGATCATTTACGTTCCTACTTCCAGTATTCGGTGCATCATGCGTTGTGCAATGCCCACCATTTGCGCGAGTTGGCGTTTATCGTGGAACGTTATCACCAATCCTGGGCGACGGGAATGATTGAGTTATTGGTTGAGATGAAACAAGCCGTCGATCAAGTGCGCTCGGTGCAGGACCACCTGGCTCCAGAGTGCCTCGCCGCCTTGGAAGCCCGTTACGATGCCTTGCTGGAGCAAGGGTTTCGTGAGAATCCGACCCTGCCCGCAAGCGCACCGCCGAGGCGCGGACGGGTCAAACAAAGCCCGCCGAAGAATTTGCTGGATCGTTTGCGCGACCACAAACGCGAAACTCTGGCCTTCCTGAATGACTTTCGAGTGCCGTTTGATAATAATCAAGCCGAACGCGACTTGCGAATGATGAAAGTGAAACAAAAAGTCTCGGGCTGTTTTCGTAGCAAAGGCGGCGCGCAAGTCTTCTGCGCGGTGCGGAGCTACATTTCAACGGTGCAAAAAAATGGACCGCGGGTCTTGGATGCGCTGAAGTTGGCGTTGAACGGAACGCCCTATGTGCCGCCAGTCCTGGCTACGCAACCCAGTTCACCTGGCTGAGCAGTTACAAGACACGAGAGAAATAGAGGAATCTCCCAGGTGGGAACAACACCTGGGAGATTCTTCTTCTCCACACGCCAATCCTTGAATGATTCCCATCGGATTCTGGCGCTGGCCCGGGACAAAGCGCACTTGGAAATGGGGGACGGCATTGATGAGAAGGATTACGGCCCTCTACTCCAGCAATGTGTATGGCGGCATTAAAACGTGCTGAATTGACCACGAATGGGGTTTTTGCCCAGTACAGGGGTTTTCAGCCAGCACAGCAGGTTTTGAAATCATTGACCTCGGCAACGACGTGTCGCCGCAAAAATTTGTGGACGCGGTGAACACGCACAAGCCCCATTTGGTCGGCATGTCTGCGCTCTTGACGACGACGATGCCCAAAATGAAGACGACAATCGAAGCGTTGAACGCGGCAGGCGTACGGAACAACGTCAAGGTGATGGTTGGTGGCGCGCCCGTGACGGAAAAATACGCAATGGAAATCGGTGCGGATTTCTACGCGTCGGACGCTTCTTCCGCGGCAACGCGCGCCAAAGCAGCACTGGTTGAAGGATAGAGCTTGAGATGATGCTCATCGCGCTGAAGGATGCGCGTGGACAAACAATCATTTTGTGGCCTACCGTGGGTATTCGATAACTTTGGCACCACAGTCAGAAGACGTCTCTGAATGTTGATGGCATGCATTTTGGTGGTCAGAACAGCCGATGCCCCTTGCGGAAAATATCTCACGGATGACGTTAATATCCTGCCTATGAGGCCAGAGCAGCCCTTGACCAGTAGTTTGGGAACTGGCATCCGCTCTGTCCTTCATTCACGTTGCGCTGAACATGTTGTATCTGTCCACCCTATGACATCGTGACCCATGGTCTCTTCGGTTTGGCAGTTGTTGCTGTTATCTGACCTGATCCTGCTACCATGACGATCTTGAGTCAAGCAACGACTGTCCTAGCGCGACTGCGCCCCACAGTGGCGCATCGTCGCCCAACGCGGCGGGTTGAATGTCCACGCGCATCGCCGGCAGAACCGCATACGCGCGCGCGGTCTCGCGTAAAATCTTCCAGTAGCGCTCACCCGATTTCGTCACGCCGCCACCCAGCACGATGCGGTGTGGATTCATCAAGTTGAGCGCGGCGCCCAATCCCTCGCCCAAGATGCGCGCGGCTTCATCCATTACCTCTTGCGCGATGAGATCCCCTTGCCGCGCGCGCTGTGCAACGAACTCCCCTGTGATGTCGTCAGGCGCTCTGCCTTTCAGCCGCTCGCGCATTTTGCGCGCGATGGCGGGACCACACGCTTCCACTTCCAAACACCCGCGCTTGCCACACACACATTCCGCGCCGCCCGGGCGCACGACGATGTGACCGATTTCTCCCGCCAAGCCATCCGCGCCGCGATAGATCTCACCATTCAGGATCCATCCACCGCCGATGCCAGTACTCACGGTGACATAGAGCATGGTCGCGCAGCCCTGTCCCGCGCCGAAGGTCCACTCGCCCAGGGCAGCCACGTTCGCATCGTTGTCCACGATCGCGGGGACGCCGAACTCTTGCCGCAGTTGATCGCGTAAGAGTGTGTTTTCCCAACCTGGCACATGATGCGATAGATGCACGGTGCCGGTGGTCACCTCCACCGGGCCGCCGAAACTCACGCCAATCACATCGGGCTTACTGCCGGCGAGTAATTCTTTTGCCATTGCGAGCATAGTCGTCTGATCGTACGTCGCGTCGTGGTTCGGTGGCGAGGGCACACGTTTGCAGGCGCGCCATGTTTGGTCACCCTTTGTCAGCAATGCAGCAGAGAGTTTGGTCCCACCATAGTCCAGCGCGAGAACAAGCACGCTTGGGGAAAAAACATCGCGCGGCGCGTGCGTTGAGTGAATCATTTGACCGTCCTTGAAGATTTCTCGGGTTGCACATGTACCTTCAGTGTCTCTCCGGCGGCAAAACGCTGCAAGGCGGCTGGAAACTCAGCCAGTGGCAAAGTGTGGCTGACCAGAGGGATCACATCCACCACGCCATTGGCGAGCCAGGCAATTGCCGGCTGAAATGAATAGCACAAGGCAAAACTGCTGAGGATCGTCCAGTCGTTGCGGAAGACATCGTATGGTCTAAGGCGAATCTCGGCTTCTTTGGGCGTGACCCCGAACATGAAGAATTGACCGCGCGGCTTGAGGTAGGTGAAAGCATTTTGGATCACCTCCGGAACTCCCGTCGCGTCAATGACGATTGCAAAGCCGTAGGGCGCGCACTCGCGCAGTTCGCGCGTCTGGTCGGGACCGGCGGCGATAATGGTGGTAGCGCCAAGTTGGCGCGCCAGATTCAATCGCGCTTTTTGCTTTTCGACTACAACGACCTGCGATGCTCCGCTGTGACGCAGGGCTTGCGTCAGCAACAACCCCATCGGACCAGCGCCAAGAATCAAGACCTCGTCCCCGGGATAGACGCGCAGGCGATTGAGCGCGTAGATCACACACGAGAGCGGCTCGACGAATGCGCCTTGAGTATCACTCAAGCAGGCCGGCAAGTGATAGCACGCGCGCGCCGGCACTGCAATGTATTCGGCGAACGCGCCGGGTCGCGTGACTCCTACGCCCTGCCAGTTCAAGCAGTGGTTCGCGTGTAAGTTGCGGCAAAAGTAGCAGTGTCCGCAATATAGATTCGGGTCGGCGGTAACGCGATCGCCCGGCTTAAAATCCGTCACGTCTTTGCCCACTTGCACGATCACGCCACAGAACTCGTGACCGCCGATCACCGGAAACTGGGACAGGTATTCGTTGCGATAGATGTGCAGGTCAGTGCCGCACAGACCGACAGTATTGACCTGAATGACGACATCCGCTGACCCGCAAGTGGGTTCTGGTATGTCGTCCAAGACGACCGTCTCTGGTGCCGTAAAGATGGCGGCTTGCATTTTCTCATTCTCCCCACGTAGGCCACAGTTCGGCTTGATCATGTTGGTGCATAGAACGCCGCCTCCAGCAGCAGACACAGCGCATGATAGATCGCCACGTGACGCTCTTGGATGTCAGGCGTCGAATCAAATGGCACGCGAATTGCCACGTCACAGTACTCGAACATCGCACCGCCACTTTGCCCCGTGAGTCCCAGTGTGCGTAGACCGAGTGTACGCGCGATCTGCAAGGCATGGATCACGTTCTTCGCGTTGCCCGATGTGCTGATGCCCCACAGGACATCGCCGGAGTGACCATAGCCGTAAACCTGCTGAGCGTACGCCATGTCTGCAACAACGTCGTTCGCGTATGCTGATAGCAAAGCCGTTTGACTCACGAGCGAGATCGCCGGCAACGCACCCTGCAAATGATCAGCCAGGTATGCGCCGTTGGTCGGGTAGGCAGTGAGCAGTCGCTCTCGCGTCAGGGCTGGGATGCGCCGGCGTTGCATGTACCCTTTCATCAGCTCTCCAACGATGTGTTCGCTATCGGCTGCGCTGCCACCATTACCACACACGAAAAGTTTGCCCCCCTGGCGGAAACACGTTTGCAGCATCTCGAACGCATCCGTGATCTGCAACCGACAGCAATGCAGATCGGGATACCGTTCGACAAGTCTATCAATAATTTGATCCGACTTCACGTTTGCCTCTTCACATTAGGGTCGTCAACACACACCCACGGACGCGCCAGCGAAAGCGCGCCCGTGGGATCGTACACAAGCGAGGCAGTTCTGCTGTTGCTACGGTCGGACTAGCGCTAGCCGCGAGTCTTTTTCAACAACGCGGTGCCCAGGGTTTGGATGCTCTCCATTGCCTCCTTGGCTGTTACCTTGGCCCGCCAGAGCTTGTCTACCTCAGGATTCCAAACTTCGTTCGTGAATTGCGCTGCTTCGATGCCTAGCGTATTGAACTTGGCGAATTTCGAATGCTCCAACGCCATGTCAATCATCGTCTTGGGCCGCGGTGCACGCGCCCACTGGGCCCGCAGAGCCGGGTCTTCGTACATCTTCTTGGTCGTCGGGAAGACCACAGGTCCTTGGATCTTCCATGATTCTGGATCAGCGGACCACCACGAAACAAATCTGTAAGCCGCATCTTTGACCTTGGTCTGTCCATAGATGCATAGCCCATCATGCACGTAGAGATTGGTGCGGCTGTTCCCGCGCAACGGCAACATGGTCACTTGGAAATCTTCACTCCAAGCATCTTTGTTATCCCACGCGTACCAGTCACCCATCATTTCGGTAGCGACCTTTTTCGAGAGAAGCGTCGCCGGTGAACTCGGCGGGTTTAGCGGGCTCGGATGGGTCTTGTGGACATTCATCATGTCGGCTTCGTCTTGCATCACCTTGATCGCGGTCGGATCTGTGAAAGTGACTGCCTTCAAGTCGTCGGTGTAATAGAAGGGTGCGCCGGCGTTCCAGGCATCCACGCGACAGCGGGTAATCGAAGCGCCCCAGGTCGCCGCACCATACTGGGTGATGGTGTTCCCATCGCGCTTTGTCATTTTCTTCGTTATTTCGATGTACTCATCCCAGGTCGTCTTGGTGGTGGGATAGGGAACCCCTGCTTCGTCGAAAAGTTTCTTGTTGTAGTAGAGCCAGAAGCAGTTGGTCCAGGTCGGCATGCCGATCTGCTTCTGACCAATCGTCCACGCGTCCAAGATGCCATCCAAGTAGCCGCTGCGCGGGTAAACGGTGTCTGCCTTGACGAGGTCGGCGATGTCTGCCAACACGCCCTTGCCGCCGTACTGCTGACCCCAATCGAGCCCCAGTCTAAAGATATCCCAGACGGTGCCGCCCGCGATCGCGGCAGGCAGTTTTTCGTAATAGCCCTGGGACTCACTCCGTTCGAATTGCACCTCGATGTCCGGATGGGTTTTGTTGAACAGCGGCACCATCTCCTCGACCATACCCGGATGTCCGAACATCGTAAACCGCACGATCTGTTTTGCTTTCGCCGGCGCTGGTTGCGTCGGCGCGGGCGCTGCCTGAGTGGGCGGCGCCGCGGTTGGCGCGGCACAACCTGCCAAGACAGCCGCAGTAACAGCGCTGCCAGTCAGCGCCAAGAACTCGCGGCGAGTGAGTTGGCGTTTGCTTTCTTCCATTTTTCCCTTTCTCCTTCAGAATGTTTGCGAAACCCGAATTGGTTCGGAATCATTCGATAATGACGACTTTGTCACCTCCTTATCCATAGGTTCGAGCATTCAATCTTCCTGCTCAAATCCACCTCATCCTTTGAGCCCACTCAGGAGCGCGTCGCGCACAAAGTATTTCTGGAAGAGGATGAAGACAATGACACACGGGATGTTGATGAGAAACGCCGCCGCCATGAGCAAATTCAAACGCGTGCTCACGAGCGAATAGGCGCCCGCCCCCGCTTGCGCGCCTCCCGTCATCGCCGATTCAAAGGTTGCCAGACCCAGTGAGAGTGTCTTGAGGTTAGGACTGTGCAAGTAGATCATCGGTCCAAGAAAGCTATTCCAGTGGTTCATAAAGGAAAAGATCGCCACTGTGGCTAGTGCTGGACCAAGTAGTGGTAGGATGATAAGACCAAAGACCTGAAACGTATTGGCGCCATCTATTCGCGCGGCATCTTCCAGTTCCATCGGCAGATTGAGCATAAACTGTCGCAGCATAAAGATGTAAAAGGGAGTGCCAAAGAAGGACGGCACGATCAGAGGCAGAAACGTATCAACCCAGCCGAGCGTCTTGAACTCCAGAAAGATCGGGATGAACGTGGCTACCCAGGGCATCAGCATCGTCGCCACGCAGAGGGCGAAAACCTTGTCGCGCCCGGGCCAGCGAACGCGCGCAAAGGAATAGGCAACCACCGCCGAAACAAAGACCTCGCCCAGCATAGGAAAAGCAGTCGTGATGATCGTGTTCAGGAGAAACCGCGTGAACGGCGCGGCAGTCCAAGCGTCGTAAAAGTTCGACCAGCGCGCGGGATCCGGAATCCATTGCGGCGGATAAACATAAACCTGCTCGGGAACTTTGAGCGCAGTGCTGGACAGCCAGATGAGCGGAAGAATGAAGGGCGCAGAAAGCAAAACCAGTAGCAAAAGGACCACACTGCGAAATACCAAAGTCCCGATCTGGCGCGAACGCGTCCGAGGAGTGAATGTCCTAATCTGTTTCTCCATACGCCTACTCCTGCTCCGAGTGTACCCAGACACGCGCGATCCGGAACTGCATGATCGTGATGGCGATGATGGCAATGAACAAGATGAGTGCGAGGGCATTGGCATAGCCCATCCGCAGGTATCGAAACGCGTTGTTATACAAGTACAGCATATAGAACGTCGTCGAAGTCCCGGGACCTCCACCGGTCATAACAAACGCCTGCGTGAACGTCTGAAAAGAATTGTTAATGTTCACGATGATCGTAAAGAAGATCACGGGCGACATAAACGGGAGGGTGACGTTCCACAAAACTTGCCAACGATTCGCACCGTCGAGTTGCGCGGCTTCGATCAACTCCTGGGGCACCCGCTGTAGTCCGGCGAGCATGATCACCATCGTCGTGCCAATGAAACTCAGATTCATCAAGACGATGGAGGGGAGCGCCCAATCCTCGTCGGTCAGCCAACCGGGACCAGGAATGCCCATTAGGGACAGCAGATAGTTGACGAGTCCAAATTCAGGATTGAGTACCCATGTCCACAGCACCGCCGAAGCGACCAGCGGCAAGACCGTAGGCAGATAATAGATCGCACGAAAGACACTGTGCCCAGGGATCCGAGTGTTCAATAGCCCGGCGAGAATAAAGCCCAAGATGACGTGGAGTGGCACCGCCATAGCCGCATAGGAGATCGTGACCCAAGCGGAGGTCAAGAACAGTTTGTCGTCCGTAAAGATCTTGACAAAGTTCTCCAAGCCCACGAACTTGGGCGGGGTGATAATATCCCAATCGGTCAAACCCAGAACCAACGCCGCGACGAGTGGTCCCGCCGTGAAGAGAACGAACCCGATCATCCAAGGCAATGCCATCACAAACCCCTCGATGGCTTCGCGCCGCTGCAATTTGCTTGGTTCACGCCGGACAGGTGTGGCAGCCGACGCCCTCTTCAATTCAAGGGGTTGGTTCATTCCTTCTCCCACAGGGTGAATCCATCGCAATCCTCGCGTTCACCAGGCATAGGCTTCGGGTGCCTGGTTTCCCGGACCGGGCCAGGTTTCATCTAGCCGACGCAGTATTTCAGCGTCAAGTGTAACCTGCAGAGCGCGGATGGCACTCTCCAGTTGCTCGATAGTCCTGGGTCCGATGATCGGCGCGGTGACCACTGGGTTGTGCAGGAGCCATGCTAGGGCAATTGTTGCGGGCTCCTCTCCCAGATCGCGGCATACTTCGTGGTAACGTTGAACCTGCGCTCTTTGCGATTCAGAAAGTTCTAGATCGACGCGACGCGCGGCAGTCACCGCCTCCCGCAATGCGCCAGCCAGCAAGCCGCTGGCGAGGGGACTCCAGCAAAGCAAGCCCACACCATAAGCCCTGCATGCAGGTACTACCTCCAGCTCCACGATCCGCTTTGCTAAGTTATAAACGCTTTGTTCTGAGACAATCCCGAGGAGACCGCGTCTTCCGGCTCGCTCGTTCGCCTGGGCGATGTTCCATCCCGCGAAGTTGCTGCTGCCCACGTAGGTGATTTTCCCTTCGCGTATCAACTGCTCCATGCCTTGCCATACTTCTTCCCATTGGGGAGCAGGATCAATGTGCAGAGGAAATGTCAACTCGCGGTGGGTGCCAAACCAATTCATCTGGCTGGCAGTTGGTCGCCCTCGATCAATATGGTGCATCTGGTAAAGATCAATATGTTCGGTCTTCAGTCGGCGCAGACTGTCGGTGCAGGCACGACGTATGTGATAGGCAGATAGCCCGCGATCATTAATTCCAGGTCCGATCGGACTGAAGAGTTTTGTACCTAGCACAACTTGCTCTCGTCGCCCCCCACCTTGAGCAAACCACCGTCCAATTAGCTCTTCGGTCACTCCCTGTCTGAGCGGCTTGCCGTAAACGTTAGCAGTGTCGAAGAAGTTGATGCCTAGTTCCAGGGCGCGATCCATGATCGCAAAACTTTCTCTCTCGTCTGCTGTGACACTAAAGTTCATTGTGCCAAGACACAAACGACTGACGGCAACCCCCCCACGGCCTAAATGCGTGTATTGCATGCGATTTTCTCTTATCCAACGCGGTAGGGTTTGAGCGCTTCGTAGTTTGGTTCCATTCCGATACCTGGCATGTTCGGTGGGCTGACTGTGCCATCCTCATTCAGCATCGGTGTGTGATGATACACTTTGCCCCACATCGGATCGAAACTATCCCGATAGAACTCGAGTATCAGACCGTTGGCCACGGCACAGACCAGGTGAACGTGCACTTCTTGCGGACCGTGCGGCGCCATGTCGAGGTTATGCGCTTGTGCCATTGCAGCGACCTTCATCCACTCGGTAATTCCACCCATCTCTTTCGCATCTGCATTCAGAATTGCTGCGGCGTTATGTTCGATCAAATCACGAAAACCAAACTTGGTGTACTCGTTTTCGCCTGTGGCAATGGGGATCGTAGTTGCTTCTGCTAACTTGCGAAACCCTTCATAGTCATCAGGCGCAACCGGCTCCTCAAACCAAAAGATATCATATTCCTCGATCCGCTTGGCGATCTGGATTGCCTCGTAGAAACGATAGGCACAGTTTGCATCCACCATGAGCTTTACATCGGGACCAATCGCACGTCGTACGGCTTTAACCCGCTCGACATCCTCACAGATCGAGACAGCCCCAATCTTCATTTTGACTGCGCGAGCCCCCATCTCGACGTTGGTTTCCATCTCCTGGGCAAGTTCCTTCAGTCCCTTGCCCTCTTCATAATAGCCGCCGGCGATATAGGTTGGGACGCGGTCGCGGTAACCACCCAGCAGTTTGTATAAGGGCATCCCAGCAACCTTGGCGCGAATATCCCATAGCGCGATGTCAATCGCGCTGATGGCACGTGTGATCATCCCGCGACGCCCTACTACTTTGGGTTCCCACATTCTGTGCCAAAGCCGTTCAATATCAATTGGGTCTTCCCCAATCAACAGCGGTGAGAGGAACTCGACAATTGCGGTAGCCACCGCACCGGGAGGTGTACGCAAGCCAATCCCAGTTACCCCTTCGTCAGTTTCAACCTTTACAAGGTACACTCCAGCCCAGTCGTATGTTTGCCTGCCATCTCGGAGGGGCTTGGGGCGTCGCCATTGGTAATCTTCGGTCAAGATGCGAGTGATTTTCATCGCGTGATTCTCCTGTGATTTCATCTATTTTCCAGATGAAAATGAGATTGCCTCAGTTGGGATTCTCTGCGGATGGCTCGGCACATTGTCCGCATGTGTGATTCGATCCCATGACGTTAGCAAGATACGGATCGCAATAGCCAATTTCTAGGAGCGTGGCAATAGCATTGTCTCTTCACGCGTGATGATCTCGAGCAAAACGGATTTTCCATCAGCGGTCATCTGATGGGCTCGGCGCAAGGCTGGCGCGATCTCCTCCGGCTTTTCGACACGCTCACTGTAGGCACCTAATCCTTGGGCAACCGAGCGATAATCGCCCTGGAAATATCTCATCCGGTAGCGTTGATTGGCGATGGGTTGATAGCGCTCATAGTTGCCGAGGCACGAATTGTTGAGGACGATGGTGAGAATTGGAATCTTGTTTCGCACACCCGTCTCAACATCCATGCCAGTCATCCCGAATGCACCGTCCCCCATAAAGTTGATAACAAATTTTTCTGGTGCCGCAAGTTTGGCACCTAGAGCCAACCCCAAGCCGTAGCCAAGATGCGTGGACTTACCCCACCCAATGTATCCTCGCGGTGACACACTCTTCCAGCAGGGCGCTAACATATCACGCGGGGTGCCTGAATCATGAGTGATAATTACGTCTTTCGCCTCGAGTGTATTCATCATCTCCCAAATCACCCGATAAGGGGCGAGGGGCACTTCGTCCGAGGTCAACTTTGAACCCCAGTTAGCCCACCACTCATCCTTCACGCCTTGAATTTCGCGAACCAGCGCATCGTTTGCCTGCCGATTTGACGAACCCAGTTGCCGTTTTGCCTCTGTGATACACTGCTGCAAGACCAGCTTGGCATCGCCGATTAGGACTTGTACAACGGCATAGTCTTTGTTCACGTCACGCTCGTCAACGGTACATTGGACGATCTTCCGACCTTCGGGAAGGGGCGCGGCAAAAGCAACATTCGTAAGACTGGCGCCTATGCCGAAAATCAGGTCTGCCTTGTGCAAAAAGTGAGTCACGCCCGGCGCGCTGGACAACCCGCCGGTGCCAACAGATAGTGGATGAGTTTCTGGGAACCCACTCTTGCCCGGAAGCGTAGTCATTACAGGGGCTTGTACAAGTTCTGCAAATTCGCGCAATTCGTCCGATGCCTCGGCATACAGTACGCCCTGACCGGCGTGGATAAGCGGCACCCGGGCTTCCAGAAAGGCACTCACGGCTGCTTTGACATCCTCTGGATCTGCTGCCGTCCTTGCCCGCTTGACCGGGGCGTATTGGACGAGACTTTCATCAATCTCAGTGTCTTTGAGTGGCCAAGGGACCTCAAGCAACACGGGGCCAGGGCGCCCCATTCTTAAATAGGTGAATGCACGACGCATCATCTCGGGAACACGCTCAATGCTGGTGATGGTTGCTGCCCACTTGGTAATGTCGCGAAAACTTGATATGGCTGAAAAGGTTGGCTGCCTGTATAATCGGTGCATCCCTTCCAGACCTGGCAAAACTAAAATCGGCGTTGAGTCCGAATATGCTTGGGCGATACCACCAAAGGAACTCTCGATACCCGGGCCGTCTTGCACGCCAACCACACCAATCTTGCGTCCATTTGTTACGCGGGTGTAGCCATCTGCCATAGCGACCGCGGCACGTTCAGTCCGTGCCATGATGGGACGTATGTCAGCCGCGGCTGCCGCGTCAATGACTGGGTTGGATGGAAAGCAGAAAAAGTAATCGGCCCCTTCTTGCTTCAAGATCTTGGCAATTGCTTCAGTGCCCTTCATGAGTTTTTCCTCTCTTCTATGATTGATTGATGTCTTTCGATGTACTTTAGACTCACCAATGGTTGAACTAGGCGGTTCAGAATATCTCTCAGACTGGGCGCCCAGTATGCTCATCAGACCGAAATGAGTATGGCGATTTGTGTATCACTCCAAGTCATATTCAACATGCAAATCGTGCGCAAGCGCGCGTAGGTCTGCCAAGATGTGCGCCGGAAACGGAATCCCCTCGCGTTGATTGCGTTCTTTGTTTTCAAGCTCTTTCTGACCGTGAATGTAAATCCGCTCCTGTCCGTCGGCTTTGGGTGCCTGCTCCAATCGTCTCTGCAGATCATCCATTGCAGCGTTGAACTCATCGATTGGGCGAAATGCGTCTATGCGCCACGCACCGAAAAAGTGTCCGACGTAAGAAGGAGTTGGATGGGCCGGATCCCACACATCCACCATCGTTGAATACGCGGCTCCGGCAAGTATGCCTGCGAATATATCTACCCACATCGCGAGCCCGTATCCCTTGTGACCACCCAGGATCTCACTTGCACCACCCAGAGGCAGAAGTCCCCCGCCAATGCGATGTCGAACCCCTTCCATCACTTCATGTGCATTGTTGGATAATCTACCGGATTGATCAATAGCCCAGCCAGTGTGAATTGGTTTTTCCAATCGTTCAGCGAGTTCTAACTTGCCCCACGTTACGGTGCTGGTAGACATGTCCAATACAAAAGGAGGGGACTTGCCACCTGGCGCGGCAACGGCAATCGGATTCGTGCCCAACAGAGGCACCCGCGCGTAGGTCGGGACTACCAAAGCTGCACCATTAGTCATTGTGAAGCCGATACAATTGTGCTCCAGCGCCATCATGGCGTAGTAGCCGGCGATTCCGTAATGATTCGAGTTGCGCACAGCGACAAAGCCTGTTCCAGCATTCAGCGCCTTCTTAATTGCCTCTTGCATTGCGCGATAGGCAACCGGGTGTCCAAGGCCTGCTCCGGCATCAATAGTGGCTGTTGTTTGTGTTTCGGACAGCACTCGTGGTTGAGGTCGAGCAATGATTGCTCCTAGGCGTATTCGCTCAGCATAATATTTCCCTAATCGCGCCATCCCATGGCTGGGTATACCCCGCAAGTCTGCTTCTACCAAGACATCGGCCACGATGCGCGCGTCTTGGGGGGAGACCTCTAGTTTCTCAAGAGCGCGCGCACAAAATTGTTTCAAGGATTGGGCTGAAATACGAGATTCGAATTTTGTGGACATTTGCATTCCCGCTGGTTCTGATATATTTACCTCTACGGATACTTGGTCAAGTCTTTGAGGTCCAGGCATACGGCGAACTATGGGCAAAGCATAAGCATAGAATTCATTTTCCACCCAGTGTTCGTGTACTCATCATGCTTAAACATAGCTACTCATCTTTGATGAGTGATATGATTATAACAGAATTGGCGAGTCCTGTCAAGTTCTTGGTTTTCGCGGTTTTCGAATCAGAGACGGATTCTTGACAGCCAGCTTGTTTGATGGTATTATATAATCACTCATCATTGATGAGTTATATCTGTCATATTGAATTGGATAGCGAGAGCAATTTTTCTGCCACATCAGACAATGGGTGATACCAAGTCAATTAGTGTCGTGGAAAATTCAGCTCTGTTTTCCAGGGAGGGCAGGGATGGTCAAAAAGCGACATGCCAACCTAGGAGATGACAAATCAAGGCCAGAGGCAAAATATATTGTTCTCAGGGAGCTCGGAGAGGCACCTTTTGTGCCACTTGGGTCTTGGAAGATGCGCACTGCATTGGAAGCAGCCGGGATTGAAACGAGCGAAGCTACTGTTGGACGATTACTTAGCCGTCTTGACATGCTCGGATTCACGCGCTCTGTCGCAAACAAGGGACGCATCCTGACTGAAAAAGGAAAACGCCAGCTTCAACTCCTTGAGCAGGAGCGTGAGCATCTCGTTCCACAGCAGAACCTCCTTCGGGTCATTCGTTCCGAAAGGATTGAGGATCTCTTGGATATTCTGAATGCACGGCGTATCATTGAGACAGAAACAGCAAGGCTAGCCGCGATCCACGCCACTGATACCGAATTGAGAGAGTTGGAAGAATCAGTTCGCTGGCACAAAGAATATATGTTAGGTACTGGTGGAAAAGTAGATCAGAATGTCGTTATCCATCGCCTAATAGCCCAAGCTTCTCGCAGCCAAGTTTTGCAGGCTTTGGTCACCTTGCTCTACAAAGACCGTGGGCTTATTGAGACGCATTACAAAATCCAACTATTGATGGGAGGGCGATTTCCTGAAGAGCACGATCCTTTGTTGCAAGCGCTTTTGGAAAGGGAACCGGATAGAGCAGCTGAAGCAATGTCTGCCCACCTTAACTACCTGATCAAGGTTGTGCAAGAGTATGCGAGAAAAGCAGATGGTGAAAACCCAGCTCAGCCGCTCCAGATTCAGGTCCCTCAGGGAGACGGGATCCAATTGAAGGGAGTGAAATGATTGGGGGTGCACATGGCAAGATCTTACATATCAATCTGACAACTGGGCGAACTCACATTGAGACTCCGTCTGATGACTTCTATCGCCTGTTGATTGGCGGGAGAGCCGTGGTGGCATATCTCCTTCTGCGCGATTTGCCACCACATACAGATCCACTTTCTCCAGATAACCTACTCATTTTCGCGCCTGGTTTGATGCAAGGCACCAATCTACCCGGTTCGGGCCGACATGGGGTAGGTGGTAAATCGCCGTTGACGGGCGCCATTGGGAGTTCGGAGGTAGGTGGCTGGTGGGGGCATGAGTTCAAACAAACCGGGTTTGATGCCCTTGTCATTTCTGGGCGAGCTTCTTCACCGGTCTATCTTTGGATCAAGGATGATCAAGCGGAGATCCGATCTGCCGAAAACTTGTGGGGATTGCAAACAGCTGAGACTCAAAAAACTATCCGCAAGGAACTGGCTGATGCAAGAGTCCGAATAGCCCAAATTGGTCCAGCGGGCGAAAACCGCGTTCTTTATGCGGCAATTATGCATGATGTCAACAGAACGGCCGGACGTAATGGTTTGGGTGCTCTGATGGGCTCCAAAAATCTCAAGGCGGTTGCTGTACGTGGGACTAGACAGGTTCCGGTCAAAGCGCGCGGAAAAGTTACGATGCCTGCGCGCTGGCTCGGTGAAAACTATAAGGATTTCATGGGGTGGCTCACTGCGGGTATCGGTCAAGGGACGCAGGGTGCTCTTGTATCTCAGGCTTATGCCGGGGGGCTTCCTACTCGAAATTGGAACGAGCCGATTTTTGAACATCCAGAGGCTTTGAGTGGTGATCGCAACTACGAAATGTTCTTCAAGGATCGCGATACATGCCACGCTTGTCCAGTCCGTTGCAAACAGGTTTTTGAGAACCCTAACGAGAATCCGGATCGAAACTTGGATCCAGATTATGGTGGAGCCGAGTACGAATCAATGGGTGCGCTTGGCTCTTTGTGCTGCGTGGAAGACAATCTGGCAGTCCTCAAAGCCAGTGAGTTGGCGAACGCCTATGGTCTGGATACCATCTCGACTGGTGCCTCAATTGCTTTTGCAATGGAATGTTTCGAGAAGGGCATCATAACAACAAAAGACACCGGTGGGCTGGATTTTCGCTGGGGAAATGGGGAAGTACTGGTTCGTGCGGTACACCTGATTGCCAAGCGCGAGAGTTTTGGGGATTTCCTTGCCCAAGGCGTAGCACGCATGAGCAAGATTCTCGGTCCCCATACTGAAACTTTCAATCTCACTGTCAAAGGGCAGGAATTGCCGATGCACGAACCACGCCAGAAGGCGGCTATGGGCTTGGCGTACGCTTTGGCACCAATGGGGGCAGACCATCAGGTGGGTGTGCACGATCCCGACTTCGCCAGTGAGACTAGGCATCTGAAGCGGGTCAATTCAGCACTTGAGAAGAGGATTGCCCCCCTCCCGACTTCTGATCTGAGCGAAGACAAGGTTCGAATTCTGCACCAACAATTGAACTGGACGCACTTTCAGGATTGCGCTCTGAACTGCCATTTTTATTGCTATGACTATGAGCATCTGGCAGAGGCCCTTTCTGGGGTGACTGGCTTGTCGTACGGTATCCATGATCTTCTCGCAATTGGTGCTCGTGCACAAACACTCGCGCGACTTTTTAACCTGCGTGAAGGTTTTACTGCCGCCGATGATCGAATCCCCAAGCGGGTGATGCGAGCATTTGACCGAGGCCCCCTGGCTGGCATTGGATACAGTGATGAAGTATTTGCTTGGGCTATTCGTCGTTTCTACGAGTTGATGAAATGGGATCCACAGACTGGCGCGCCAAGCGAGGAATGTCTCAGAGAACTTGAAATTGACAAATTGATACAAATGGGTTGGAAGTGAGTGAAGATAACAATCAAGTTCCTTTCATATCTGCATACGACAGTTGGGGTCAAGATGCTTGAGCGTGATGTTGCGCCGAGTCTTACCCTAGACGAACTGCTTCAGATTCTGAAAACGGAATTTCCTCAGTTAGCCCGAACCATACCGAATCTGACTGTTACCCTAAATCGGCAGATTGTCCCACCCCAGATCCGCCTCAAAGAAGGTGATGAGGTTGCGCTTTTTCCTCCTGTGAGTGGCGGCTAGAATGTAAGCACAAATGCGGTAATGAGGAAGGTCCGGTTTCCCCTCAGCACACTGTCCTTTTGGCAACGCGTCTGTTCAGATTATTGGACCTCGCATTCTGCGCCTCGTTGTCCTGCTTGTTTCGCTCATCCGTTCGCGTTGCTATATTGCCACGCCTGCCATTCTCAAGGGAAGGATCGGTCAAGTCTGATGGTGAGCTAGTGACTGTGTCGTGCGGCGTAATGTCAAGAAGACTTCACCATTGGAGGAAAACAAGTTATGCAAGTTGCAGAAGTTGTAGTCAGGATTCTCGAAAGTGAAGGGATTCAGGCTGCCTTCGGAATTCCAGGCGCAGCGATCAATCCAGTGTACGAGTACCTTGGCGTGTCAAAACAGATCAAGCATTATCTGGCGCGCCACGAAGAAGGCGCAGTGCATGCGGCAGACGGATACTTTCGCGCGTGCGGACAAATGGCACTCGCGATCTGCACATCGGGTCCCGGGGCAACCAATTTTGTTACTGGGCTCTACACGGCGCAGGTAGATTCGATCCCACTGATCGCGATCACCGGTCAAAATGTGCGCGCACAGTTGGGCAAGGAAGCATTTCAGTGCGTGGACATCGCGCAAATTGCCAAGCCGGTCTGCAAAGCGACCTGGTGCATCACCGAACCGTATCAGGTTCCGACGAGCATGCGTGAAGCGTTCCACATCGCGAGAGAGGGACGCCCTGGTCCAGTGTTGATTGATCTCCCGCTTGACGTGCAATTGGCGGAGATTCCATATTCCATCCAAACAGACGCACCACTACCAATCACCAAACCCGCGCCTGATCGGAAGCAAATAACGCAGGCGATTGAACTGCTATTGGCAGGCGAGAGACCGATTCTCATCATGGGTGGTGGGGTTCTGCTCGCGCAAGCGTGCGACAGATTTCGCGAATTCGCGGAATATCTCTCACTTCCTGTTGTCACGACCTACATGGCGACGGGTGGCATCGCGGCGGATCATCCGCTTCATGTCGGGCACATTGGCATCCAAGTCGGTACGCCGTTTGGCAACAAATTTTTTCTGGAATCCGACCTCGTGCTGGGGATTGGTTGCCGCTTCGGTGATCGGCATACTGGGAAATTGGATGTCTATACGCGCGGACGCAAATTTATCCACATCAACATCGAGCCAAGCCATATCGGACGCATTGTTCCAACTGAAATTGGAATTGTCGCGGATGCTGGATTGGCGCTGGAAGCGTTGATGGAAGAAACCAAAGCGCGAACAAGCCAACGCCCACCTTCGGAACGCGTCAAGCAGCTTCCAGTCGACCGTGCGCGGCTTGCGCGCAAAACAAATTACGATCAGGTTCCAATCAAACCTCAGCGCGTTTATCAGGAATTGAACGATTACTTCGGCGCAGAGAGCGTGTTCACGACGGGATGTGGCTTGATCCAAATTTGGTCTGGGCAATTCCAAAGGATCGCACGACCGTACACTTACCTCGCGTCGGGCGGCGCAGGCACCTTGGGGTTTGATCTGCCAGCGGCGATCGGTGCAAAGATCGCGCGACCGAAAGCAACTGCCGTCGCCGTTGTAGGGGATGGTGGATTCGGATTTACGATGGAAGAACTGGCGATGGCGTGCCAGCACCACATTCCCGTTGTCGTGGTGATCATCAATAACGGTTATCTCAGTTTGATTCGACAGAATCAACGATACGCCTACGAGTACGAGTACGCCGTTGATTTGACCTACGATGGGATCGGTATTGACTTCGTCTGCCTCGCTGAATCTTTCGGTGCCTATGCAGAACGTGTCACCCGACCAACCGAAATCCGGGGCGCGCTGGATCGTGCGGTCAAGTCGGGCAAACCCGCAGTAGTTGACATTGCTGTCGAACGCGAGACGGACGCTTCGATGGGCGCCAGTCTGGATGCAATTCGCGAATTTGTGTGAAGCAGTCGAGCATCAGCAGATGGCCTGTGCTTGCAAGGTACACACCTTTGTCGCCAAAAATGAGTGGCAGATCAATAACTGCGCGTCTGACGGGCGCGTGAAATTTGGAAATACTAGTATTGACGAACATCCTAATACGTGAAGGTGGACTGGCGAGGAGCGTAGTCAGGATTGCGCCAGCGAGCATTCGACGCCCATTGCTGATACACGAATACTGACAGAACACAAAGAATCTAGGATCTTGGCGGTAGCCTGCGCTGCGGATGTGCTGGCCTTGTGAGCACCAAGCAACACGTCCAAATCCGTTGAGGTACTTGAGGCAACTTCTGATGGGAGGTTGCCGCACGAGCGCCTGCGCAAACCGAGCATCGATTGGATCCCAGATTAACCGGAGCGAAAGTAACACATGCGCACTCCTCAAGTTTTGCAGCGACCATATGCCAGCGCACAACTCAAGCGTGGTTTTGACAAAATTGTCAATTTGCTTGCCGTCACGTTGGGACCGACCCAGGGGGTCATCCTTTCAAAGCCCGATACGCGCCCAGAACCTGAGATGCTTATGGACGCTGCAACTATCGCGCGGCGCGTTATCGCGCTACCGAATCGAGCGGAAGATGTCGGTGCGATGCTCGCACGCAATCTAGTGTGGGAAATGAACACGCGTGTAGGTGATGGCAGCGCGATCGCTGCGGTGCTCGCACAAGCGATTCTTAACCACGCGCAACGCTTTGTTGCCGCTGGCGGCAACCCGATGATGGTGCGACGCGGAATTGATCGCGCCGCGCGAGCTGCGATCGAAGCGCTACATCAAATGGCGCGGCCCACGCAAAGTCGAGACCTGGTCAAAATTGCTGAAACTATCACCGGCAACGAAAAACTGAGTGCGGTGCTTGGCGAGATTTTCAGCAAGTTGGGGCCGGAAGCGTTCGTTACGATCGAAGATTATCTCGCACCGTACGTCGAACGACAATACTATGAAGGCGGACGCTGGAACGGCAAATTGATCTCGCCGTACCTCATCACCGAGACAGCAACCCGCCGGGCCGCTATCACCGATTGTCACGTCGCACTCTATGCTGGCGAAGTCAAGATCCTGGAAGATGTTCGGTCGCTCCTCGAAATTGTCACCAATACACAATGGCGCCAAGTCGCGCTCATTGCGAACGAAATCAGCGGCGCTGCGCTGACCACTCTTGTGGTGAATCATCGCCAAGGCAAGCTGAAAATCATCGCCGCCGAATTGCGCGAACGCGGTTCGAAAGGGCAGAACGATTTTGAGGATCTTGCGACGCTTACTGGAGCAACCGTATTGTCGCCGGAAGCCGGACGTCACTTGCATTCTATCGAGCCATCAGACTTGGGTGCGGCTCCGCGCGTCGAGGCGGACGCGGATGAACTCATCGTCGTCGGTGGTGAAGGGGACCCGGAGGCGATTCGAAAACAAGTCGCGCGTTTGCGCGCGCGAGTGGAAACGCCAAAACTAGACGACGAAGAATTGAAGGACCTGCGCTTTCGACTCGCGCGGCTAAACGGGCAGATCGCCAAATTGATGATCGGCGCAAACACCGAGGCAGAGCGCGCGGTCATTCGGCAGCAAGCGGAGAAAGCAATTCGCGCGCTCCCAGTAGCGTTGCGTGAAGGAGTTGTGCCAGGCGGTGGCGTGGCCTATTTGAACTGCATCTCCGCAGTCCTCGCGCTCCAAGCCAATGGCGACGAAGCGTATGGCATCCGAACGTTCGCGCTGGCGTTGGAAGAGCCCTTTCGGCGCATCGTGTCAAATGCGAGACTCGATGCCCCCGCTGCACTCATTTCTGAAGCAAGACGTTGCGGGATAGACTTTGGTTGCGACGCACTAACCGGAAATATCATTTCGATGAACACGGCCGGCATTCTCGATGCCTCCGGCGTCTTGTGCGAAGCGATAAAGACCGCCGTGAGCGGCGCCGTGATGGCGCTGACGACCGATACGATCGTGCTACACAGAACTCCTCAAACGAGTTACGAACCATAGTCAACGGAAGGAAGTCAGAATGTGGATTATCTTCGACTGCGCGGTCTACGCGAGTTGTCCGGAACTACCTGCTCATTGTGGTCAGAGACATAATTCGTAACTGCTCAGGCACAACCAAACTTTCACGACTTTAGTATTGCAAAGCACACCGAAAGTAGCGATACTGGGACTAATGGCACCCATTGATTTACCCACCGACGAACAAATCCGTGTGGCTTACCAGCAAGGCGAAGCAACCATACTCACTGTGGTTCATAGCTTGGTCGCAGTCATTCGCGCGTTGGAGGCACGGGTACAATCCTTGGAAGATCAACTCGCCAAGAATAGTCAGAACAGTAGCAAGCCACCCTCCAGTGATGGCTTGAAGAAACCGCGTCCACACAGCCTGCGGATAGCAAGCGGTAAGCCCAGCGGTGGACAGCCAGGGCATCCTGGGCAAACGCTCCGCGCTGTTGCCCAGCCCCACCACACACGCATTCATTCAGTGAACCAGTGTCCCCGCTGTCAGAGGTCCTTGAAGGCAGTGCCTGTCCAAGACTATGCCAAGCGTCAGGTGTTTGATGTTCCGCCAGTGCAGATCGAAGTCATTGAACATCAGGCGGAGATCAAAGTGTGTCCGCACTGTGGCGAACGGATTCAAGTCGAGTTCCCACCTGGGGTCACGCAACCCGTGCAATTCGGCACGACGCTCCACGCGCACATGGTGTACCTAAATCAATATAACCTGATTCCGCTCGCCCGCACGGTGCAGATTCTCGATGATTTGTATGGGCAACCGGTGAGCGAAGGCACCGTGGTCGAAACCAATGCCACCGTCGCCGTGCAGGTTGCTCCCGTGAATGAACGCATCAAAGACCAATTGATGGCGCGTGCGGCGGTGGTGCATTTCGATGAGACCGGTACCCGCGTCGAGGGCCTCTTGAATTGGTTTCATTCCGCGAGCACCGACCTGCTGACCTGGTATGCCTTGCATGCGAAGCGTGGCACGACCGCGATGGACGCGATCGGCATCTTGCCGCATCTAAAGGGTACGGCGGTGCATGATCATTTACGTTCCTACTTCCAGTATTCGGTGCATCATGCGTTGTGCAATGCCCACCATTTGCGCGAGTTGGCGTTTATCGTGGAACGTTATCACCAATCCTGGGCGACGGGAATGATTGAGTTATTGGTTGAGATGAAACAAGCCGTCGATCAAGTGCGCTCGGTGCAGGACCACCTGGCTCCAGAGTGCCTCGCCGCCTTGGAAGCCCGTTACGATGCCTTGCTGGAGCAAGGGTTTCGTGAGAATCCGACCCTGCCCGCAAGCGCACCGCCGAGGCGCGGACGGGTCAAACAAAGCCCGCCGAAGAATTTGCTGGATCGTTTGCGCGACCACAAACGCGAAACTCTGGCCTTCCTGAATGACTTTCGAGTGCCGTTTGATAATAATCAAGCCGAACGCGACTTGCGAATGATGAAAGTGAAACAAAAAGTCTCGGGCTGTTTTCGTAGCAAAGGCGGCGCGCAAGTCTTCTGCGCGGTGCGGAGCTACATTTCAACGGTGCAAAAAAATGGACCGCGGGTCTTGGATGCGCTGAAGTTGGCGTTGAACGGAACGCCCTATGTGCCGCCAGTCCTGGCTACGCAACCCAGTTCACCTGGCTGAGCAGTTACTGTGCGAGCAAGTCGTCGGACGTGGACTGCGCCGCACCTCGTACGATGTAGGCGACGATGGATTCTTCAAACCCGAGTACGTCAACATCTTTGGCGTGCCGTTCACGTTTATGCCGCACGAAGAAACGGGCAATGAGCCACCCAAGCCGCCCGATCCAAAATTCCCCGTTGAACCTGATGCCAGAAAAAAGCAATTTGAAATCACGTGGGCGAATGTAATTCGCGTCGAACACACCTACAAGCCGCAACTCTCACTCGATCTGGCAAACGTCAAACCGCTGTATCTCGATGCGTGGAAGACGAACACACTCGCCGAAATCGCGCCTATCGTGGACGGTCAACCCGACATCACCAAGTTGAGCAAGATTGATTTGGAAGAACTCGGTCGCCGTTATCGCACGCAGAAAATTGTGTTTGAAACCTCGCGCGATGTATTCGAGCAGATGAAACCAACCTGGTCAGGCAACAAGGATTTGCTCCTCTCACAAATCATCCACCTCGTTGAAAAATTTATTACGTCGTCCAAGATTCACATCACGCCCCCGATGTTTACGCAAGACGAACTGACGCGCCGCATCATCATCACGCTGAATATGGGCAAGGTCGTCCAGCACATCTGGGAAGCGTTGCGCTTTGAAAACACGCAAACGCTCGTTCCTGTCTTTGACACCGAACGCCCCATCCGCTCGACGAGCGATATGCAAACGTGGTGGACCTCGCGCGTGCGCGTGCCTGGGATGAAATCGCACATCAACGTTACGGTGTATGACAGCACCTGGGAAGCGAGCGAGTCGAACGAATTTGACCGCAACGAGAACATCGTCGCGTGGGTCAAGAACGATCACCTCGGCTTTGTTATTCACTACACCTACCAGGGTATCGTCCACACCTACTATCCCGATTTTCTCATCCGTTTGAAAACGGGCGAGATGCTCGTGCTCGAAACCAAAGGGATGGACAATCAGCAGAACCAGACCAAGCGAAAATTCCTCGACGAGTGGGTGCAAGCGGTCAATACCGATGGACGGTTCGGCAAGTGGAAGTGGGCAGTGTCGAAAAGCCCAGCGGACATCAAGGGCGTGTTGGAGAAGGCGATTCAGTAATGAGCAGACGGGTTAGATGGTCCACCGTTGAAGAAGAACTGGCGGAATTAGGAAGACCTGCTTTACTTCGATTGATCAAGGAAATGTTCGACGCTTCAACCGAAAACCAGGTGTTCTTGGCGAGTCGTTTTGCAAATCTAGATGTCCGCGAATCTGCCATTGAACCGTACCGCAAACGCATCGTCGATCAGTTTTTTCCTGCGCGTGGATTTGGCAAGCTGGGATTGCGTGAAGCCCGCAAAGCGATCATCGATTATCGTCGAGCAACCCAAGATTTGGCAGGCACATTGGATTTGATGCTGACCTATGTGGAGCAAGGCACACGGTTCACGAACGAGTTCGGCGACATCGAAGAATCGTTTTACAACAGTATGGAGTCGGTGTTGGACCAAGCGGCAAAGTTAGGGTTGAGTCAACCTGACTTGTACGAACAATTTCGAGATCGCTTTATCGGATTGAAACATGCGACCTCTGGCATTGGTTGGGGCTACCACGACGGAGTCAGCGAAATTGTGGATGAGTTGGAAGCGCAGATTGTTAAGTCAAGTGTATAATGGGCTCATTTGGTTTGGCGGTCAGATGAGCGTATCTGCGGAGTAAAATTAAGAGAGTTGAAGCGGAAGTAATCCAGGTCATTTGTAAGAAAGCAGACGGTGAATCCCTATCTTGTATTTGGCTTGCTCGGTTTTGGTAGTGCTGGACTCGCCACGGTTTTGTTTGCCCAATTCATTCCCCCGGTCGCCGCTTGGATCATCGCGATCAATTTGTCCGCGCTCGTGATGTATCGCGCGGACAAAGCACTTGCTCCCACGAACACAACCCGCGTACCTGAATTGATTTTGTGGTTGTTGGAAGCAATCGGCGGGACTATCGGCGCGATCATTGCAATGTGGTTCATTCGACCGCGCCACAAAACCCAATCGGGAGATTTTCTATTCGGGTTCTTTGTGATCCTGGTTCTCCAACTCGCGCTGATAGTCGCGTATTTTGTTTTTTGGAAATAATGCGCGCGCTCCACATTTGGTCTGCGCGTTTCCCAAACTCAAACAACGGTCCCCAATTCGGTTGAATCGTTTTTGCCGTCAACAGTGCGCGCACGCGCGG
>Ga0233425_10003842_pt1 | contig 26378 bp, 24 predicted proteins | sample Watercolumn_Towu_2_FD_181712 | JGI IMG/M metagenome (GOLD analysis project Ga0233425, IMG submission 181712) | Freshwater microbial communities from Lake Towuti, South Sulawesi, Indonesia - Watercolumn_Towuti2014_140_MG | ecosystem: Environmental > Aquatic > Freshwater > Lake | place...
GAATACATGCACGAGCTCGGCCCCGAGCCGAACTTCAACGAGAGCATGTACATCAACTGCTTCGACCACTCGTCGCGCCTCGGCGTGTGGCTGCGCATGGGCAACCGCGCCAACGAGGGCTATGCGGAGATGACGGTGTGCGTCTACTTGCCTGACGGTCGCGTGGCGTTCATGTTCAATCGTCCGAAGATCGCCGACAACCGCGCGCTCGACGCCGGCGGCCTCACCTGGACGATGCATAAACCGTTCGAGCACCTGAGCGTCTCATACGTCGGGAAAGTGGTGGTGCTTCGCGATCCGTACCAGATGAGCGATCCGCGCGAGGCGTTCAAGAACAATCCGTTCGCCGAGTGCGAGGTGCGGCTCGACTTCCGCGGGCAGGGTCGCGCGAGCATGTTCGGCGGCGAGCCCGACGAGCCGCACGAACGACCCGAAGAACAGTTCGCGCGCGGGCACTACGAGCAACTCGTCACGGGCAGCGGGTCACTGCGCGTCGGCGACGAAGAGTTTGCGGTGTCGGGCTTCGGGCTGCGCGACCACTCTTGGGGCCCGCGCTACTGGCAAGCCCCGTGGTACTACCGCTGGCTGACTGCGAACTTCGGCGACGATCTCGGCTTCATGGCCAGTCGCGTCGCGCGCAAAGATTCACCGGGCACGCGCGGCGGCTTCGTGTGGGACGCCGGCCGCATTCACCTGTGCGACGGCGTGAAGATTTCCACCGTCACGCACTCCGCCGAGCACTATCACCAGTCGGTGACGGGCGCGCTTTCGAGCAGCGCGTCGAAGCGCGAGTGGTCGTTCGAAGGGCGAGTGCTGAGCCTCATCCCCTTGCGCAATCGCCGGCAAGACGCCGCAGGCAACTGGCTGCTCACCCGCATCAGCGAGGGCATGACGCAGTGGACGATGAAGAGCAGCGGGCACTCGGGCCGCGTCGGCTACGGGATGAGCGAATACCTCGACCAGATCATCGACGAGAAACCCGTCGGCATCGCCGAGTGACTCGCCGCGCGTGATTCACTACGAGGATCTCGCCCGGCGTATCGCCGGCGTCATAGGCGCGTCACGAATCACGGTGCTCGAGCGACTCTCGGGTGGTGCGTCGCGCGAAACATGGCGGCTCGTCGCCGACGGTCGCGAATTGATCCTGCAGCGTCTGAGGCGCGGTGCCGTCACGCGCATCGACCTCGAGGTGAACGTGCTGCGTCTTGCAGCGGCGAACGGCGTGCCCGTGCCGCGCGTCCTGGTCGACGGCTCGGCATCCGACGCACTCGAGCGCCCGTTCATCATCGTCGAGCGAATCGAAGGCGAGACGATTGCCCGAAAACTGCTGCGCGACGACGAGTTCGCGCGCGCCCGGGCCGCGCTGCCTGCGGAGATCGCCGCAGCGGCAGTACGAATCCACGGCGTGCCGGTTGATTCGCTCGGCCAAATGAGCCGCGACGACCAGGTGGATTCGATGCGCGCGCTGCTCGACGCGCTCGGTGACCCGCATCCTGCCTTCGAAGTCGCGCTGCGCTGGCTCGACCTGCACCGCCCGACACCGCGACCGACGGTGCTCGTGCACGGCGACCTGCGGCTCGGCAACTTGATCGTCGACGGCGACGGCTTGCGCGGCGTGCTCGACTGGGAGCTGAGCCATCTCGGCAGCGCTGCCGAAGATCTCGGATGGATGTGCGTGCGCGCCTGGCGCTTCGGCTCGCCGCTTGCTGCCGCGGGCGTCTGCACCCGCGAGGAGTTGCTGCACCACTACCACGCGGCCGGTGGCGACGAGGTCTCCCTCGATGACCTTCGCTGGTGGGAGGTGCTCGGCACGCTGAAGTGGGGGCTCATCTGCATCATGCAGTCGCAGACGCATCTCAAAGGTCTGGTGCACAGCCACGAGCTCGCGATTCTCGGGCGGCGCGCGTGCGAGAACGAGTGGGACGTGCTCAACCTGATTTGTGCATCATGAGCGCGCCGCACGATCGACCGACGATGGCCGAGATCGTGCGCGCCGTCGCGCAATGGTGGTCGCGCGCCGAGTCGCAGCCCGACTCGCGCCGCAAACAGTTCGATACGCGAGTCGCACTGAACGCCCTCGACATCGTGGCTCGGGAGATTCCGCTGCACGCACAACATCGTGCCGAGCACACGCGGCGGCTCGAGTCGCTCGGCCACACCGACGACGTTTCGCTCGCGCAGGCGATTCGCCGCGGAGAATTCGACGACGAGCTGCTGCGGGTCGCCGGCGTGCTGATGCCTTCGGTCCGCGACAAGGTCGCCGTCGCCAACCCGCGCTGGCTCAAGCCCGACTGAATCACTCCCTGCTCAAGACCGACGAGTATGAGGCCCGGGGCTGCGACTACTTCTTCAGGTCGACGACGGGTTCCCAGCGGCGCGAAGACCAGGAGTTGATCAACGCCTGCTGCACGCTGACGACATCGACCGCTTCGGAGAAACTCGGCGAATATGGCACGCCTCGCACCAGTGAAGTGAGGAATTGGAAGTCCTCGATCGCGACGAGGTCTTCAAAGCCGATGGCATTCGCCTGCCCCGGCGCAAACGCGCCATGAAACGGAAAACGATCGCCGCCGAAAATCGTCGTGTACCCGGTGTTCGGTCCGCTGTCGCGTCGATAAAACTGCAGCTCGTTCAGCTTCTCCAGATTCCAGGCGAGTGCACCCTCTGTGCCATACACCTCGAACGCGTTCTGGCTCTCCGGTCCCACAGTCGATCGACTCGTCTCGAACGTACCCGTAGCCCCGTTCTTGAATCGGCACAGCATCGAAGCGAAGTCCTCGTTCTCGACTTCGCCCTTCGGATCGTCGGGCTTCCCGCGACCGTAATGGCTTGCGACTCCGGTCGGCAGCGGACGGTGGGTGATGGTGTTGTGCTTCATTCCGACGACCTCGGTGATTCCACCGATCAAGTAGTGCGCCATCGATACGGAGTGGCTCAAGATGTCGCTCGTCACTCCGTAGCCAGATTCTGCGAACTTGAATCGCCAGGTCAACAGGCCGAGCTCGTCACTGCCGTACATGCTGAGGAATCGGCCTCGATAGTGGGTGACTTTTCCTATTGCGCCGGACTCAATGAGGCTGCGCGCATGCAGAACCAGTGGTGCCCAGACGTAGTTGTATCCGACGCCGGTAGCGATTTGATGTTGTTGCGCGAGCCGGTATGCAGCAACTGTTTGTGCGGGTTTGCCGCCAATCGGTTTCTCGCTGAATATCGCCTTGCCGGCCCGCGAGGCGGCTTCGATCATCGGGAGGTGAAGCATGTTTGGCGCCGTGACCCATACAGCGTCGACATCGGGTGCGGTGACCGCCTCATGAAAGTCGCTCACCGCACGCTTGAATCCAAAGTCGCGAACGGCACGAGTGCGGCGTCCGTCGTCGGTGTCGGCACAGACGACGAGTTCGGGCATGAACTCACATTCTGGAAACAACGACGGGATACGCATCGCAGAGCGGCTGTGAGCTTGTCCCATCCAACCCAGTCCAAGCACTGCGATTCCGATTCGTTTGCGGGTCATCGCATCACTCTGCCATGCGCCGACGTCATCGGAACACGCTGGTCCAAGGACTGCGACTTCCAAGAGTCGCGAATCCAGTGATGACTCGGGTCATCACAGAACGCCATCGTTCGATCCTCGGCTGGTCCAGCGAGCACGTTCAAGAAGTACATCGGGTACTCCGGCGCAGCAATTGTCGGTCCGTGGTATCCGGCGGGGAGAATATAGGTGTCACCGTCTCGCAGAGTCAGGGTGTCATCCACCGAACCATCCACGGTGTAGGCGTGGAAGTACCCGGTTGCTTCAGGATGCCCGTGGTCGGAGAGCTCTTTACCGAGCCGGAAATAATAGATCTCCTCATTCATGTACGGACAGCCCGCCACTCCGTCGTGACGATGCGGCGGCCATGACGACCAGTTTCCGCCCGGCGTCAGCACTTCGCAGACGAGTATTCGATGCGCGCCGCGGAAAGAATCCGGGGTCGCGATGTTGTTCACTTGACGCGTCGCGAATCCGGCGCCTCTCGGCTCGACCGGAACATCTCGGGCCCGACCGTGATGAACTGCGAACTCACGCTCTGCTTTTGCCGTGCACAAGGCAACCTCTCCCTGTGTCCCGCGCAACTCCACTCTCGCACCGACGGGAACGTACAACCAGTCAGCCACCGCTGCGAAGACTCCGGGTCTTCCTGCGACCTCGAAGTTTGCGCCGTCAACTCTTGCGTTGATTGACAATGCTGAGAGCGGAACCACGACTGCCTCGCGATCTGCGAGCATGAATTCGACGTTCGGTGTGCGCGACATGTCGTACACCTCAATGCCGCAATAAGTCCAGCCCGCGCGTTCTGCGGTGAGCGACAACGGGCGATCGGAAGCGCTCAAGGAACCGTTCGGAAAATACCAGTTCATGCGGCCTACCCGTGCACAAGCCGTGCCGCGCGCTCGGTGACCTCGTCGACGCCGAGTCCGTGAGGGAACAAGAGCGGTCGACCTGCCACGAGTCCGATTACGTTCGCCAGCCGCAATCGCTCGCCCCACTCGCGAAATGTCTCCTCAAGTCGATCGCCGGGATCGCCACCAAGCATCAAGACAGGCAGAGTCGAGGACCGTTCCAACGTCGCAAGGCTGGTCCATGCCGGGAGTTTGAGCCACGAAAGCATCGATGTAGAAGCAAGACCCGCTGCGATCGAGATGATCTTGTCGATGTTCCGTGTGCTTCGATCAAGTTCGGGAAGCCCGTCAACGCCAATCACATACGGAAGCGGTTCGACTATGCACACGTGGCCACGCTCCTCGAGCAGTCGCATTTGCTCTACCACATGCTCAATGGTGGTGACGACTCCGCGGTCAGAGTGTTCGATACGAAGCAGTACTTTTCCGCCGTCCAGCCCATGGCGAGCCACATGATCGGCGTCGTACGCGCTCATCCGATCGTCGAGGCCCCACTTGGCACCGAGATACCCGCCGCGATTCATCGTGCCGAACACCAGCTTTTCATCCAGTGCGCCGAACCAGGCCAGCTCCTCGACAAGGTCTGCGCTGGCGAGCAGACCGTCGACGCCAGGATTTGAAAGAATATTGAGCAGCCGATCGAGAAGTTCGCGCCGATTCGCCAGTGCAAACGGAGCGTCGCCAGCCGCGACTATCGCGCGTGCAGTGTGATCGGCCGCCACGATGAGGAGCTTGCGGTCTCGGCCCATGAGCGGTCGACGGCGCCGACCGACGAGGGCATCGACGAATGCACGTGGTCGTTCGGCGCGATCTCGCAAGAGCCGAGACCATGAAGCGTCAGTGATGAATTGGCTCACGACTTGTTCGTCGGATCATTCATGAATGAGGTCAACTGCTCGATGTCGGGCATCGCGTCGGCACAAGTCAGTTGAGTCGCGACGTAGGCCCCGGCAGCGTTGGCATGCTCGCCAATCGTCGCGATATCCCATCCGTTAATGAGTCCATGAATCAGCGCACCACCGAATGCGTCGCCAGAACCGAGGCCACAGACCAATCGGATCTTCAGCGGCTTGATACGCACGCGATCTTGCGACGATGCCAACAATACTCCTCCTGCACCGAGCTTGATGATCGCCAGCGACACGCCGCGCTCAAGCAGTGTGTCCGCGGCGCGATCGGGCTCGGCTGTTCCAATTGCAAGTTCATATTCCGTTCGGTTCCCGACCACGACGCTGCAGAGATCAATCGCGCCACTCGCCGCTCTCCGAGCGTCGTCAACCGACGACCAGAACGATGGTCGGTAGTCGAGATCGATAACGGTGTGATTTCGCCTCGCCCGCTGCCGCAGCCATTCCATCGACGATGTTGCCGTAGTTCCTCGCGAGAGCGCACAGCCACTCATCCAGAACACGTCGCACGACTCCAAGAGGTCTTGCGAAAGATCACCCGCGACAAGGGTGGTGTCAGGAGCATCGGGTTGCCGGTGAAAGATCAACTTTGGTTCTTCCGGAGGATCGAGTGCTGCGAGCACGACCGGCGTGAGCCCGTGCGGCTCGATTCTGACCGACGAAGTGTCGACACCCCATCCCTTCAGGCGGTTGACCACGTATTGTCCGAGTTCGTCGCCTCCTACTTTGGTAATCAGAGTTGCGTGGTGGCCGAGTCGTGCGGCAGCCACAGCGACATTTGTCGGACTGCCGCCGACGCTCTTGGAAAATGTCTGCTCATCACGGAATGCGGCTCCTGCCTCGCGCGCATACAAATCGATGCTCACTCGTCCAACAGCTACAACTGACCCGCGCATCACAATGAGAATAGGTCGCTCGACGAATTAGGTTCTTCCTCGTGGAGATACTCGTCTACGGTGCAGGGCGCATGGGCCAGATTCGTGTCGAAGACCTACTTTCGCACTCCTCGGTCACACGGGTCGTGGTTGCCAACCGAAACCCCGAGCGCGCAGAACGGCTGGCAAAGACCCACGGCATCGAGGTGGCTTCGTTCGACGAAGTAGATCCGCTCGCGTTCGACTCGGTGATGATCACCACGGCCACCGCAAATCACTCGAGCCTTCTTCGCAAGTCGATGGCTCCAGATCGAAAGATCTTCTGCGAGAAACCGATCGCGCTCGAGTTGGCGGACACGTCAAGTGTCATCGCAGAAGCCGAAGGCATCGGATGCGAGATCCAAGTGGGTTTTCAGCGCCGCTTCGACTCTGGTATGCGGGCGGCAAAGTCACGGATATCTGCCGGACTCGTCGGCACGCTCTATGTGATGCACCTCGTTTCGCACGACCACCAGCCATCACCACGCGAGTTTCTCGAGGGCAGCGGCAGCATTTACCGCGACTTACACGTGCATGACTTCGATATCGCAACATGGTTCGCTGATTCCGAGGTCGAGACCGTGTACGCAACTCATCGCGTGCGAGAACACCGCCAGTATGCGGAGTTCGACGACGGCGACGTCTCGCTGATTCACCTCGTAACGAAAAACGGCGTGCAGGTGACGATTTCCGGCACGCGGCACGACCCGCGCGGCCACGACGTGAGGCTGGAGGTCTTCGGTTCGCTCGACACGATCTCGGCAGGGCTCACCTCGAGAACCCCGTTGCTCGCACTCGACGAACAGTCCCTGATCTCTGGAAAGCCATGGGGCGGGTTCGTCGAACGTTTCCGCGACGCTTTCCGACTCGAGACCGCCGCATACGTCGACTGGTTGGTCTCCGATACCCCGAATCCATGCCCGCCGAGTTCCGCGCGGCACGCCACCGAGATCGCCGTCGCCTGCGAAGTCTCGGCTCGGGAACATCGCGTTGTTTCCATCGAAGAGATTCGAAGGTTGTCGTGAGCGTCGAATCGCCAATCCATACGGCGCTTGTCGGTCTCGGTCGAATGGGGCGAACGCACGCCAACGCACTTCGCGAAGTCGATGACCTGAAACTGGTCGCTGTCGTCGACCCGTCACCCGCTGCCCGCACGGCAGCGCAAGAACTCTGCAAAGGGGTCGCCACCTTCGAGCGATTGGCGGATGCGCTTCACCTCATCGATGCGTGCGTCATCGTCTCGCCGACTCCTCACCACCCCGCGAGCGTGCGCGAGGCGCTCGCTGCCGGCGTGCACGTCATGTGCGAAAAACCACTGTCGCTCGACGTCGCCGACTCCCGGCTCCTGCGCGACATGGCGTCCCGCGCCAATCTCACGCTGCAGGTCGGTCATTGGCGGAGATTCTCTCCGCCTTGGAGAGAGGCGAAACGTCTGGTCGAAGGAGGTGCCATCGGACGACCGCTCTGGATTCGCCTCTCTCAGTGGGATGCCAATCCACCGCCAGCCACCTTCTGCGACCCGAAGACAAGCGGCGGTCTTGCAATCGACTGCGGAGTGCACGAATACGACCTCGCTGAGTGGTTCTTTGGCGAACCCGTCGTCTCGGTTCGTGCGTGGAACCTCCCGCTGGTCGACCAGTCGCTCGCGATAGTCGGCGACGTGGACAATCTGTGTGCGGTGCTCTCATTCCGTTCGGGGCGAACCGCGATGGTCGATCTCTCGCGCAACTGCCGATACGGCGACGACGTACGAACAGAGCTACTAGGTGAACAAGGCGCAATTTTCGTCGACCTTTTGCCGACTGGGAGAACTCGCATTGCCGATGCGGGCGGAATGCATGATGTGCCGGAGAGCCAGTGCCAAGATGCGACTCTCGCAGGGGTCGTTGCGCAGGCCCAGGCATTCGTTCGCCGCATCGGCGGCGAGTCTCTCGAGGTGCCCAATGCGGAGACGAGCGCGCGTTCGACGCAGGTCGGCCACGCCGTGATCGAGTCGGCGGCGACCGGGCGCGAAGTCGCGGTGCCGTCGTGAGGCACTGCTCTTGACTTGCGGCTGCATGGTGGCGGACTCGTGACTCGACAATCGCGACTCGTGCTCCACCAAGACGACATCGGGATGTGTCACGGCGCAAACGTCGCATTCGCCGATTTGTCCGCTGCCGGCACGATCACGAGCGGCTCCGTGATGGTGCCATGCCCGTGGTTCAGCGAAGCGGCAGAGATGGCGCGAGCGAACTCATCGCTCGATCTTGGCGTGCACCTCACCCTCACTGCCGAGAAGCTCCACTACCGGTGGTCTCCGCTCATCGGCTCGTCGCCGACCAGCGGTTTGGTCGACGACGACGGATACATGTGGCGCGATGTCGCTTCGGCGCGACGCAACGCCGACCCAAGCGCGGCCTTCGAAGAGATGCAGGCGCAGATGGAACGGGCATTCGCGAGCGGATTCGACGTCACTCACATCGACGCCCACATGGGCGGGGTGCTGGCACCCGAGTTCTGCGGCGAATACCTGAGGCTGGCCGATCGTTACGCGATTCCCGCGTTGATGACCGTGTCACTTTCCGCATACGGTCCGAACAGCCATCTCGCCGGCGTGACCGAGTCTCAATTCGCGGAGTTCGTCCAAGAGGCATCCCGGATCGGTGTGCCGCTAGTGAACCGCGTTCTCGAAACAGACTTTTCGCGCCCCCTTTCGCGCCGCATCTCGCCCGAGACGTACAAGACGATGTTCGCCGAGGTCGCCTCGGGCGACCCCAACGGCTGGTATTTCGCGGCGCTTCACCCGAATGCCCCGGGCGAAGTCGAGGTGATCGAGCCCGACCACTCGCATGTGCGTACTGATGAGTATCTGATTTTCGGCGACAGCGCTTATTCCGAGTGGGTGCGCAGCGGCGCCATTCGAACAGCCACCATGCGTTCGATGCGCGACGAGATGCGCAGTGCTAGGCAGCGGAGTTGAGCTGACTCGGGAGTTTTGCAACGATGACACGGGACGCCCCCAGTACGGCGAGCGCGCAACACATGAGCGCAACCGGGTAAGTCCACAAATCCACCCGCTCGAGCAGCTGCCCGACGAGCCACGGCATCGTGGTCGAACTGAGCCCCGCGGTTCCGACGATGCGCGAGGTCATCTTTCCCGATAGCGGGATGCGGTTTCCGATGTACGCGAGCATCAACGGGAACTGCGGGGCGGTGGCCAGGCCGTAGACGAATGCCAACGGCAGCAGGACCACGTCGAACCTGAGCAGCAGCGCCAGGCAAGCGACGACATTGACCATCGCTCCGATCCGAATCGGACGAATGCCGAGGTCCCTCCCCGCAAGCCATACGGTCGCCAGTCTCCCGAGCATGAAGCCCACCCAGTAGAGCGAGTTGAGTAACGCGGCTTCCACCTTTCCGAGACCAACGCGCGTGCCGTATGTATATATCCACGTCGCAAAGACGACCTCAACGGCCACGTACCCGAAATAGAACACCACGATCATCGCGATCTGTCCCCTGGAGATGTCGCCGTGCGTCTGGCGAACTTCGACATGCGGATCGCGAGGTGAGTTTCTCGTGAAGACAAAGAGCGCTGCGAGCGCCGCCACGCCCGCTGCGACCCAGTAAGCAAGTGCGGCGTCTCCGTTTGCGTTGTCTGCGGCTCTCACGAGAAAAGGACTCGCGATTGCACCAACACCGAACATGGTGTGCATGAAAGCGAGCGACGGTCCCGACTTTTCCTTGAGTTCCCACACGATCATGGTGTTGCATCCGACGTCTGAAGTGGAAACCGCCGCACCGTACACAAAAAAGGCAACGCAGACCGCCGCAACGCTGCTCCCCACGCTGACCGCCGCAAAACACACCGCCGACGCCAGCGTCGCGGCGCCGACCAGTCGGTTGCCCCAGCCGTGGTCGTAGCCACGGACAAAGAGCCGGGTTCCCGTCAGGTATCCTGCACCGTAAAAAATGAGCAGAGTCCCCACCTCGGCGAGCGTGACGGAGAGCTGATTCGCGAGCAGTGGCAGGGAGGGGCCGATCACCCCGAACGAAAGTCCGGTGACGAAGAAGATCGCGAAGTACGCGTTTCTCGACTGCCGTGTCTTCACTTCGCGCAGGCTAGGGCACTCACGGACTCTGCGCGGTTCGTTTGAATTCGCTCAATGGCTTGGCGCAGCAGTGCATCGGCTGCCTCGACTCGCGTCGCCCACGCTCGCGTACCGACCTTGCGGCTGGCGCCCCAGATGACCGCCACCAACTCCCCGTTCGGATTGAAGACCGGCGCACCCGAGTCTCCGACCACCACTTCCGCTCGCAAACGCAGTCCGGGACGCAACTCGCGACCCTGGACGTCTTGAAGATAGACGTCTTCGGTGCGAATCCGCAGGCGTCGCTCGATGACCACAGGCCTCGTTGTTGGCTCGCGGCCACTGTGCGAGTCCACGAACACGACCGTATTGGCGTTTCCCTCCCGCGGTGCGGCGAAGTTCACGGGTTCGACCACGCTGCCCGAGTCGTCGACCAACACTTCGGCGGGGCGCAGCAGCGCGAGATCCCACTCGGTGTCGACCGCCAGAGCTTCTAGGGCGATGCGACGCGATCCATCTGACAATTCGATACGGTCCTGACCGACCACACCGTGGGCGACGCTCAGCAGAATCTGCGGCCCGCCGTCGGGTGACACTGCGACCACGGTGGCCACAGTGCGTGTTGGCAAGCGGCGACAGCCGAAACCTTCGACCTGATACACCGCGCTCACCGGCGCGATGTCTGGCTCGGCGCGCGACACGACCACACTGATGACCGCAAAGACGACAGCTGCCGCACAACCGACAAGCACGACGTGCCGAATCAAACTTCCGACAGGCTGGTTTGGGTGACTTGGCACGGTGTCGTTTAGTCTGCTTGGCGCGAATGCTGACCGGCAATCGTCGAGTGCAACCACATGGAGACTGCAGTGAGCCAGACATCGATACTTGACCGCCTCGTCGGCAACCCCATTTCGTGGGGCGTGTGCGAAGTGCCTGACTGGGGCTTCCAACTTGACTCGCGAACGGTGCTCTCCGAGATGAAGCGACTTGGATTGCGCGGCACCGAACAGGGCCCGGTGGGCTACCTCGGGTCTTCGCCAGAGGCGGTCGCTGGAGCCGCAGCAGCCTTCAAACTGCCGATCGTCGGAGCATTCGTACCCCTCGTCATGCACGATCGCGCCCAACGCGAAGCCATGCGCAAAGCCGCTCATTTTTCCGCCTCGCTGCTCGGCGCGACGGGCAAGGGATTCTTCATCACGGCAGTCGTGGTCGATGAAGGTTGGGGAAAACGATTCCCGCTCTCTGCCGAACAGTGGCAGTCGATGTTCGACGGGTTCAAAGAAGTAGACGAGATTTGCGCGGGTTACGGCATCAAACAAGTGCTGCACCCGCACCTCAACACTCTCGTCGAGACCTACGACGACGTGCAGCGCGTGCTGGCCGGGTCGAACGTGCGCTGGCTTCTCGACACCGGACACCTACAAATCGGCGGCACGAACCCAGCGGAGTTTGCCCGTGACCATTTCGAGCGAGTCGATCATGTGCACATCAAAGACGCCAAGATGTCCATCGCGCGCCGATTTCTCGACGGTGAAATCACTCTGCTGGAAGCCACTCGAGACGGCGTCTTCTGCTCCGCTGGCGACGGTGATGTACCGATTGCAGAGGTGGTGCGCATCATGGAGACCCGTGGCTATTCGGGCTGGTACGTGCTGGAACAAGACATCGCGATCGTCGGCAACCAGGCCCGCACCCCCGAATCCGCCAGCGCCGCTGTCGAACGCAGCATCCGTTACTTGGCCAGCCTGAACTAGCCGCTGACGCCAGGCAGGCCCGTCGGGGCGGCCTGGTTCGTGCACAAGCGGGCTGTTTCGCCCGATTTAGCTGGCTATTTTGCCCAACATGACGTCTTCGCACGAGGTTGCTTGAGCGACCGCTGACCTGCGGGCTCTAGTTTGCCTTCCGTCCGACTCACGACTATCGTCTGTCGTCGCGGGCATTCGCTCGCACGAACCTACAAGGGGGAATAGTAATGAAATTCCGCAAGACATGGGGTGTCGCTCTCGCGGCCACGGCGCTGATTACGCTCGCGGCGTGCGGCGGCTCTTCGGACAGCACGGAGGAATCGGGCTCTGACGAGGCCGCGTCTTCCGAGTCCTCAAGCGAAGAAGGCGCAACCGTCACTGCTGGTGAAGACATCAAGATCTACGTCATCACCCACGGCGACGACGGCGTGTTCTGGTCAGTGGCCCAAAAGGGCGCGGAAGCTGCTGGTGCGGCACTCGGCGTCACCTTGATCTACCAGGGTGCCAACAACAACGCGCAAGACCAGGCGCAGATGATTGAAGCGGCGATTGCTGACGGTGCCAGTGGCATCGCGGTGTCGCTGGCCGACCCGGCCGCTCTCGAAGGCGCCCTGAAGAAAGTGGTGGCTGCGGGCATTCCGCTCATCACCTTGAACTCGGGTAGCGATCTCTTCAAGGGTCTCGGCGCCATCACCCACGTCGGTCAGGACGAAACCATCGCCGGTCGCGGCGCTGGTGAGCGTCTGAAGGCTGCGGGCGGCACGGTGCTGCTGTGCGCGAAGCAGGAGCAGAGCAACGTCGCCCTTGAGACGCGTTGCAACTCGGCTGCTGAGACGTTCGGTGGCAAGGTCATCCAGATCACGACTTCAGGTGACGCCGACCGCGTCGCTCAGCAGGCAGAGATCAAGGCGGCAATGGAAGCCGACCCGTCGATCAACGCCTTCTTGGGCACCGGCCCGGTCATCGCCGTTGACGGTGCGAATGCAGCCAAGGAACTTGGTCGCGCGATGCCCGTCGGCGGGTTCGACCTCTTCACTGAGCTGTTCGACCTGATCGAATCGGGAGACGCAACTTTCACGATTGACCAGCAGCAGTACACCCAGGGCTACCTGCCTGTGGTGTTCCTGTACCTCAACATCACCAACCAGAACACGGTTGGTGGCGGTCTGCCAGTCATGACCGGCCCCGGCTTTGTCACCAAGGACAACGTCGCGGCAGTGCGCACGCTCGTCGAGGCGGGTACCCGCTAATACGACGCGATTGTTCGCGGGTTCGGCCCGCCCATTCTTCGGAGTGGGCGGGCCGTCCTCGAACAGCGCATCACCCGGTTTCGGGTGAAAGGACCGGCCCAGTCCGAACATCATGGGCCAACTGCTCCGCCGTTTTACGGCAGCTCTGAGGGGAGAAGATCTTGTCGGAATCCGACGCACCGACTCGCGGTGACGAACGAATCTCGTATCGAGGTCCTCTCAAGCGACTGTTCATCTCCCCCGAAATTGGTGCACTCATCGGCGCCGTCGTCGTCTGGGCATTCTTCTGGGGCAACGGCGACACGTTCGGCACCGCAGGAAGCACCGCCAACTTTCTCGACGTCGCGGCGCCCCTCGGCATCATGGCAATCGTCGTCTCGCTGTTGATGATCGGCGGCGAATTCGACCTCTCATCAGGCGTGATCACCGGGGCAACCGGCGTCACCATCGCTCTCATGGCGAAGCACTTCACCGCCGACGGCGCGCCGCTGTGGCTCAGTGTCGGCGCCGCCTTCATTCTCTGCGGATGCGTCGGATGGTGGAACGGTTTCCTGGTCAATCGCACCGGGCTTCCGAGTTTCATCGTGACCCTGGGGTCTTTCTTTGTCATAAAAGGCGCAAATCTCGTATTCGCCAAGCGCGTCAACGACAAGGTCAATATTTCTGACATCGACGAAGCGGACGGATTCAAGTTCTTCAAGGCGGTCTTCGCCGGAGAGAATGTGTTCGAAGGCTGGCGTTACCGCGACCAGGTCTTCATCATCGGCGGGGTCATCTTCGCCGTTCTACTGATTGCCGGCTTGGTCGAGCAGTCGCTGGTCCGCAAGGTCGATCGCGGCGCTCTGGGGTTTGCGGCGAGTCTCGCTGGTCTCATCGCCATCGCAGCGGGAATCATCGTGCTGCACCGAACCGACTCCGTGATGGGCAACTGGCTGGGTGGCGTGGTTGGTTTGGCCGGCACGATCGTTGCCGTCGTTTCGTGGTCGGCGAGTCAGTTCGAGACGAAGCCGACGCTGAGCGGCAATCTGCCGTCGCAGGCTCGGAATCTCGTGCTCGCCGGCATCGTAGGCGGACTCGTGTCGGCTTTCGCAGGCCAAGTATTCAGCCGCGACGAACGTCTCGAAGTGCGGCCATGGCTGCCGCAATGGATCGTGTGGGTGCTCGCGATTCTCGGTGCGCTCTACCCGGCGGTGTTACTCGTGAGGCAGTTGCGTGACAAGACATCTGATCGCTCGGCTGCTGTCGTCGCGTGGTTGGTGCTGCGACTTCCGGTCATCAGCCTTGTGGCACTCACACTCGTTGTGTCGGCGCTGCAACTCACCACGGTGCAGGCTGTGCGAACCGTGGTCATGACCATCGCGGGCACGGCAGCCGTGGTGGCTCTGTACCAGGCACGCGCCATCGCCGGCAGAACGAGCACATTGTGGTTCCGAGTCATCGGATCGCTCACGGGTGTCGGCTTCTGGTTGATGGCGTTTGCTGTTCGAGCCGACGCGGGTGCGCCGCGATTCCGCTCTGGAATCTTCAGTGTGTTGCTCATTGCAGGGGCCCTGGTGGTCGCCAGCACCTTGGTTGAATCGCGGCACCTGTCGCGCACGCGTGCAGACGAGCGAAGCGATCGCCTCGGCAAACGACTCGTTCTTGCCGGGACTTCGGTTGGCGCGCTCGCCCTGGGGCAACGGCTGCTTTTCAGTGACGGAGTCTTCCGTATGTCGATTTTCTGGTGGTTGTTCTTTACGGCCGTCGGGAGCTTCGTGCTCACCAAGACCAAATACGGCAACTGGGTGTTCGCCGTAGGAGGCAACAAAGATGCTGCACGTGCAGTCGGAGTTCCTGCCGACAAGGTGAAGACGTCGTTGTTCATGGCGACTTCCCTCATGGGCTGCTTTGTCGGAACGATGATTCTCATGCGTCTCAACTCGGTGCAAGCGCAGCAGGGTGACGGTCAAGAGTTCGAATACATCATTGCTGCAGTCGTCGGCGGCAATCTGATGACGGGCGGTTACGGCTCGGTCATCGGTTCCTCGCTCGGCGCACTGATCATGGCGATCTCCAAGAACGGCATCCCGGCTGCACGCTGGAACCAAGACGGACGATTCATCTTCCTCGGGGTGGTGCTGCTCGTGGCAGTTCTCGTGAACAACTACGTTCGCAGAAAGGCCAACGAACAGCGATGAACATGACGGCTCCGCTTCTCGAACTGCAAGACATCAGCAAATACTTCGGCAACGTCACTGCGTTGGAGGGAATTTCGACGAAAGTGTTTGCGAACCAAGTCACCTGCGTTCTCGGCGACAACGGTGCAGGAAAATCGACGTTCATCAAGATCATCAGCGGCCTTCACAAGCCGAGCAAAGGCAAGTATTTGTTCGAAGGGGCGGAGGTTTTTCTCGAGTCGCCGCGCGACGCACGCGATCGCGGAATCGCGACGGTGTACCAAGACTTGGCGGTCGCGCCGCTCATGTCGGTGTGGCGGAATTTCTTCCTCGGCTCAGAGCCGACGAGACGGCTCGGACCGATCAAGCAAATCGACGCGAAGTTTTCGCGCGCCACGGCCAAAGAAGAGATGCTGAAGTTGGGTATCGACGTCCGAGACATCGATCAGCCAGTGGGCACTCTGTCGGGCGGCGAGCGCCAAAGCGTCGCGATTGCTCGAGCGGTCTATTTCGGCGCCAAAGTGCTCATCCTCGACGAACCTACGTCGGCGCTCGGCGTACGTCAGACCGAGCTCGTGCTTGGATTCGTCCGCAAGGCAGCCGAACGGGGCCTCGGGGTCATCCTCATCACCCACAATCCGCAGCACGCCCTGCCCGTCGGCGACAGATTCCTCTTGCTGAACCGCGGGCAATCGCTCGGCGAATTCGAAAAGCGCGACCTCACACTCGAGCGTCTCGTCGAATTGATGTCCGGAAGAGTTCGCGCCAGCTGATTGTGATTTCCGATGAGCAGTGGCGCTCGCTGATCGAGAGCCGACTTGACGAGCCCGCGAGAGCCGGAGAGATCATTCGTCGACGCAAACGCCGGCCGTTACTGCGCGATGGTCGGTTGTTCATCGTTGCGGCCGACCACACCGCGCGCGGAATGCTCGGAGTCGGCAACGATCCATTCGCGATGGCCGACCGTCGACGCCTGCTTGAAGCCCTGCTGACGGCGCTGTCTCACGACGGTTGCGACGGCGTCCTCGGCAGCGCCGACGTGATCGACGAACTGGCCTTGCTCGGCGCTCTCGACGACAAGCTCGTCTTCGGCACCATGAACCGCGGGGGAATCACGGGCACGACGTGGGAGCTTGACGATCGCATGACCGCCTATCGGCCCATCGACATCGCGCGCAAAGGCCTCGATGGAGGCAAGGTCCTCCTTCGGTTGGCGAACGACGATGCAGGTACCGCCCCGACGCTCGAAGCATGCGCGAAAGCAGTCACGGAAATGGCGGACTTGCAGTTGCCGATCATGGTGGAGCCACTTCCCTATCGGGGAGGAATTCCCGGGCCGGCAAAGATGATCGACGACGACGATCTTCTCGTGAAGGCAGTTTCCATAGCTTCAGGTCTCGGGGCCTCGTCCGCTCACACGTGGCTCAAGGTGCCAGCGTCTTCACAAGTAGAGCGCATGATGGCAGCAACCACGCTGCCAGGTCTGATTCTCGGCGGAGCACCAGGACCCGACCCGCAAGCCACGTATGCGTCTTGGGAGCGCGCGATGAAAATCGAGAACGTGCGCGGCTTGGTGGTCGGTCGCGCCCTGCTGTTTCCCCAGGACGGCGACGTTGCTGCCGCCGTCAGTCGCGCCGCCAGCATCGTGCGGTGAACCTTGTAATCTCTGAGCGATGCGCACCCTCAGGCTCACCACTGCACAGGCCATCGTTCGCTACTTGGTCGCTCAGCGCACCACGATCAACGACGTCGAGGCGCCCTTGTTCCCAGGAGTATTCGCGATATTCGGCCACGGCAATGTGACGAGCCTGGGCGTGGCGCTCGATGAGCACCGCGACCAAATTCGCACATGGCGCGGGCAAAACGAGCAAGGCATGGCGCTCGCGGCGCTGGGTTTCACGAAGGCTTTGCGACGTCGGCAGATCATGGTGGCGACCTCTTCGATCGGCCCCGGAGCACTCAACATGGTCACTGCCGCTGGTGTCGCGTACGTCGATCGTCTCCCAATGCTTGTCATGAGCGGCGACGCGTTCGTGCATCGTGCGCCCGACCCCGTGCTTCAACAAGGCGAGAACTTCGGCGACCCATCTCTGTCGGTGAACGATGCCTTCAAACCCGTCGTTCGATATTGGGATCGCATCGTGTCGCCCGAGCAACTCGTCCAGTCGCTCCCGAATGCCGTGTCGACGATGCTCGATCCCGCAACTTCAGGCCCGGCTTTCTTGGCACTCCCCCAGGACATCCAGGCAAAGTCCTGGGATTTCCCGGAGGCGTTCTTCGAACCGGTCGTCCGTGTCGCACCGCGCTCTCGGGCCGCGCGCGACGAGCTGGCTGCAGCCGCACTTCTCCTGCGGACTTCGAAGCGACCGCTCATCATCATCGGCGGCGGGGTGCACTATTCGCTGGCCGAGGAAGTCGTGCAACAATTTGCCGAACGTCATGGCATTCCCGTGGTGGAGACCGTTGCGGGCAAGGCGTCGGTGCTGGCATCTCATCCGCTCAACGCCGGCCCAGTGGGTGTCACCGGCTGCACGTCTGCCAACGAGCTCGCTGCGAAGGCTGATGTGGTTCTGGCTCTGGGCACTCGCCTGCAAGATTTCACCACGGGTTCGTGGACCATATTCAAAGACGAGTCGACACGATTCATCGGTATCAATACCGCGCGCTTCGACGCCATCAAACATCGATCGCTGCCTGTGGTCGGCGACGTTCGCGAGGCAGCAGCCGAACTTGGCGACATGTTGAACGGATGGAAGACGGACGACTCGTGGCGGTCGTTTGCTGCAGCGGAGACGGCGAAGTATCACTCGTACATCGACTCAATCGCTGCAATTTCGGCGACCAGTAACTCGAAGCTGCCCACCTACGCGCAAGTAGTGGGTGTCGTTGATCGCGATGCCAGACCCAACGATTATGTGCTCACCGCTGCCGGCGGATTTCCGGGCGAACTCAACAACGGCTGGCGGGCGAAGCATCTCAACTCCTTCGACTGCGAATACGGATTCTCGTGCATGGGCTACGAAATCTCTGGCGCGTGGGGAGCAAAAATGGCGCTCCCGGGCAGCGAGGTCTTCTCGTTCGTCGGAGACGGCTCCTATCTCATGATGAACAGCGACATCTATTCGACCGTCTTGAACGGGCACAAGGTCATTTTCCTCGTGTGTGACAACGGCGGATACGCAGTCATCAAGCGCCTACAGGTCAACCAAGGTGGCCGAGCATTCAACAATCAAATCGAAGATTGTCAGCCGGCTCGACTCACCTACGTCGACTTCGCGGGCCATGCCGCGGCGATGGGTGCGGTGACTGAAGTGGTAACCCGAATCGAAGACCTCCATGAGGCGATTCAACGAGCTCGTCGTTGCGACAGCACCTACGTCATCGTGATGAAGACGAGCCCCGATGACTGGACGGGTGGCGGTTCGTTCTGGGAGGTCGGCGTGCCGGAAACCAGCCATCGACCCGAGGTCGTCGAAGCGGCGAAAACGATGAGGGAATCCAAGAAACAACAACGAGTCGGATGGTGAACGCTTGAAGGATGTCCAGGCGCGATTCGACGGCAAGGTGCTACTGCTCAGCGGAGCAAGCCGCGGCGTCGGCGAGCAAGTGGCACGGCAGGCCAAAGCAAGAGGCGCGAAAGGGTTAGTGCTCGTCGGACGCGATCAAAAGACCGGCGATGCTCTCGCGCGTGAACTTTCTGATGCCCGCACAACGGCAATGTTCATCAAGGCTGATCTCTCGCTGCCCGGTGAACCGGCGCGGATCGTCGGCGAAGTCGATGAGAAATTCGGAGTCGTTCACGGACTTCTGAATTCAGCCGCCGAGACGAGCCGCGGAAGCGTCTGGAACACGACCCCCGAAATGTTCGACCAGATGATGGCCGTCAACGTGCGGGCTCCGTTCATGCTCATCCAACACTGCGCCAAACTCATGAAACGCGAGGGAGTGCCCGGATCAGTCGTGAACATCGGGAGTGTCACTGGTTGGGGTGGCGACGTGTCACTGACCCACTACGCAATTTCAAAAGGTGCGCTGCACACGCTCACCCGCAACTGCGCATTTTCCCTGATGCGAGATCGCATCCGAGTGAACCTTCTAAATCCGGGCTGGATGGACACCCCCACCGAAGATCAGACTCAACGCCGATGGCACGGCGCGACCGACGGGTGGCTCGAGGCCGCCGAGAAGCAGCAGCCGCTCGGACGTCTCATCAAGCCCGACGAGCTGGCGCGCACCATCTGCTTTCTTCTCAGTGATGAATCCGGGTTGATGTCCGGTGCGGTCATCGACTTCGACCAATCCGTGCTCGGCGCGGGATCGCCTTCAAAGCCAAAAGACGGGGAGGTCTGGCCGTGACCATATCAATCGGAGTGTTGGGAACTGGTCGCATCGGTTCCATGCATGCAGAACTCATTGCTCACCGGGTGCCTGGTGCACGCCTAGGAGGAGTCTTCGATGTCATGGCCAAGTCGGCTTCCGACCTTGCTGGTCGACTCGGCTGCCGCACATTCGACAGCCCCGAGGCACTCATCGCATCGAACGATGTCGATGCAGTCGCAATCTGCACTTCGACGAACACTCACGTCGACCTGCTCGTTGCCGCATCCAAGCATCGCAAGCCAACCTTCTGCGAAAAGCCGGTGTCGCTATCGCTTGCCGAGACCGACCGGGCATTGAAGGCAGTCGCGGACTCACGCACCCCCGTGATGATGGGATTCAACCGGCGTTTTGACCCGGCACACCGCACTGTTCGCGACCGGGTCGCCGATGGCACCGTCGGTGAAGTTCACCTTGCGCGAATCTCCAGTCGTGATCCTGCTCCACCGCCGCTCGAATACGCGAAGGTGTCGGGGGGAATCTTCGTCGACATGACGATTCACGACTTCGACATGGCGCGATACCTAACCGGGAGCGAGATCGTGCAGGTGTACGCCGTCGGTGACTTGCGAATCGTGCCGTCGTTCAAGGAGGCGAACGACTTGGATACTGTGGCGCTGACTCTCGTGCATGCCAACAGCGCCATCACCCAGATCGACAACTCCCGCCAAGCCGTATACGGATACGACCAGCGCGTCGAAGTGTTTGGCTCCAAGGGACTCGCGGCTTCGGAGAATCCTTACTCCAACACTGCTGTCGTGCGGTCAGACAAGGGATCGTCTCACGCAACGATTCCCTACTTCTTTCTCGAACGGTACATACCCAGCTATCTCGCCGAATGGACGGAGTTCCTCGAGGTCGCGAAGGGCGCAACACCAAGCGTCGGCCTAGCAGACGGCCGCGCCTCGCTTGTCGCAGGTCTTGCAGCGTGGAAGTCGTATCGCGAACGTCGACCCGTATTGACGAGCGAGATCCACTGAGATTCCCGGGCGTACGCCAGGATTGTTTCGCAGACCACCGTGTCGTAATCACGACTTCCACCAACTACCTTTAAGTCGTGCGTGACTACACCGTAGGCGGCCCCTCTGCCGCGATCGCCGCCGAGCGAGGACTCGTCAATGCCGACTGGTTCAAGCCGAATGTTGATCGTGCTCTGATGCGACAATTCATGCAACGCAACAACATCTGGGCGAGCTTGCACATCGCGAGCTGGTTTGCCGCACTCATCGTTACTGGTTGGTTGGGTCACCGAGCATGGGGCAGCTGGTGGGCGGTACCGGCGTTCTTGGCGTATGGCGTGCTGTACGGCTCAATGAGCGACTCTCGCTGGCATGAATGCGGGCATCGAACCGCTTTCCGTACCAAGTGGATGAACGACGTGGTGTACTTCATCGCATCATTCATGGTCTTCCGCGAGCCAGAGTCTTGGCGTTGGAGCCATGCTCGACACCACAGCGACACCATCATCGTTGGCCGCGACAACGAAATCTCTTTCAAGCGGCAGGTGCCGGTGTTTCGATATGTGCTCGAGATGATTGGAATCACCGGAGTACCCGCAGAATTCAAGAAACTCGTCCGCAATTCAGTCGGTGTCTTCCCGGCTGATCAGCGCGACTACCAGCCCGCCGAGACGCTGAACACCTCCAAGTGGGCCTCGCGGGCCTACCTGCTCGTGATTGCGACAGTGATCGGCCTCGCACTCTGGACGAAGAGTTTCGAGCCGCTCATGTACGCGGTGCTTCCGAGTTTTTACGGCCGTTTCTACATGGTGGTGCTGGGCATCACGCAACATGCCGGCCTCGCCGAGGATGTCACCGACCATCGTCTGAACACTCGGACGATCTACATGAACCCACTGAATCGTTGGATCTATTGGAACATGAACTACCACGTCGAGCACCACATGTACCCGTCGGTGCCCTTTCATCAACTGAAGCGTTTGCATGAAGCGGTGAAGCCGCAGCTCCCGGTTCCATACCCGAGCTTGTGGTCGGCACTCAAAGAGGTCTTGCCTGCGTTGCGCAAGCAGGCGACCGACGAGACCCATTACGTTCGACGCGACTTGCCGATTGCAAGCACCTGATGGTGGACGAGTGGTTCACCGCCGCTGACGAGTCCGACCTCGAAATCAACGACGTTCGACGCTGCGACGTCGGCGGGGCAACCTACGCGGTGGTGAAGACCGGCGATGGTCGGTGTGTCGTCATCGACGGCTTGTGCACACACGGCAAGGCGCAGCTTGCCGACGGATTCGTTGACGGCGACATCGTTGAATGTCCGAAACACAATGGTCGATTCAACGTGATTACCGGAGCCGCAGTCGCCACTCCCGCGCGAGTCGCGCTTCGAGTGCACGAGACTCGCGTACGCGACGGCATAGTCGAATTCAGGGTCGCGTCGGGGAACTAAAGCCACCGCTGGGCCCGGGTCCGCGGCCCATCCGACTGGTCTTGCGTGTCGGGACTGGCTCGAGCGTCACGCCGAGCGGTGGCGAATCTCGTATTCGTCTAGTTCCTTGGCGAATCGATCGAGCGACCAGAACTCGAGAAGAGCCGTAGTCATGATGTCGGACTGCGCAGGAGGCGTCAGCCGATCAATGGGAACATCCCGATCGAGGTTCGTCGGAAACGGATAGCCCTCGGCTGATGCTGCCACCACCGAGAGCCATTCGTCGACTTTCATTCCTTGATTCACTCGTTCACGCAGTGCTTCGTATACCGCAAGGCATACCCGCTTGGTGTCAACCGTCTCGATGGCACGACCAAAAGGAGAGTTCATCTGGAACAAGTTCGCCATTCTTCGCACGTCTCGCGTGCGGTTCGTTCCGGCCGCATGAAACACAGCCGGGTTGAAGAATGACACATCACCCTTTCTCAGCGCAACCTGGATGAAGTTGGCATTCACGAAGTTGCGGAACTCATCCCGTTTCCACGCCACATAGCCCATCGGGTACTTCTGCGAATGAGGAAGGTAGTAAGTCGGACCCGTCTCCAAAGGCATATTCGTGTGTGCGACCGCACCTTGCAACGTGAGAAGCGGTGACAGACCATGTATGTGCTCCGGGTACATCTCTGCTTCGTGAGTCTCCATGAACCCGAGGTGGTAGTCGCGATGCGGGCTCTGTGCTTCGCCACCCGGATTGACGACGTTTATCTGCGTGGTGAATTGATATCGAGGACCAAGCCACGACGCAGCCACGAGCGCGAGCAGCTCATTGCTGAAGTAGTCGACAAATGTCGACGGTTCACGCACGGCGAGCTTCTCTAATGAATTCCAGACTCGATCGTTGGCGCCAGGTTTCGCATAGTGATCGCCTCGCCGGGAACCTGCGGCGTGCTGCTCTTCGATGATCGTTCGATAGACGTCGGTCGCGTTGTCCACGACCGACGTATCAAGGTATGCGTCGCGGATCGCGATTACTCCGGGTCCCGCGCTGAGGGCACCGGCAATCTCGGCCATCACGGCTCGCCGAGAATCAGGGTTGGTTATCGCCGAGCGAAGTCGTGCGCCGTCATAAATGACGACATTGCTCTCGATACGCGATGCGTGCGGAAAGTCGGCAAGCCGCGTCTCGACTTGGACGTGCCGACGAAGATCGTCCACACTGCACTGATCGGCAAAGAACCATCCGCGCTGCCTCATGCGCCCACAGTAGCCAAGCACAGAGCGGCACTCGCCGGTCGTCGCAGTCTCTGCGGCAACTAGTGTCGGCAGTAATCGTGAACGGCCGATGTTCAGGAATTTCTTTCGAAACGAGCACACAATGACCACCAAGACCGCCGACAAGTTCTCCTTCGGAATGTGGACCGTCGGGTGGCAGGCACGCGACCCGTTCGGCGACCCCACGCGAGCCGCACTCGATCCGATGCACATCGTCGACAAGTTGGCGGAGATCGGTGCCTGGGGCGTCACCTTCCACGACGACGACCTCGTGCCTTTCGGCTCGAGTGCCAGCGACCGCGACGCCATCGTGGCGCGATTCAAGCAGCGCCTCGCGGCGACGGGAATCTGCGTGCCGATGATCACTACCAACCTCTTCTCGCACCCCGTGTTCAAAGACGGCGGTTTCACCAGCAACAATCGCGACGTGCGCCGCTACGCGCTGCGCAAGGTGCTGCGCAACATCGAACTCGCCGCCGACCTCGGTGCGCGCACGTTCGTCTTGTGGGGCGGTCGCGAAGGCGCGGAGTACGACCACGCCAAAGACGTGCGTGCCGCGCTCGACCGCTACGCCGAGGCGATGAACACCCTCACGTCGTTCGTCGTCGAGCGCAAGTACGACCTGCGGTTCGCCATCGAACCCAAGCCCAACGAACCGCGCGGCGACATCCTGCTGCCGACGATCGGTCATGCCATCGCCTTCATCGAACGCCTCGAGCACTCGCACCTAGTCGGGCTCAACCCCGAGGTGGGCCACGAGCAGATGGCCGGGCTCAACTTCACCTCCGGCATCGCACAAGCGATGTGGCAGGGCAAGTTGTTCCACATCGATCTCAACGGCCAGCGCGGCATCAAGTACGACCAAGACCTCGTCTTTGGCCACGGCGACTTGATCAACGCCTTCAGCCTCGTGGATCTGCTCGAGTTCGGCGGCGTGGGCGGGGCTCCGGCATACGACGGACCGCGCCACTTCGACTACAAGCCGTCGCGCACCGAGGACTTCGATGGCGTGTGGTACTCCGCTGCTGCCAACATGCGCATGTACCGCTTGTTGCGCGAGCGTGCCGCGGCATTCCGCGCCGACCCAGAAGTGCAAGATGCGTTGCGCGCCGCACGAGTCGACGAGCTGTCGAAGCCGACGCTCGCCAAGGGCGAATCGTGGAAAGACATCATCGCCAATGACACCGTCGCGAAACTCGACGTCGACGCCGCCGGCGCGAAGGGCTACGGATTCGTGCGCCTGCAACAACTCGCCGTCGAGCACTTGATGGGCGCCCGCTGACTTGACGCTCGTCGCCGGAGTCGACTCATCCACCCAGTCCTGCAAGATGGTCGTGCGCGACGCCGCGACCGGGAGCCTCGTGCGGCACGGCACGGCCAGGCACCCCGACGGCACCGAAGTCGACCCTGCCCACTGGGAACAGGCCTTGCACGAAGCGATTCATGCAGCAGGCGGCCTCGACGACGTGGCGGCGGTGTCGATCGGCGGACAACAGCACGGCGCAGTGTGCCTCGACGACGACGGCAACGTGGTGCGCCCCGCGTTGTTGTGGAACGACACGCGTTCGGCTGATGCCGCCGCGCAGCTCGTGAATGAATTCGGCGCGCGTGCGTGGGTCGACGCCACCGGCTCGGTGCCCGTCGCATCGTTCACCGTCACCAAGCTGCGCTGGATCGCCGAGCACGAGCCGCAGAATGCCGCACGCATCGCCGCGGTGTGCCTGCCGCACGACTGGCTCACCTGGCGGTTGCGCGGTATGTCGTCGCTCGACGAGCTGGTCACCGATCGTTCCGACGCATCAGGCACCGGCTACTTCGACTCGGTGAGCAACCAGTACCGGCGTGACCTGCTCATGCGGGCGCTCGGGCACGACGCATTGCTCCCCCGCGTGCTCGGGCCCAGCGAGTCGGTCGCGTGGGGCTCGCGTCTCGTCGGTGCGGGCGCGGGCGACAACGCCGCGGCCGCGCTCGGGGTGGATGCGCGCGACAAGACGGTCGTGTCGCTCGGCACCTCGGGTACCGCATTCGTGCGCAGTGCCGTGAGCGCGCGCGACGCGTCGGGTGCGGTCGCCGGTCTTGCCGATGCGACCGGGGCGTTTCTGCCGCTCGTCTGCACGCTGAATGCGGCGCGCGTGCTGGATGCCGCGTGCACGCTGCTGCGCGTGAACCACCGCGAACTCTCCGACCTCGCACTCTCGGCACCGCCGGCAGCCGAAGGTCTCGTGCTCGTCCCGTATCTCGCTGGCGAGCGTACGCCCAATCTTCCGAATGCGACGGGCTCGCTGCACGGCGTCACGCTCGACAACGCGACCGCCGCGAACCTCGCGCGCGCGGTGATCGAAGGCGTGCTGTGCGGCATGGCCGACGCACTCGACGCCCTCGTTGCGAACGGAGCCGAGATTCGCCGAGTCACCCTCGTCGGAGGTGCCGCCGCATCACCGGCCGTGCAGCGCATCGCGCCGAGCGTGTTCGGGGTGCCCGTCGAAGTGCCGCCCCCGGGTGAATACGTCGCCGACGGCGCTGCACGACAAGCAGCATGGGCGCTGACCGGCGAGTTCCCAAATTGGCCGCTCGACGCACCCAGCACGGTGCACGAGTCGGCGCCGACACCGCAGGTGCGCGAGCGTTACGCGCAGGCGCGCAATCACACGCTCGATCGGTAGAAGCGCACGCCCGCCGAGGCGCGGGCGACGTTTGAGGCGCTCGGTGCGACACGCGATACCGACAGAGACCACACTTGAGCCGTGTGGCTCTTTGTCATCGTGCCGATCGTCGCGGCGTTGTACGGCGTCTACCTCAAGTTCGTGCTGACGAAGTACCCCGAGATGGAAGAGCCGGCCCGCCGCAAG
>Ga0233425_10003843_pt1 | contig 26374 bp, 16 predicted proteins | sample Watercolumn_Towu_2_FD_181712 | JGI IMG/M metagenome (GOLD analysis project Ga0233425, IMG submission 181712) | Freshwater microbial communities from Lake Towuti, South Sulawesi, Indonesia - Watercolumn_Towuti2014_140_MG | ecosystem: Environmental > Aquatic > Freshwater > Lake | place...
TGACCCCCTCCGCCATGCAGTCGATGATCGTCCGCAGGCGGCTCTTCTCGGTCGCCAGCTCCAGCATCCGCCCGCGGCGTTCGGTCTCGAGGCGGTTGCGCTCGCGAATGAGCTGCACCCGCTCCAGTGACCGGTTGACGATCCGAGAGAGCTCGTCCGGGGAGAAGGGCTTTGCGAGGAAGTCGTAAGCGCCGCGCTTCGTCGCCTCGACCGCCGCCTCGATGGTTGCGTAGGCGGTGATCACCACGAACACGGTCTCCGGCGCCACGTCCCGCGCGCGCGCCAGCAGTTCGAGCCCGTCCATCCCCGGCATCCGCAGGTCGACCAACGCCAGCTCGATGTCCGGGTCCTCGGTCAGAATGTCCAGGCCCTTCTCGGCCCGGTCGGCCAGCTGCACGGTGTGCCCCGCGGCCCGCAGCACGCGATCGCAGCCGCGGAGGATGCCCGGCTCGTCATCAACCACCAGGATCTTGTGCCCGCCCTCAGTACGGAGCGGCAAGGCATGTTCGGGAATCAAGGAAAGCCTCCGATCACAGAGCCGGCACTGCATCCCGGGGCGGGCCACAACACCCGGCTTCCGCCGCCGGCAGCGTCACCACGAAGTCGATCCACTGCCCCGATGCGTTCTCGACCCGGATCTCGCCGCCGTGCTGGCGGACGATCTCCCGGGTGATGAACAGCCCCAGGCCGGTGCCCGGCTGCTCATCCATCGGGGCGTGGATGCGCGAGAACTTACGGAACAGGTCCCCCACCTTGCCGGCAGGCACGCCGGGGCCGTCATTCCACACGTGCAGCTCGGCGGTCCCATCCCGGGCCTCACCGGAGACGCGCACCACGCCGCCGTCGCGCCCGTACTTCGCGGCGTTGTTGATGAGGTTCGAGTACACTATCTTCAGCAGGGACGCATCCGCGCAGACCATCAGACCGTCGGGCAAGTCGATCTCCACCCGCATACCCCGGGAATCGAGGCGCCCGCGCAAGTCCTTCAGCACGGGGCGCAGTACGTCCGGCTCCAAGTCGAGCGCCTGCGGCCGAACCTGCAACTCCCGCTTCTCGATCCGCGAGAGGTTCAGGTAGTTGAGGATCATCTCCTCCGAGCGTTCGATCGTCTTGGCCACATCGTCCAGCGCGGCCCGCTGGTCGTCGGCAACCTCGCCGAGATACCCGTCGCGCACGGCGAGGAGGTTGATCTGCATCGCCGCGATCTGGTTCTTCAGCTCATGGGTGATGAACTCCAGGATGTCCAGGTAGTTCTGCACCCACTGCTTCAGCTCATCGGCGGTCTGCTGCAGCTCAACCGTGCCGGCGCGCAGCTGCTCGTCGCGTTCACGCAGGGCCGCGACCATCTGACTGAAGGCGCCCGTCAGGCGGCGGATCTCGTCGTGCTGCGCCTTCGCCGGAGGCTGCAGTTGGTAGTCGAGGTTCCCGCGGGCGATCTCGACCGCCCCATCGGTCAGCGTCGCCAGCGGCCGGGTCAGCTGCCGCGACGCCACGACGGATAGCACCACCGTCGCCAGCAGCGCCAGCGCCGCGATCCCGATGAACGACTGGGTGGCGTCGGAGCGCATCTCATCGTAGCGGTCCTGCAGGATCCCCACGTACAGCATCCCGATGAGGCGGCCGTCGAGGTCGCGAAGCGGCTGATACGCCGACACATACCAGTTGCCCACCACGAAGGCCGGCCCCTGCCACAACTGCCCCTCCCCCAGGACGCGGTCGTACACCTCAGCCGACACGCGCGTGCCCACGGCGCGGCGGCCATCCGGCCCCTCGACATTCGTGGCGACCCGCACATCGCCCTGGAAGACGGTGACGGTCCCGAGGTTCTTGCCCTTGTAGCTGGCGGTGGTGAAGACGTTCTGCCGGACGAAATCCACGAACCCGAAGTTGCCATTGACCACCGTGGCGACCCGAATCACGCCAAGGAGCCGCCCGCTCTCGTCGAGGACCGGCGCCGCCGCATCGAGCGCCAGCGCCTCGGTCAGTCGGTCGGGGCCGCCGGGCTTCGAACGTGGGGTCGGGACGACCTCGATGCGGGCCTGCGCCGCCAGCTCCGGGCTCTCCCGCTCCAGGTCGCCGAGGGGTACGAGGGTCACGCCCGTCACCGGCTTCCGGAGGGCCAGCGCCCGGGCGGCCGTGCCTTGGGCGGTGCCCTGCGCGGGCGCCCGGGACTGAGCGCAGACGCGGCCCCGGGCGTCCGCGAACTGCACGAGGTCCAGCCTGCGCTGCGTCCGCCAGGCCTCCAGGCAGCCCGCGCCGACTCCCTCGCCGTACGCCAGCCGCAGGGCTGCCGCGTCCGCGAACGCTCCGGCGTCCTGGCCGACCGACTCCAGGCGCCACTGCAGCATCGCGTCGGCCGTCCGCAGGCCCAGCACGACGCGCCGCTCCGCCTCGGACACCACCAACGTGCTGATCAACAGGCTGCCTGCGGGCACGGTGAGGGCCGAGGTCAACACAACGGCGGCCGCGAAGCCGAAGAGCAGCTTCGCCCGCAACGACCAGTCCATCCGTAGCTCCTCACGGCGCACGCTACCGACTCGGCGCCGGCCGCTCGAGCGGGCCGGCGTCACCGTCAGTCCAGGTTAGCAGGTGGGTATCGGCATGGGCGCGCGGCGCCCGCGTCGCCATCTGCCGGTCGGCCGTCCACAGCTCAGCATTCAGCCGGCGAGCCACCGCGACGTACGATGCGTCCCAAACAGTGAGGCCTGTGTGTAAGGCAACAGCCAACGCGTCCTTGGCGATCTCCCGGCTGGGGACGGTTCGGATCTCGGCCCCCAGGAACCCGGCCAGAAGGCGGAGAGCAAAGGCCTGTGGGAGTTCCCTGGCCTCGACCTTGTGGCGCGCCGCGTTGGCGCATTCCACCCAGATCAGATCGGGGGCCCACACCTGGGCCCCTGCCGACCAGTCGTCCAGCAGGCGCTGGGCCTCGGAGGAGCCCGCCTCCTCCAGGAACCACTTCGCTGCCAGCGAGGAGTCCACCGTGACTCGTCTCACAGTGCCTCCCTCTCCCTGGCGGCTCTGATCACCGGAACGCTGTCAGAGAGCACCCCGTACCGCCAGTGCGTCTCCTCTCGGAGGGCCCTCAAGCGCTCCACCGTCTGCGGGCTGATCACGCCGGAGTCGGGCGCCATGGCGGGGCCTGGCAGCCCGTCCAGCTCTTCCCGTCGCAGCGCGACGGCACGCGGCCCGATGCGATGGAACCGCACGAGGCCCTTCTTCCGCCAGGCATACAGCGTGCTGAGCGAGATGCCGAGGTGTTCCGCGGCCTCCCGGGGCCGCAGCCACACACGGTCTGCTGTGCTCTGTGCCATCACTCTCACCCCCTGGTGGCTTCCATTTTACTGCACTAGCTTCCATTACGCAACGGTAAGCCAGTACTCAGTAGTACCGCTCGCTGCCGGGGCGGAAGCGCCACAAGGGCAGCAGGAAGAGCACGCCGGCGAAGGCGGCGATCCACCAGAGGTTGAAGAGCAGCTGCCAACCGCGGAGCGGGTCGCCCGACAGGGCGGCCCGCTCGAGGATCTCGCCCGACACGATCGACATGAGTGCGGCGCCGCCGTAGCCAAAGGTCCCGACGATCCCCGAAGCGGACGCCGCGGCCTTTCGCGTCGCAAGGTCCATCGTCAGGGGCCCGATGATAAGCACCTGGGGCGCGTAGATGAAGAACCCCATCACGAAGAGGAAGAGCTGGGCGTGAGGCGCGATGACGGCGCTGTAGCGCGCCCAGACCCACATCAGCCCCCCGACGACCGCCAGCAGCACCGCCGCCAGCGGCGCGCGGCGCGAGCCGAAGAACCGGTCGCTGGCCCAGCCCGCCAACGAGGCCCCCAGCACCCCGCCCAGGGGCACCGTCCAGGCCCGGAGGGCGACCCTCGTGATCGGCATGTCGGGGTACAGGTCGGAGAAGTAGCGCGGGAGCCAGTCAAACGTCCCGTGGCGGGCGATGTCGATACACAGCAGCGACAGGCAGACGCACCAGATGCGCGGGTTGGCCAGGGTCCGCTGCAGCGTGTACCGGTACCCGAGGTGCTGGTCCTCCTCATCCTCCGATGGGTCGTGCGCGAGGGGCGCATCGGGGGCGCCGTAGCGCGTGGCGCGGTGGATCGCGTCGAGGCGCTCCAGCGGCGGAAGACCAGCCCGTTGCGGAGATTCCCGCACCAGAAAGGCCGACAGAATGCCCAGAACGAGCAGCACCGCCGCCGGGATGAAGAAGGCCGCCGGCCAGTCGTAGCGGTCCAGAATCGCCCCCACAACCACCAAAGCCAGCGCCGGACCGACCTGATACGAGGAGCAAAGCAGCCCGTGGAGCTTCCCCCGGAGCCGAGGCGGGAACCAGTTCGCGAAGGCCTTCGTGACTCCGGGCCAGGCGATGGACTGCACGAGCCCGTTCAGAGCCCAGAAGATCGCAAACGCCAGGAAGCTCCGCGAGAGCCCGAAGCCGACGCACATCAGCGCCCCGCCGATGGCCCCCGCGGCCAGCAAGACGCGCCCGCCGTAGCGGTCGCCGAAGACGCCGGCGAGCCACTGACCGGCGGCGTAACCGCCCTTGAACAGGAAGTCCAGGTAGCCCTGCTCGGCCTTCCGGAGCCCGACGGCGCGCTCCAGCGTGCTCTTGGCGGGACTGAGGTTCGAGCGAGACAGATAGAAGGCCGAGTAGGTGACCCAAAGCACCGTGAAGAGGCGGATTCGGCCGCGCTTCCAGCGGGCCAGAACGTCCTCGTAGACCGTGGTCTCGGGAGCTTGCGGCTCGTCCATCGGCGCCGTCGTCCTCGGTGGAATCGCGAAACAGTTGCTTCCGCGAAATATGGGTTCTGCGAAATATTTCGCCATCGCCCGAGGCCCGGAACAAACGGGGGGGTTCGGGGATTGACTCTAGAGCGAGTGACTGCTCGCCGGAGGCGCGCCATGGCTGAGATGCGCACGAAGAAGAACGTGGTCACCGGCCTGGCGGTCGTGGCCATCTGTGTCGTCTGCGTGGTGCTGATCTACCACTTCACCGTTGGGGCGAAGGTCAGCTCCCAGGCGACGAACGGCTCAGCCACCAGCACCCCCGCGACGCCCGGGATCGGGGCTCCCCCCGGCTCGGGCGCGCCGAACGACTCCCATGCGCGCCCCGCCACCGACGCGGAGGCCGTCACGCGCCCCGCCGGCGACAAGCGGCCTCAGCCGCCGGGCTCCGCGCCTCACTGAGCGAACCGCAGGAGCACCGGCACCAGCGGCTTCAGCACCAACGGATCTTCCGGCGCGGCGCCGGTCAGCAGGTCGCTTGGCGTGCCCTGCGGCCCGTTGATCCTGACCTCCACCGGCTTCTGCGTGTAGTTCACCAAGTTGGCCAGTAGCGCCCCGTTGTGTGTCACCGTCTGCCACTCCACACCCCACGGCGTCTCCTCGGAGTACGCTTCGCGCAGCCGCAGGGCGCTGTTGAGGCCGGCCCGGGTGAGAACCGCCGCCAGCTCGTCGCGGAGAGCGCGGCCCGTCGCCGCCGACAGGACCTCCGTGCGCGACGGCCGACCGACTGTCGTGGGCCGGTCAAGGTCGTCTCGCGACAGGCACGCGTCGCCGGTGGTCATCAGAAGGCCCCGGTAGCGGCTCAGCGCCTGCAGGGCCGCCTCCGGCAGGTGGGTGACGCCGGGGGCCACGATCACGGCGTACCGGTCCGCCTTCGCCTCGGCGAGCTGCGGCTCGGTGATGAAGTCGAGCTTCTCGCCGAGGAAGTTCAGCGCGTGGTAGACGCGGTGCAGCTCGCGCTCGGAGTCCGTCGCCCCATACACGAGGGAGGCCACCGAGTAGACCACGGCGATGCGTGCCGGCGCCTGCTGGAAGGCGGTGACCTCGGGGGCGAGTCGCATCAGGTCCAGGGCGACGCGGCCGTGCTCATCGGCGCAGTCAGGCCGGTGCATGATGCTCCCGGCGAAGTCGGCCCGCGCATCGAAGGTCCGCTCCCAGACCCACATCGTCGAGGCGCCCTGACCGTGAATCGCGGCCTGCCAGAGCACATTGCGGATGTGGGCGCCGGGGACCGGGTTCAGGTCTCGGTCAACGATGACGTGGTTCTCGGAGTTGAAGCTCGGCTGGCCCCGGCAGGAACGGAGCAGATCGAAGTGCATGTTCTCGCCCTGCCAGCCGTTGGCCCAGTCACCCTCCCGACGCTCGTAGTACTTCCACGAGTCGTTGCCGGCGATTTGGCTGAACCCGCAGAACTGGTCGGGATCGACGCCCCAGCCCGTGTAGGCGTGCCAGAAGAACGTGTTCATCTCCTTCGCGTGGACGGGCGCCTGAGGGTCTTGGGCGTGGATCACATCGGCCATCCACTGATGCCAGCCCGAGAAGCGCTCCGCATTGAAGCGGCACCAGTCGTGGTACAGCGGTGTCGTGCGCTCCGCCGCCTTCGCTGGGCAGGGGACCTCCTCGAAGGCGGTATAGGCGGCCCGGTGCGCGGCGTTCAGGGCCTCCAGGGTCTCGTACTTCGTCCGCAGCCACGCGGCCCACTTGCTCGCGTTGTTCGGGTCCGCCGAGGGATCCACGTAGATCGGCTCGTTGCTGAGGCAGTAGCTGTGCAGCGCGGCCTTGCCCTTCAGCCGCTCCGCGACGAGGCGCAGGTGGCGCTCCCAGACGCTGCGGGCCTCCGGGGCATCGATGCTGATCCGCCCGAAGCCGCCGTCGATTCCGCCGACCTGCGGCCACTTCTCCAGTGCCCACTGGGGGAAGTAGTGGGGCGAGAGCAGCAGGTTCACGGCCACATTGCTCGCCGCCGCACGCTCCAGCAAGGCCGCGAACTCCTCGACGGGAGCGGTGCTCTCCTCGTTCTCGCCCACCACCGTGGAGCTGGGGCCGAACTCCACCTGGATGATGTTCAGCCCATAGTCGGGGAACTTCTCCAGGTCTCGGCGCACCGAGCCGAAGTGCCCGTACCCGGTGAAGAAGACCGGCCGGCGTTCCTCGCGGCCGTCGGGCCAACGAACCGTGGCGACGAACGAGGTCCCCGCGATGGCGATCGGGCTGGTGACATAGCGCGGCACGAGGGGCTCGGGTCGGCCCGTGAGCAACGCGCTCAACTCCGCCTCGGCGCGGTCGAGGACCACCGCCAACTCATCGAGCTGCCGGGCGGCGCGGGTCACTTCCCGATGGTCGAGGTCCTCGGCCACGAACTCGCAGAAGTTGTCGGCCACGGTGAGGCTGACGCGCGGATAGGCCGCGTCGATCCCCTGGGCGCGGGCTTCGTCGAACAGCCGACGCACGGCCGCGGCGCGCTCGCGGGTCTGCGCCAGGCGCTCGCGCTGGCGGCCGACAGTGTGCAGGCGGAACTCCGCCGTGCCGGAGGCCGCGACACCCGCGGCCTCAGCGGTCAGCCTGAGCACGCAGTCGGAGGGCTCGGCGCCGGTGAGCCCGCAGCGCAAGGCGGCGTAGGCGAGGCCGGGCTCCAGGCGGCCTTGCCAGGAGGCCCGGACGAGGGCCTCGCCCCCCTCGGAGCGCAACTCGGCAGACAGCGTCGCCGGATCGGCCCCTTGCGGGGTGTAGACCCAGGCCCCGAGCTCCACGGTCGCATCCGCCACGACCTGAGGCGGGACGTTCGGCAGGACCTGCGGCCCATCGGCGCCGCCCTCCGGAAGGTACGGCGTGGGCTCGGAGCCCAGCTCCAGCTTCACGTCGTCGATCCAGACCCCGGCGGTGGGGCTCTCCGACACGATCAGCAGAGGGAACCCCTGGGTGTCGGCCTCGGTGCGGAACGTGGACCAGACCCGCTGCCAGGAGCCTTCGGTGCGCGGGAACATGGTGCGGATGCGCCAGCCGGGCGCGCCGCCGATCCATGCGATCCCCGGATCATCGCTGCGAACCCAACAGCTGACCGTGTAGTCCCGGCCCGGCTCCAGCGTCAAGCCTCCCGTGTAGCTCAGGAGCGAGTAGACGTGGGCGCCGAAGGGGGTGCCATTGCTCAGCCGGATGGACCGCGCGCCCGAGTGGGCGACGGTCTCATCCACCGCAAGCGCTCCGTCGGTGTTGCGCCGGTCGAAGCTCCAGGCGCGAGGCAGGCCGCCGTCGAGCGCCTCGAAGCTGGAGTTCTCCACCACATTGGCCCCGACCGAGACCCATTCCCCCTGCAGCACCGTCAGCTCCGTCTCCCCCGCGCGAAGGGGCGGCTGGTAGACGAAGGGCGTGGCTGCCGCACCCGGCTCGAGCTGCACGTCATCCACCCAAAGCCCCGGTGTGACGCTCTCGGTGAGGATCATCACGTCCAGCGCGGCGTCATCGGCCACGAACGTCCCCGTTACCCGGGTCCAGGCCTCAGCCGCCGGGAAGGGGAAACGGAACTGCCACCCCTTCCCCGTGCCGATCCACGCCGTGCCCGGCGCCGCGCTCCGCACGTAACAGCTGAGAGTGTATGTCCGCCCCTCGGTAACGCGCACCGGCGCGACGAGCCGCCCGAAGACATGCGGCGACGCCGGCGTGGGGTTCTCGATCCGAAGACAGCGCTCACCCGAGCGAGCCCCGGCGCCATCGACCCTCGCCTCCGCCTGTGCCGCTCCGGCCTCCCAGCGCCAGCCCTCCGGCAGCCCGGCTGAGGCCTCCTCGAAGGAGGCGTTCGGCAGCAGATTGCGCGCCGTCGGCGCCGGCTGGCCGACAGCCGTCAGCGCCGAGCCCAAGAACGCCGCGAGCGACAGGACCGTGCGCATAGGGGGTCTCCTCCGAGAGTCGACGGCAGACGGCGGACCACAGCCCGCAGTCGACGGCGAGCGGCGACGGCAGTCCACAGTCCACAGTCCACAGCGAACGGCAACGGCAATTCGCGGTCGACTGCCACAACGACGGCACGCCACACAGCCAGAGCCGCCCGCAAGACGCCGGCGACCCGAGCGGACGGCGACGGTCAAAGGCAAGCGGTGCGGCGAGCCACCGCCAACAGGGGACAGTCCATGCGTCTCGTGTTCGGGGACACGATCCCAATCCGGTGAGGCTGGATTGGGTCATGTCCCCGAACACGAGACTTGGACAGTCCCCGACGACGGTGTGGTCGGCGGTTCGCCGGCCGGGCGTCGTTTCCTCGCGCCCGGGCCAGGACAATTCCCTGAGGCCAATCTGTCGCAATAGGGTAAGAGAACCCCAATCAGGATTCCGGTGCCGGCCTGTGCCCGCGGGCCGGCTTCCGCAGCGAGGCGAGGATCCGATGGGCGCGTCGAAGGCCGCGATCCGACGGGGGCCAGCCAAGGGACCCAATCTCCCTGGGCCGCACGCGTTGCTGGCCCTCATTCGAGCAGTCACGCTGGCCACGTTCGCGCTCACCGAGGTGGCGCTGCCGTCGCGGGTGCTGGGGGCGGCCGCCCTGTACGTGGTCGGGGCATGCGTCCTGGGCAACCTGCGGCCGCGCTGGCGGTACCAGGACGTGGTGATGTTGGTCGCGATCGTCAGCGCGGACATCGCCTGGTGCACCGGGGCGTTCGTGTACTTCGGCCCGCAGCACTCACTGCCGGCCGTCCTGTACGCCGCCCTGGTGGGCGCCGTGGTCGCCGGGGTCTCGGGGTGGACGGCCATCGGAGTCGGCTTGAGCGCGGCGGTCGTCTACGCCGCGACCATGTTGGCACTGCACGGGGACAATCCGCTGCCCGGACCTGGGGTGGGGCTGGTCGTGTTCCAGGCCATCGTCATCGCGCTCTCCGGGACGCTCAGCGGGTGCCTCGCGGAACAGTGGCGGAGCCTACGGAGAGCTCGGGAGACCGCTGAGCGCCTGAAGCGCCTCAGCGAGGCAAGCGGCCGCGAGGCGATCGTCAGCGGCGACAACCACCTGGTCCTGCAGGCGGCGACGCAGTCGGCCCTGAGCATCTTCGATGCCGCGCGCGCGTGGGTCATGCGTCCCGCTGAGGGCGAGGAGCCCGGCCAGGTACTGGAGGCCAGTGCCGGGTTCGAGCCGCCGGAGCGGGCGCGGGCCCTGGAACGCGACGCCGCGGGCGTGGCGGCTCAGGTGCTGGCGACAGGGCAGGGCGTGCTGGTGGACCCGCGGCAGCACGCGAGCGCGAAGCTCTCCGACCTGGAAGCCGCGCTGACCCTCGGGCAGCTCCTGGGAGCGCCCGTCCCGGACGAAGCCGGCTGCGCCGGGGTGCTGCTCGTCACGCGCGACGCGGAGGCGGAACCCTTCGGGCAGGAGGACCTAGCGGTCCTGGAGCTACTGGGGCGCCGGGTCAGCACGCGGCTGCACACGGCGCGGTTGATCCGCGACCTCCACCAGAGCTCCTCGACGGACTCCCTGACGGGGCTGCTGAACCACGGCGTGTTCCTGTCGCGGCTCGCGGAGCACGTGCAGCGGGCCCGCGAGACAGGCGATGAGCTCAGCCTGGTCGTCCTCGACATGGACGGGTTCAAGCAGATCAACGACACGGCGGGTCATTGGGAGGGCAACCGGGTGCTGCGCGCCCTGGCCGACGCCCTTCGCGCGGCCTGCCGGGACGAGGACGTGATCGCCCGTTGCGGCGGCGACGAGTTCGCCGTCCTGCTCCCCGGCGTCGGGCCCGGAGGCGCGACCGCCGTGGCCGAGCGCGCCGCCGACGCGTTGCGAGAGGCAGCCGCGCGACCCGGCATCCGCGTGCCGGTATCGGCGAGCTGGGGGATCGCCTCGTACCCGTGGGACGCCAGCACCGATGAGGCGCTCTTCCGGAGGGCCGACGACCGGCTGTACGAGGCCAAGAGTGCCGGCGGCAATCGCGTGGCCTGCGACCCCGTTGTCGGAGGCACTGACGACGGGGTGAGCTACATCAGGCCGGTTGCGGCCCCGGACGCGGAGCCGAGTTCGGCGTTGTCCGCCGGATGATCGCCTGCCCGCGGTCGGCGTAGACCGTCTTCTGCGTCACCGGCACGGTACGCCAGATGAGGAACTGCTTGCGCATCGAGCCGATGAACAGCGCGTTGGTCTTCTTCCACGAGGTCGTGTCCCCCGCCAGCCGCCGGAGCGTCAGCCGGATCGAGTGGATGTCCGACTCCCCCGTCGGCACGCACGCCAGCTCGAAGTCCTGGCTGACCCCCAGATCATAGGGCGCGAGCCACATCCGCAGCCGCACCGCGATCCCCGGGCCGTCGGGCGTATCGACCGCCTCCAGCCGCACGTCGTCAGCAAGGAACTCCCCCCCGGCGTAGCCGACGTACTCCTGGAAGAACTCGTTGAGGAAGGCCACGACCCCGAGGGCGTCGCGTCCCGTCACCGTGAAGGGCAAGGTGGCGTGGATGGCATCGCCGTCGGGCTCGGGCATCTTCCACTTGCGCTCAATCCCCGGCGAGGCGAGCTGCGAGGCCTTCCTGGAGGGGAACAGCGTCGAGAGCAGCACCACCAGCATCACGATCAGCGTCACGCCGACGGCAGACAGGGAGGAGTAGTTGAGCTCGAGGGCCCCGGTGGACCCCTGCGGGTTCAGCGCGAAGAGCACGCGCGCGAGCAGTTGGCCCAGCAGGTATCCCAGGATGGCGCCGAGATTGGCGAAGACGCAGGCCTCGGCGATGAAGAGCATTGAGATGTGGGCCGGCGCCAACCCGAGCGAGGAGTAGATGAAGATCTCGCGCGTCCGCTCGTACACGGAGCCGAGCATCGTGTTCAGCACGATCAACGCGGCGATGAGGATCGGCACGCCGAGGCTGGACAGCCCGGTCAGGGAGGTCAGAGCGACGGAGCTGTAGAGGTACGTCCGGTCGCCGATCCCCGCGTACACACTCAGCGCGAAGCGGTTCATCAGGTCGCTGACCTCGCGGCCGACCTGCTGCGGGTCGTCGTAGCGCACCGCGATCGACCGGAGGGTCCCGCCCAGCTCGAGCACCCGGGAGGCCGGGAGGATCACCACCGCTTCGGGGGCAAAGTGCTTGTACTCCTGCAGGAGCGACTGCGCTCCCCCCGAGCCGAGCTTGAACCGCTCCTGCGCCTGGCGCTTCACATCCTCGAGGATCTCAGGGCGCATGACGGCGTAGTCGACGGGCGCGAGGTTCTCCCCGTCGAGGTCGACGAGGTTGCGGAAGCGCTGCTCATCGAAGATGCCCACGACCCGGAAGGGCGTGCCGAAGATGGCGACCTGGGCGCTGCCGAGGCGCTCGGCGGCGATGTCGAGGCGGGTCGCGACGGCCGACGGGATGACGCAGACGTTCGTGTCCGCGTCGGTGATCCAGCGGCCCGCGACGAGGGTCTTGTCGACCCCGGTGATGGCGCGTTCCTGGGGCGAGAGGCCGAGCAGGACGTTGGCGGCGTAGGTGCGCGCGGCGTCGCTGACCGAGGTGACGTCGATGTAGAGCTGCTTGTCGAGCTGCGCCGAGGAGTACCAGGCGCGCGGCGCAACGGTCCGAACGCCCGACCGCGCGAGCTCGTTCTGCAGGATCAGCGCGGTGGGCTCCTCCAGCGAGAACCAGGCCCGGTCGCGGATCATCAGGCCCGGGTAGGCCGGGCTGTGCGGCAGGCCGATGCTGTTGGCTCGCAGGTAGCTCTTCACCGAGGTGAAGGAGAGCACGGTGAAGGTCAGCAGCACGAGGGTGGCGGCGGTGAGGAACGTGCGGGCGGTCCGCCGGCGCATGTTGGCGATGCCCAGCCCGAAGGCCGCGCCCGCCGCCGAGAGGCGCCCGACATCGGCCTCGTGCACGCCGCTCTCCTCCTGCTTCATCTGCTTGAGCTGCTGGTTGAACTTCATCGTCACCAGGGCGATCACGATCACCGCCAGCGCCATGATGACGAAGGAGAGCAGGATGATGAGCGGCTGGGTCGATAGATCGAAGGCCGGGTGGACCTGGCTCAGGACCAGGAACACCAGCGCGAACATCACGCAGGTCCAGACGATCTGACCGTTGATCGACCGAGCATGGATGAAGAGCCGCTCGGCGAAGAAGGCGAACGGCATCAGCATCGCCAGGTAGAACAGCACGCCCTTGACCACGTCCTGGCTGGTCTTCATCACGTCCGGGTACGCGCGCGACTCAAAGCCCCACGCGTGGCGGGCGCTCGCCACCGCCTCATCGTACCGGCGCTCGCGCAACGCCTGGCGGGAGTGGTCCAGGGCGGCCTTGGCGAAGTCGTGAAGCTCGGTGAGCCGCCGGTTCTCGATGCCGTTCTCGCGCAGCCGGGCCATGCGCGTCTCATCGAGGGTCCACATGTCCGACGCGACCTGGAGCGGCGTGAGGGCCACGGAGCGCGCCTGCCGGGCCGAGAAGCCGCGGCCGAACGGCGCCTGCTCGTCGGCGTTCGTCGCCACCATCCGCAGGCCCAGCAGGCCCATCCCCATCGCGACGTCCACGCGCGAGTTCCGCAACGAGTAGACCACCGCGCAGGGCTCCGAGTAGGAGGGGAACTCCGCCGCCGAGGCCGCCTGATTCGAGAGCGAGTAACCGAAGGAGAGCGGCTCGGCGTAGTCGGTGGCATCGTACACGAAGAGCTGCTCGAGGGTCTCGAAGTAGCGCTCGTCGACCAAGTCGTAGAGGTCCAGCGGCACGCAGGGGAAGACGATGATCGGGCGATTCAGGCCGGCACGCCCGTAGATCCCGCGCGGGTACTTTGCGTCACCGTCGGGACCGCGGTCGGGGGCGAATGCGAGGTCGCCCGAGTCGTCATGGAACCCGTAGGCCTCCAGCTGGGCGCCCTGGTTCATCATCTCACCGCGAATGGTGAACTCGCTCAGCTCGTTCGCCATCGTCGCCAGCTCGGTGTGCACACCCATCATCATCCGGTAGTTGCCCTGGGCGATCACCAGGGCGCCGGGCACCGGCGTGTTGGGCAGGAAGCTCTCGCGGCGGCGGAACTCCAGGACGGTCCCGACCACATCCCGCAGCTCGTCCAGCTTCTTCAGCGCCTTGACCCGCTTCAGCGCGGTGTCCTCCAGGCGCGGGTCGTTCAGGAACGCGGTGAGCAAGCAGTACACCATGCGCGTCTGCCGGGCAAGGTTGGTGACATTCGCGCGCGCGGGCGCGTCCAGCGGCGTGTCGCACAGCGAGCGGGCGTCGTTCACCGTCGCGAAGACCATCCCGGGTCGTCCGCCGCGGATCGCCATCTCATGGTCGAAGGCGATCTTGCCGGGGAAGTGGGTGTGCCACTCGCGTCCCTTCACCGGGTTGATCCCATCGACGAACCCCTCCCCCGCCTCCAGGCCCAAGGCCGGTCGAAGCTCCTCCTCCACGAGCTCCGAGAAGAACTTGCCGACCGGGCTGTAGAAGCGGAGCAGATGGGACTGGGAGTAGTACCAGCCGCAGTTGAAGGCCCCCACGTCATCGTTCTGCGTCGAGAGGTCCAGGGAGATGAACATGTGGATGCGCGGACAGCGCTGCTTCAGCTGTTCCAGGAGCGCGAGGTCGCGGTCGAGGCGGTCGATCTCGGCCGTGAGACGCCTCTCGCGAACCGGGCGCACCGCCTCGGGGACCTTGAACCTCCCGATCAGCACCGTGGCCTGGCCGCCGGCCGGGTCGACGTCGCGGCGCGCGCGACGGGTCTCCTCCAGGCCCCGCTCGAGGGCCTGGCGTTGCTTGCGGAGTTCCTTGAGGTGATCGGCTTCCTCACGCGGGCGTCGCGGCTCCTTGCCCCACAGGTTCACGAACTCCCGCGCGCCGGACAGGGCCTCGAAGTGCCCTGAACACGCCAGGAAGACCACCGACCGTGCCGGCGGATGCGCCGCATAGGCCCGCATGATCTCCAGCAGCGCGGCGATCCCGGCGGCGTTCTCGGCCCCCGGCGAGAGGGCGGGCACCACCGAGATCGAGTCATAGTAGGCCTCCAGGATGATCGCCTCGCCCCGCAGGTCGGGGTTCGAGCCTCGCAAGAACCCGATCACGTTCCGGTTGGTGCGACTGCGCCAGGGCATTCGCGCGGTGAGGCGGCCGTGGTTGTCCCCCAGACGGATGCCGGCCCGCAGGTCCGTGGCATCCCGGCCGCTGAGGTAGAAGCGCGGCACGTTGATCGGGCAGCCGACGAACTTGGTCTCCGCCTCGCCCCGGGTGGTCGTCTCGGGCTCCACGAAGATGACCGCCGAGGCCCCCAGCAACGGAGCGTTCAGCCAGTTCTGGCCCGACTCGAAGTCAACCACGACCAGGGCGCCCTGAACATCCTCCCCGTTGTAGTCCCTCAGGAACCCGGCCCCGGCGTAGAGGACCTCACCGTCGATCCCGGCGCTCGGGACCTGCGGGGTGCGGACAAGATTGGGCCACAGGGCCTTCAGCGCATAGCGCCTCTGCCCCATGCGGAGCTCGGCGCCCTCGTCCAGCGGGATCGGCAGCTCAAACTGCTGCTCGAACACGTTGCCCGTGCCCAAGACGCGCGCGAACTCGGCCTTGATGAGCTCCGCCGCGCGCTCGTTTCCGGGGTAGCCGCTCACCCGCGACCCCAACGCGCTCAGCCGCCCGATGTCGGCAGCGAGCCGCTCCTGCCGGATGTCCTCGGCGAGCGTGCCGAAGGAGGCGGCGTGGGCGCATGAGGCCGCAACGGTTGCGGCGAGTAGCGCGATCACTGGTCGTGCCATCGATCCCTCCGACGTCGTCATCGGATAAGGCGGTCGCGTGCCGATAGGCCGAGGGCTTCACGGTCCTCGACCGAGGCAACGGCGGACAGGGGACAGTCCATGCGTCACGTCTCCATCCGGTCGGTGGAGACGTGACTTGGACAGTCGCTGTCACAGCCCCAAACTCCCCTCCGCCTCAGCCGAAGTGCACCGTGTAGTACCGGTACATCTCGTTGTAGATGCTGATGGAGCCCCAGATGACTCCGGCGACGAAGAAGTGCGAGATGACGATGCCCAGGAAGAGCGGGATGAGGCGGCGGTACAGTCTCATGCCGCCGATCCGGAGGACCAGCGTCTTGATCAGCCAGACCAGCAGGAACGGGCCCCAAAGCGGGTGGCCGTAGCTGGTGACCATTGCGTACCCGAGCGGATGGAAGGGGAAGCGCAGGAAGACGATCCGCATCGCGATCAGGAGCGCGCAGACACCGAGGCCCACGCCGCTCATCCCGGTCCGCAGCATGTCCGGAGGCTTGGGCGCGAGGGCGTAGCCCGCGGTCTCGAGGTACTCACTGCGGGCCAGCATCGTGCGGTAGCCGCCCTGCGTCGTGCCGCCCTCAAGGACGTTGTTGCCATACTTGTAGTACGACCCCAGGTGAATGCCGTAGGCGCCCCAGAGACCGATCAGCAGCGCGAGGAAGAGGACGAGCGACATCGAGCGCTGGCGCATCCGCGTCTCGGTCGCGATCCGGCTGGCCTCGACCTGGTAGGCCATCATCGACTGGAAGTAGCCGCGCGACATCCACATGAAGCCGGAGAAGGCGGTGAGGTTGCCCCAGTCGCCGCCGGCCGCGAGGCGCGCGGAGCCGAACGCATTCAGGACGGCGCGCTTGTGCTGGTAGAAGGGGAAGAGCCAGACCATCGCCGCCCCGGCCTCCGCCCGCGCCCGCGCGTAGACCAACGCAAAGAGCAGGATGAGCCCGAAGTAGAGGGCGGCTGTCCAGAGCCACATCCCCGCCTTCACCGCGAAGAGGAGCATCCCCCCGACGCTCGCGACCAGCGCCACCACCGCCCAGGAGTAGGGCACGGGCTCGTCATCGTCGCGTAGCTCTCGCAGGCGGCCCACGGCCTTCTCGAAGACCTCACGCAGCTGATGGCGGCCGACGTAGAGCAGGAACAGCCCGAGGGCGAGGTAGGCGCCGGTGGACTGCTCCTGGTCGAAGGGGAAACCGGCCATCTCCCGACCCGAGGCCACCGCGACGACGTTCGAGACGCGGAGGAGCAGGTAGAAGACCCAGACCGTGAGGGTGATCTCGGTGGAGACCAGGTAGCCCAAGCCGAGGTTCTCGGGCCGCCAGGCGATGGAGAGAGGCTGGATCGCCGAGAGGGGCCGCTCCGTGAACAGCGCGCCGATGTCGTACTGCCGGCCCAGGGCCGGGACCGCCGGATTCCAGGCCTGCAGGATGTTCATCACGTTGTAGACGGCGCAGAGCCCGAAGCCCACCCACATGAGCGGGTTTCGGAAGAACCCGCCCACCAGCCGCCCGCCCCCCGGCTCGGAGAGATCCATGACCATGTGTACGATCGGGAAGGTCAAGCGCTCGCGGTCGGCCCACTGGCGCCGGAACATCGTGGCCAGCGCGAACATCGCGGTGAACCAGGCGAGTATGAAGAGGGTCCAGAGGGTGAGGGGCTTCCACCAGGCGCGCCACGGGATGGGCTCATCCTCGCCCTCGTACATCTGCCGGATCACTTCGGCATCGGTCGGCGCGAGCCACTCCGGCGTGTACTTCCAGTAGGCCTCGAAGTTGTTCTCGGGCTCCGCGAAGTAGCGCAGGGCCGTGAGGTTGGGGAACAGCAGCCGCGCGACGCCCACCGAAGACATCGACGTGGAGACCGTGAGGAACACGTAGATGACCAGCGTGTCCGCCCGGGACAGACGGAAGAGCGGCGGCAGCCTTCGCAGCAGCGGCGCGAGCAGCGTGACGAGGATCAGGGCGGCGACGGCGGGGACGACGGGAACGCTCTCGGTGAGCTGCGTGCTGTGCGTGATCATCTCCGCACGCAGCACCCAGTAGAGCGACGCCCCGAAGAGCACGAGTGAGAGGACGACCGCCTTCGCGCTCAGGCCCTCCAGCGCGACAGCCTCCTCCGCGGAGGCGACGTCGGTTGGGATCGCTTCAGCGGCGCTCACGGGCGGCACTCACTCGCAGATGGCCGAGGCGGCGTGTCCAGCTATTCGCCCGGGACCCGGGAGTTCCTTGTGCGGCACGCAGAACGCAGCGTCCCCCGGGTTACCACCCCGGGGGACGCGCCATGCAGCGAGAGCCGTGTCAGCCAAGGTGCGCCTTGACCGTCGCGAGGAGCTTCTCTGGGTCGATCGGCTTGTCGAGGAACGCCTGAACCGGAAGGTACTCCCCCTTCTTGTAGGTCCCGTCCTCGCTCTCCGGATAGAACCGAAGCTCCGTGTGATCGTGGATTCCCGTCAGCATGATGATCGGAACGTCCCTCAGCGGGGCCTCCGCCGTGTTCCGGAGCTCCCAGACGAACTGGAACCCCTCGGTGCCGTGGGGCATCATCACGTCGAGGCAGATGAGGTCCGGTTGCTCCGACTCCGCCACCTCCAGTCCCTCTTCCTTGCTCCCCGCCTCCACAACGGTGTAGCCTGCGTGCTCCAGGTTGATCCGGACCAGCTTACGAATGTTGCCCTGGTCCTCGACGACGAGTATCTTCGCCACAAGACTGACCTCCCTCTTGGTCCATCGCGAATCTCACGATCTGCACGTCACGGCCTGGCAGGCCTTCCGGCCTCCCCCGGATGGGGGATGTAGGGTTTCCCCCCATCGTGGCTCACCCCCTTCACCAGCATGGGGGCGGGCGAGAGGGTCTTCCGTCACCGAGGGGGAACAGGCCATCTTGCGTCCACTGACCGTTGTGCGGGAGCCGAGCCATGGAGATCATCGACTTCGCCCGCTCCTTCGTGACCTTCGTCACGCCAGGTCACACGAACAACGCCCGCATTCAAGTGGAGTGCGCCTGTACGCTCTCGGCGCCGGGCGAACCGGCCCGCGAGTACCTGGTGGTCGCGTCGTGCAAGTCGGAGGAGGTCTACGTGCGGGAGGGCCTCTTCAAACTCCCCAACTACGACTTCAGCGGCATCTTCGAGCGGGACGAGTACGCCATCATTCGGGCCCACGTGTCGACGGCGGAGGGTGGCTACGAAATCGGCAAGACCGCCGAGCGGTTTGAAGCGCTGCGCATCCATGTGGCGCGCACCGAGGGTCGCCTCTGCACGACCGAGGCGGAGATCGTCCAGGCGACCCTGGACAACGTGCCGCTTGTCGCGCGCACGGCGTTGCGCGATCCCCAGAGCGGCCTGGAGGCAGTTCTGGAGTACCCGATCAAGACGATGAACGTGCTGGAGACGGACAACGTGTACCAAGTCGACACCGGTCCGGTGGTCTTCCCGGACCTCGCGCCCCCCGGGCTGGAGGGGATCCGGCGGCTGACGCTGGCCTTCATCGCCTTCAACTGCGCCGAGAGCGCCGAGTTCGTGCTGCAGGCGCCGACGGCCGTCGCGCCTGAGGCCGCAGTCCAGACGTTGCACTACTCCCAGGCGCGCCCCGCGGGGTGTACGAACAGCGTGATTGCGGTCCGAGGGTAGCCGACGGAGCTGGCGCTCCGTCTTACCGGGACCAAGGAGGGCGACTGCGTGCCATGACCGATCGCGAGCGCTTTGTCAGCTGCGTGTTGGGCGAGCCGGTGGACCGGGTGCCATACTGCCTGTTCTGGGGCCCTTGGGGGCGTGCGTGGTCGCGCTGGGAGCGGGAGGGCAAGCCGCCCGAGGTGGCCGACGCGCGAAGCTTCATGCAGCCCGATGCGCCGCCGCTGGGTCTGCCGGTGAACCTGGGGCCCTGCCCGCCGATCGAGCGGCAGGTGATCGAGGAGGACGCGGATTACGTCGTCCACACCGACAGCTGGGGCATCCTGCGGCGCGACTACAAGCACGGGGAGTCGATGTCCGAGTTCCTGAAGTTCCCCGTTTCCGGCTGGGACGACTGGCGACGGTTCAAGGCCGAGCGCCTCGCTCCACAGCACCCCCAGCGCCTCGCGGGACAGTGGCGGGAGATCGGACGGGACTGGATGGCGCGGGGCTTCCCGATCCAGCTGGGGCACTTCCCCGACTGCACCGTCTTCGGCGGGCTCCGCTGGCTGCTGGGCGACGAGGAGTGCCTGCTGGCCTTCTACACCGACCCGGACCTCGTGCACGAGATCATGGACCACCTGACCGAGGTCTTCCTCACCGTCTTCCACGAGGTGGTCAAGGAGGTCCGCGTGGATGTCATTCACATCTGGGAGGACATGTGCGGGCGACAGGGGCCGCTGATCTCGCCGACGCACTGGCGCGACTTCATGGGTCCATGCTACCGCCGGATCAAGGCCTTCGCCGTGGACTACGACATCCCGGTCATCTCGGTGGACACCGACGGCAAGCCGGATGACATCGTGCCGCCGATGATGGAGGCTGGGGTGAACTACCTGTGGCCGATGGAAGTCGCGGCCGGGTGCGATGTGAACGACTACCGGGTCCGCTTCCCCGAGCTGGCGCTGATGGGCGGGATCGACAAGCGCGCGCTGGCGCAGGACGCGGCCGCGATCGACGCGGAGCTCGACCGGGTGTGGCCCGCGGTGAGGGCGGGTCGGTATGTCCCCGATCTCGATCACCTGATCCCCGACGATGTGTCGTGGGCGAACTACCGGTACTACTGCGAGGCGCTGAAGGCGCGGGTGATGGGCGGGTAGCGGGCGCGGTGAATCGCGGCTCTACGGGGCGGGTCGGAGGGCGGCGAGTCGTCCGTCGGCCTTGCGCTGGACGTCCGCGAGCAGGCCGCGCAGACGGATGCCCTCGGCGTCCAGCTCCTCACCGGTGGCCAGCGCCAGGATCTGCGCTTGGGCCTCCTCGGAGGCCTGGCGGAGGGGCTGCTCAGCCTCGGCGGCGCGACCGACGGCCGGATCGCTGAGGAGCACGCCCTGCTGCAGCAGCAGCTCGGGCCGGTCGGCGGGCTGAGCCCCTCGGAGGAGCTTCTCGACGATCCCCAAGGCGTCGGCGAACTGGGGCCCGCCGGGGGCTTTCGGGTCGATCAGCCGATCGAGAAGGGCGTGGCCTGCGTCGAAGGCCGCGTCGGAGGCGGGATAGCGCTCGAGAAGGCTGTCCACCGCAGCTCGGGCGTCCTTGGGCCGCCCGCTCGCCTCGTAGACCTCCGCCAGCCGTTGCAGCCCCGCGGGCGCGAAGGGACTGGCGGGGTAGTTTGTGGTCAGCTGCTCCAAGCACTCGATCCCCAATCGACGACTCTCTCCGTCTTCTTCGCCCGCGCCCTCGCCGCCAGCATCGGCCGTCACCCGACGGCCGAGCTCATACAGCGCGTTGTCGGCCCAGCGGCTCCCCGGGTACCCGAAGGCCGCCACCCGCAACTGCTCGGCCTCCAGGTTGCGCTCAACGCTGAGAGCCCCGGTGTTGCCGCGCCACGGCGCCTGATAGCCGGTGAGGTGCGCGAAGGCCGGCCCGAAGAGGTACGCCACCGGCAGAGGCCCATACGCGCTCAACGCGGTGCGGTACCGCAGCCGCGAGTGGTTGAGGAGAGTGGGCTCCTGCGATTCCAGCCAGTGTACCCGGTACGCCGCGCCGCTGCACACGTACGCGATCGCCAGCCCAAGCACGCCCAGCACGGTCCGCAGATAGCGCCGCGCACTGCGCTGGGCGGCGGGTCGCGCCGCCGCCGCGGCCGCGAGCAGGATCAGGAGCAGCGTGGCAACCGCGAGGGCCAGCTTTCCCCACGGCCACACGCCGAACCCGCCATCGGGGGCGCCCAGATGGGCGGAGTAGCCGCGCATGGTGAAGAGCGGGTTAAGGTGAGGCCCGATCGCCAAGTCGAGGACCCAGTACAGGCCCGCGGCTACGAAGCCGAACGTCGGACTGCGCCAAGCCGCCGCAACGGCCACCGCCAGGGCCGTCAGGAAGGCCATCGAGGCGCCGCCGGCCGCCAGCGCGGGCCCGAGGTCGAAGGGCTTGTTCATCACCGAGCGCATGTACCACGCCAGCAGCGCCTGCAGCGCCAGCACGCCCAGCGCCCCCAGAAGCACCCGCACGGTGAGGATCACGCGGAAGGAGACCGGCCTCGTCAGCACCGTCTCCAGCGCGTTGTACTGGTACTCCGGCCGCAGCAGGTTCACACCCACGAAGGCCATCAGAATCGACCCCAGCATCTCCACGATCATCACCGGGGTCGACTCCCGAATCAGGGACGTCATCGCCATCAGCGCGAACAGCACCAGCATCGTCGCCGCGACGGGCACCACGATCATCCACGGGCCCAACCCCGTGCAGATCCGCGCGTTGTACTTGAGGAGGTGTCGGTAGATCATGGCACCGCAACGGCGGTTTCAGGTTTCAGGTGCCCAGTGTCAAACGGCAACGACGGACACCACGCAGCGCGCATAGTAGGCCATCCACAGACGAGACGCATCGGCGCGCCCGACACGGCGTTGCCGCTTGCCACTGGCCTCCGTCAGTCGAGCACCGGTGGGACGACGGTGGCCAGGGCCTGATCGACGAGAGGGATCGGGTCGCCCGTGTCCCCCAGCTGGCCGACCGGCCGCCGCGCGCGATCGGTCACAAATAGGCTCGGCATGTCCTGCAGCATCAGCGCCTCGACCACCGGGCTGCACTCCTCGAAGCGGCCGGCGAAGTGGGTACCGGTGTCGGTTACCAGCGGGAAGTCATACCCGCCCTCGGACGCGACGTGAGGCGCCACCGCGTGGTCGTTCGACACAGTGACGGCGACGCACGCCACCTGCTCGGGATCGTACTTCTCACGCAGCGTCTGCAGGCGGTCGAGCGTGCTCACCGACGCGGGCAGGTGCGGCGACCACACGCCGACGACCAGCACGCGGCCGAGGGTCTCGGAGGTGCTGAAGCTCTGCCCGCGCTTCTCGGGCAACCAGAAGCCCGGCAGACGGGGGCTCGTGTCCCGATGCTGGCCGGCAATCGCGATGGCGACGCCGTCCTGGTGCAGCGGCTTGTCGTGGCTGGTCATCACGCGCCGGTAAGCGTCGCCGACCCCGAGCAGCAGCAACGCGACGGCCGCCGCGGGCAGCAACCCGCGCCAACGGGGGACCTCAACTTGGAGCATCCGCCGCCGGATCGCCAGGGTGCCGAGCACGACGGCCCCGGTGAGGGCGGCGTAGGTCGGCCAGTTCTGGGTCAGCGCGAAGTTGAAGATGCGCGCCAGGAAGTCGCCCCACAAGAGCACGAACAGCCAGTAGACCACCACCACCGCCGCCGCCAGGACGTTGCGGGCGAGAGACACGGCACAGTAGGCCAGCCCGGTCAGGTACAGCAGCGGCACGATGCCGCGGGCGAAGGCGTGGACAGGCGTTAGCGGCGAGGCCACGCGTCCCTCGAACAGGAGCGCCGGCAGCAGGCTGCACACGATCACCACCACGTAGAGCAGCAAGGTGAGCGCGAACTGCCCGAGCAACCGCGCAAGGAGAAGGTGATGTCCGGGCAGCGACCGACTGCCGACCACGTCCGAGGCCGAGACGGACTCGTCCCGGCGCGCCGCCCCGGCGACGAAGACGATGGCCAGCGGGGCGAGCAGGAGCGGTCCGCCGACTGTCGAGGCCCGGATCCCGCCCACCAGCGGCGAGTGCGCCTGGAACGCGGCATCGGCGAAGGCCAGGGCCGCCGCGGCAATGCCGCCGCCCCACGCCGCGCGCTCACGCAGCGTCATGCGCATCTCGTGTCGGGCCAGCGCGGCAAGGCTAAGCGCCGTTGGCCGCGCCCTGAGCCAGAGCCATGACGTCAAGGTACGCATCCTCCAGGGTCGGCTCCGCCGCCTCGGCCGGGCGCCCTTCGACGCCCTCCCCCACGATGCGGATTCGCATGTGATCGCCCACGCGGTATACGCCGGTGAAGACGTAGCGCTCCTTGAGCTCGTGCAGCCCCTCGCGGGGGCACTCGCAGATCCAGACTCGTCCCTGCGTCCGGGCGATGAGTTCGTCGATGGAGCCCGTGAAGAGCACCTCGCCGAAGCGCAGGATGACCAGCGCGTCGGCCGTGGCCTCCACGTCGGCCACGATGTGGGTCGAGAGGATCACCACGCGGTCTCCGCCCAGCTCCGCGAGGAGACTCCGGATGCGGATGCGCTCTTCGGGATCGAGGCCGGAGGTCGGCTCATCGATGATGAGCAGCTGCGGCTCGGTGAGCAGCGCCTGAGCGATGCCCAGCCGCTGGCGCATTCCCCCGGAGAGCTCGCCGACGCGGCGCTTCCGGAAGCTGCCGAGGTTGGCATGCGCCGTCACCCGGTCCACCGCCGCCTTCCGCGCCGCGGCGTCGGTGATCTCCCCGAGCAGGGCCATGTAGTCGAGCTGCTCCTCGACGGTCAGGGTCGGGTAGAGGCCGAAGTCCTGCGGGAGATAGCCCAGCAACCGGCGGACGGCCTGCCGGTCGCGCCCGATGTCGTGACCGTTCACGAGTGCGGTGCCCTCGGTCGGCTCGAGCAACGTGGCGAGCATCCGCATGAAGGTGGTCTTCCCGGAGCCGTTCGGCCCGAGGAGCGCGAACACGCCGTCGGCGATGTCAAGCTGCGTCGGCTGCAGCGCCGTCACACCGCCCTCGTAGGTCTTGGAAAGCCCCTGCACCTCAATCCTCAGAGCGGTTCTCCTCCCCTCGGGTCCGCCATCCCCGTCGCGGGGGACCCGCCTCGGGGGGCGGCGGGGGCGCCGCCCAGTTCGGCGGCACCGTGATGGCCCGGATGCAGTTGTTCTCGTAGTCTGCCACGTACAACCGGTCGTCCACACTCGCCACGCCACACGGCCACGCGAACCAGGCTTCGTGGCCGCCCCCATCGCGGAAGTTCAGCATCGGGGCCGCCGGCAGCTCCCCGGCCAGCAGCACGGAGGTTGAGCGGCCGACCAGGTGCACCACGCTCCACTCACCGTCCACAACCGCCAGCGTGTTCGGGTCCGCGGCCAGCGCGCAGAGCCCGAGCGGGGTCTTGGGCGGAAGTCCGCCCCGCGCCGCGGGCGTGGGCTTGCCGCCGGGAGCGAGCATCCACACGACTCCGGCGCCCGGGTCCGCGATCGCCAGGGCGCCTCCGGGCCCCAGGGCCAGGCCGACCGGTTGCTTCAGCCCCGGGGCGGCGACGGTGGACACGGCGTCCCCCGCAATGCGCCGGATCTTCCGGTTCCCCGCGTCGGCGACCCAGATCGACCCATCCGGGGCGAGGGCCACCCCCGTCGGGAAGCGGAACTGAGCCGTGGCGGCAGGCCCGTCGCGGTAGCCGCCCTGCTCACAGCCCGACTCGTCCTTCTCTGTCGCGCTGCCCGCAACCGTGGTGACCATGAGGTCCTTCAGGCAGCGAACCCGGTGGTTGCCGGAATCGGCGAAGTAGATGGAGCCATCGGGCCCCACGGCGACGCCGGACGGGTTGAACAGGCGCGCGCGGTCCGCCGGACCGTCCGCGAAGCCGCCGGGCAGCGAATCGGCCGGGCCGGAGCCCGCGATCGTGGTGACCGTCGTGTCGGGCGCAACGCGCCGGAGCCGGTGGTTCCGGCCGTCGGCGACGAACAGCGACCCGTCCGGACCCGCCGCGATCCCAGCCGGGCCGTTGAACCTTGCCTCCCAGCCCTTCCCGTCAACCAGCCCCGGCTCCCGGTAGCCCGCAACCGTTGAGGCCAGCGCATCCGGGAGGCCCCGAGGCGGGATGGGCTGCCCCTGGGGTCCTGCCCCCCCGCCCATTGGCGCACCACCAGCCTTCTTCTCCCCCAGGAGCCCCTTCGTGTAGACGTAGAGCACCGCGCCGAGGACCGCAATCAGCACGATGGCGGTCGTTACCGGAGACAGCTTCCGCTTGCTCAGCTTGCGCGGCGGCTTCATCGAGTTCGGTCGCTCACCTGATTCGCAGGCCGGTCCGCAACCGCGCGCTCACCGTCAGCGCGCGGTGCAGCAGGATCCCTGGCCCACCGGAGAAGTACAGTCCGCCCCCGTACGCCGCGACGTCGCGGGCGGGGAACGGCCCCTCGACCACCTGTACGGGCAACCCCCGGCGCTCGGGGACGCGCCAGACGCCGTCGGAAGCGCCCATGTAGACCCGGCCCCCCGTCTCGCAGAGCTTCCCGAAGGGCGGCAGCCAATCGGTCAACGGCGCGGAAGGGATGGCGCCCGGTGGTCCTCCGAAGAGCGCTCGGGCCGACAGCGGCTCGCCGGCGTCCTCCGACGGGCCTGTCCAGTAAACGGCGTCGCGGGTCAAGAGGCCCAGCTGTGGCCCCTGGCTCCGCGCGAGGGTCTCGGTGGCGCCGCCGGCGGTCGGTGCGGCGACGACGCGCGACCAGCCCTCGTTGGCGTCCCCGGCCACGACCTCCAGCACGAAGAGGCGCTCGCCCTGCGCTCCCAGCAGCTCCCCAACGAACTCGCGCGTCCCGCCGTTCAGCCACGCCACCGTGCGCGACCCCCCGCTCCCGTCGAGCCGCGCGGCCCGCAGCATGACCCGGGCCTGAGTGGCCGGCACGTGGCGGACGCCGGGGATCAGACGCGGCGCGGTCTCGGTCCAGAACGCCTCGCCTCCGGCGACCGTCAGGCCGACCGGGTGTGAGAGGCCTTCGGCGACCGGGGTGGGGCCGCCGCCGTGGCGCGGCACACTGAGGAGGGCGCCCGTCGCGCCGCTCCGCTGCAGCACGACCAAGGCCTCGCCGGCGGAGGCGAGCGACACGAGGTTGGGCTGGGCGAGCACCTGTCGCGCGGTTCCCTGTCCGCCGTCCAGGGCGAAAGCTGCAGCGCCCACGTCCCCCGAGTTGGCGTCGCCCTCCAGCCAAAAGACGCCGCGGTCGTCTGCGCTGAGCGCGAGGATCCGCCCCGAGGTCCGGTAGACCTCGCGGGGACGCCC
>Ga0233425_10003844_pt1 | contig 26374 bp, 23 predicted proteins | sample Watercolumn_Towu_2_FD_181712 | JGI IMG/M metagenome (GOLD analysis project Ga0233425, IMG submission 181712) | Freshwater microbial communities from Lake Towuti, South Sulawesi, Indonesia - Watercolumn_Towuti2014_140_MG | ecosystem: Environmental > Aquatic > Freshwater > Lake | place...
TGCTTCCGTTCCCACGCCTATGCCCAGGCCTACTGCCGCATCTCCAGCTATCTTCAGACCATGGCTTACCAGGGCTACAACCCGCTCCTCGCCATCCAGATGGCTCTGTCAGGAGAGATCGATAAAAGGGGGGCGAGTAGTTACGCGCCGGGTTTCTTTGCAATTTCGAAGGTGCGGACATCGGCGATGTGAATTTCGATGTCGTCCCCTTCCTTGAGATCCGATCCAGCGCTTCAACCACGGCGGCGGGCAGACGAACGGCCAGGCTGTTGCCCCATTTGGCGAATTGCATGGCTTACTCCCGATGGTTGGATATACGGTGTTTTGGAGTATATCCGCCCGGATGGCCGTAGATGCGGTTATGACAGGAACCGCCTTTCGACAGGCTCGGGACAGGCCATCGGTCGCGGACGATGCGGTTCGTTCCTCACCCACCAGCGATGGGTTTCGGCTTCGCCTCTCCCCATCCTACCGATCTGCCGTCGGCGCAACCCTCGCCCTCATCACCCCAGCACATGCCGCAGAAACCGCCCGGTGTGGGACTGGGGATCGGCCGCCACCTGCTCCGGTGTGCCTTCCACCACGATGCGGCCGCCGCCGTCGCCGCCTTCGGGGCCTAAGTCGACGATCCAGTCGGCGGTCTTGATGACGTCCAGGTTGTGCTCGATGACGATCACCGTGTTGCCGTGGTCGCGCAGCTGGTGCAGCACGCCCAGCAGCTGGTTGATGTCGTGGAAGTGCAGCCCGGTGGTGGGCTCGTCCAGGATGTAGAGGGTGTTGCCGGTGTCGCGCTTGGACAGTTCCTTGGCCAGCTTGACCCGCTGGGCCTCGCCGCCGGACAGGGTGACGGCGTTCTGCCCCAGGGTGATGTAGCTCAGGCCCACCTCCATCAGGGTCTGCAGCTTGCGATGCACCACGGGGATGGCCGAGAAGAACTCGCAGGCTTCTTCCACCGTCATCGCCAGTACCTCGTGGATGGTGCGGCCGCGGTAACGGATCTCCAGGGTCTCGCGGTTGTAGCGGTGGCCCTTGCAGACATCGCAGGCGACGAAGATGTCCGGCAGGAAGTGCATCTCCACCTTGATGACGCCGTCGCCGGCGCAGGCCTCGCAGCGGCCGCCCTTGACGTTGAAGCTGAAGCGGCCGGGGGAATAGCCGCGGGAGCGGGCTTCCGGGGTGGCGGCGAACAGCTCGCGGATCGCGGTGAACAGCCCGGTGTAGGTGGCCGGGTTGGAGCGCGGGGTGCGGCCGATGGGGCTCTGGTCGATGTCCACCACCTTGTCGAACAGGTCCAGGCCCTCCAGCTTGCGGTAGGGGGCCGGCGTGGTGCCGGCGCCGTTGAGACCGCGGGCGGCGCAGCGAAACAGGGTGTCGTTGATGAGGGTGGACTTGCCGGAGCCGGACACGCCGGTGACGCAGGTGAGCAGACCCACTGGAAACGCCGCGTCGACCTCCTTGAGGTTGTTGCCGGAGGCGCCGATCAGCTTGAGCTGGCGCTCGGCGTCGGGCGGATAGCGCTGGGACGGGACTTCGATCTCCAGTCGTCGCGACAAATAACGCCCGGTGAGGGAATCGGGATGGCCCTCGATGTCCTCAGGCCGGCCCTGCGCCACGATCCGGCCGCCATGGACGCCGGCGCCGGGGCCGATGTCCACCACGTGGTCGGCCAGGCGGATGGCGTCCTCGTCGTGTTCCACCACGATCACGGTGTTGCCAAGATCGCGCAGGTGGACCAGGGTCTTCAGCAGGCGCTCGTTGTCGCGCTGGTGCAGGCCGATGGAGGGCTCGTCCAGCACATACATCACCCCCACCAGGCCGGCGCCTACCTGACTGGCCAGGCGGATGCGCTGGGCCTCGCCGCCCGACAGGGTCTCGGCGCTGCGGTCCAGAGTCAGATAATCCAGGCCAACGTTCACCAGGAACTGCATGCGGTCGCGGATCTCCTTGACGATCTTGGCCGCCACCTCGCCGCGCCGGCCGGGCAGGTCCAGGGTCTCGAAGAATTCCAGGGAGCGGCGGATCGGCAACTGGGTGAGGAAGGGCAGGGCGCGCTCGGCCACCAGCACGTGACGCGCTCCCAGGTTGAGCCGGGTGCCGTCGCAGTCGGGACAGGGCTTGGCAGCCAGGTACTTGGCCAGTTCCTCCCGCACCAGGCTGGAGTCGGTTTCCCGGTAACGCCGCTCCATGTTGCGCACCACCCCTTCGAAGGTGTGGCGGCGGATCTGGATGCGGCCGCGGGCGTCTAGATGCTGGAAATCGATGGCCTCCTTGCCGCTGCCGTAGAAAATCGTGTCCTTGATTTTTTCCGGTAGCGAGTCGAAGGGTGCCTCCGGATCGAAGCCGTAATGCTCCGCTAGCGACAGGATGATCGGATAGTAATAGCTGTTGCGCCGGTCCCAGCCGCGCACCGCGCCGCTGGCCAGGCTCAGGGATGCGTTGTGGACGATCAGGCGCGGGTCGAAATACTGCTTCACCCCCAACCCGTCGCACTGGGGGCAGGCGCCCTTGGGGTTGTTGAAGGAGAAGATGCGGGGTTCCAGTTCGCTCAGCGAATAGCCGCAGTGGGGGCAGGCGTACTTGTCGGAAAACACCAGTTCCTTAGGCGGGTCGTCCATGGACACCACCAGGGCGATGCCTTCCGCCAGCCGCAGCGCGGTTTCAAAGGATTCCGCCAAGCGCAGCGCCAGGTCGGCGCGGACCTTGAAGCGGTCCACCACCACCTCGATGCTGTGCTTCTTTTTCAGGTCCAGGGCCGGCGGCTCGTCCAGCTCGTACACCTTGCCGTTGATGCGGGCACGGATGAAGCCCTGGCCCTTCAACTCCTCCAGCACCTGCAGGTGCTCGCCCTTGCGCTCGGTTACCACCGGCGCCAGCAGCATCCAGCGGGAGTCCTCCGGCAGCGCCAGCACGTTGTCCACCATCTGGCTGACGGTCTGGGCTTCCAGCGATACGCCATGGCTGGGGCAATGGGGCGTGCCGGCGCGGGCGAACAGCAGCCGCAGGTAGTCGTAAATCTCGGTGATGGTGCCGACGGTGGAGCGGGGGTTGTGGGAGGTGGATTTCTGCTCGATGGAGATGGCCGGCGACAGCCCTTCGATGTGGTCCACGTCGGGCTTTTCCATCATGGACAAGAACTGGCGGGCATAGGCCGACAGCGACTCCACGTAGCGCCGCTGGCCTTCCGCGTAAATGGTGTCGAACGCCAGGGACGACTTGCCCGAGCCCGACAAGCCGGTGATGACGATGAGCTGGTCGCGGGGCAGGTCCAGGTCGATGTTCTTGAGGTTGTGGGTGCGGGCCCCGCGGATCTGGATGGTGTCCATGGCTGGTCGTGGGCGAAACAGCCGTCAACTATAAGCGGCCAGGCAGGCCCGATGCAAAGCGGACCCCGTCCTCTCGATCGGCCAGGGCTAAGGCGGACAGGGCTGCCGTCACGATCCTGACGGGCCACTTCGGCGGGTCAGTGTCCCGAATCGCAGGCTCGATGGCATTTGGTAGTGCAGCGCACGCCCGTAGTCCTTCCCCTGCTCGAAATGCAAGGCGATGGTCGGAGCAAGCTCGGTGGGGTCCGCCGCACGCACCGCTTCCAGGCATTCGCCCAACCGGCGGTGAACCTGCACGCTCTGCGCCGGCGGCAATCGTTCCGTCAGCACATCCGCCTAGAGACTGTGACGGAAGGCATAGCGTGAATCTGTGCGGTCCAGGTGGGAGCCAGTCGCCGGACTCTCGCCGGAAGCGCCTGCCCTCCGCTGGAACGGCAGATCCCCTCCAGGGCTTTTCGAGCACCGGCAGGAACGCTTCGCCTTCGCCGAAGTGTTCCAGGCAGCCTCCCAAAGCACGGATGCGCCCAGCTCCGTGACCTGATGCACGAACATCCGCAGCAGCGTGGAATTGCCGATGTCGGCATCAACGGTGATGAAGGCGACTTGCCGTTCATCGCCCCGCGCGCGATCCATCAGGCGGCAAAGTCAGCAAGTTCGCCGGTACGGCCGACGCAGTCGTCCGGCAACGGAGGGACCTGCCTGCCTTGACTCATATCATCCGGGGCCACTTCGGCGATCGGCAGACTAACTCTCGGTAAACAGCCATGGAAACAGAATCTCGACCGCCTCGTTCGGGAAGCGTAACGATACTGGCCCTTTGGGCGTTTCCGATCCCAGAATGCCATGCTCCACCAGACCGGCGAGTACCATGCGAGCGCTCCGCTCCTTGAGGCCTGTAATACGTTCGGCCCCGCCGCGTGGCACTTCGCCTTGCAGCAGCAAGCGCGCCAGGATGTGGAAGGCTTCCGGCTTCAGGCTCAAGCGCTCCACGTAGACTTTGAGTCGCCCGGCGAGATGGTCGAACTCGAACAAACCGGTCACGAAGGTCACCTGATCCAGACACATCCGAAGGAACCAGTTGATGAACTCGATCAAGGCCTTTTGCGATAGGTTGCCGCGGCCGTCGCGATCCCCCTGTCGGGGACTATCGGCATTGTCGATCATCTGTTTGTATTCCTGCCGGCTTTGCAGCCCGCGGGCGAGACCGCGTGATACCGACCACAACCCGGCCGCGCCGATGCCGGCGCTCAGGACCATGGCATGGCTCATCAATCGGCTGACCCGCCCGTTGCCGTCCGGGAAGGGGTGAATGTAGTTCAGGCGGTGATGGGCGGCGGCCATGGCGAGGATGCGCCCGCCTTTTCCCAGGGGGGCTAAGCGATAGCGCCGTTCGAAGTACCGCATGAAGTCTTCCACCCGCTCGCCGCCGGGGGGAATAGGCCGGTCCACCCTCACGTCCTGCTCTTGGGACGTTCGGAATTCGCCCGGCCCCATCCGGAACCGGTGTCCGGCGCCCTCGACCCAGAGCATGGCTTCCGGCGCCTCGTCATTGAACTCCCGATGGAGCCAACGCAGGAAATCCGCCGAGGCCGACTCGGGTAGTGTGCCTTCCGCGTAACGGTGATCGATCATTCTCTGCACGCGGATGTGCGCCAGCGCCTCGACCGGCAGATCGCGGCGGGATTCTTCCCCGTCCAGATCGTTGGCCAAAGCGCGGTCGATGTCCCTCGTCGTGGTGTTGTGCCCCTCGATTAGTTCAACGCCGTTTATATTGGGCTACTCAGAGCCGATTCGGTATATCGTCAACTGAGAAAACAGCGGGCAGCACTTGACATACCGCCCGGTAACCCTGAGGGCCAGCCGGCCCATGGTGTAGACAAGCTACGGTTGGTGCGTTTAGTGGGTCGGTGTCGTCAGGATGAGATCGGCAACTTGCTGCGGCTCGTCCATCTGAACGAAGTGTCCCGCATTGGGGAGCAGGAACAGATCGGAGGATGGAAATGCTTCATGAAGCTCTTGTGCCATGCCGGTATTCAATGACAGGTCGTCTGCGCCGAAAATGATCCGCACAGGTGCTCCGAATGACGACAATTCGGCCGTTCGCTGGGTATTGGCTCCGATCGATACCCCCAGATCATGATTCAAGCTGACAAACGGACCGACGGAGCTCGGTGTTGCCGCAAACTGGGCATACAGCTTCGGCAGGAAATAGCGGCGCACGGTGTCATCGCGGAAGAAGCCGCCGACTTGCCAATAGTACATCCACCGAAACATCCGCGGATCGTCGGCGATCGCTTGGCTGAGTCGACTGAAGGTCCACTGCGGCTTCGGGCCGGTACGCAACTGGAGCAGATCGGCGAAAATTGCTATCGCTTCCGGCGCCGAGAGCGAAGGCGTCAGATGATAGAAGGTGTTAAGCAACACTAAACCGCCGGTTTGCCGTTGGTGGTCGAGTGCCCAGTTGATCGCTGCCGGGCCGGAGGCGTCGTGGGCTACCAGCAGCGGTTGCCTCAGTGCCAACTGGGCAATGACCTGGGTCAGCTGGTCTTTCTGATCGGCGAAGGTGTAGCTGTATCCTTGGGGCTTGTCCGAACTTCCCCAGCCGAGGAAATCGAATAGTACGAGGTGTCGGCCGCACAAGTTCGGCACCAGCCGGTCGTACAAGTGGGTATTGTCAGGAAAGCCGTGCATCAGCACGATGGGCGGCTCGGTGCCTTGATATTCGCGGACGAATAAGTGATAAGGTCCGTGCTGGACTTGGGCTTCGGTGAGTTGTGAATTGCAGCTATTTGCTTGCTGCGTTAGCCAGGCTCGACTGACCGTATGGTCGATGTTTGGAGCTGCCGAATAAGCAAACTGACCGAAGCAAGTCAGAAGCGAGATCAGTAACCACTGATGAACGTTGAATAGTTTCATGGGTAGACCTCCAGAGACATTGAAATGAGGAGCAGACGCCTCGCCGCGTTTGATCCCGCTTTGCATCGAATCAGCGACAACTTTTCCGCAGAAGAACTTCGAGCTCCGGCTGATGACGACACCAGACAGGTGTCGCCATCGGCGGCGGAAAAGGGTTGCTTTACGAGCTGGATATACACTACTCCTACGATAGTGACTATGTCAATAGAAGTTATTGCCTATGGCAATGTTACCGATATCGCCCGAACCTGATGAGAAAGTCGAATAAACCCTTACAGGCGGACCTGATGACCTGCCCCGTCGCGCGAACCTTGGAAATCGTTGGCGACAAATGGACGACGCTGATCCTGCGTGATCTGTTTCTGCGCGGAAACGTGCGATTTCAGGAATTTCAGACGTCGCTTTCGGGGATATCGCCTGGGACGCTGTCTGCGCGGCTAAAGACGCTTGAATTGCAGGGGATCGTCAAGCAGCGCTTCTACAGCGACCATCCGCCAAGGGCAGAGTATTTCCTGACGGATAAAGGCAAGAGCCTGGGCCCGATTCTAAAGGCTTTGCGAGATTGGGGTACGCAGCATGCGAGTTGATGGGCTACCAGCTGCCGGAGAAGAACCGCAAGGCCGGGGCGGATCTGCGTGGCAAGCTTCAGGAAATCGGCATCCTGCGCGAATCGGGACACGCTGGCACTTCAACGGTTCTCTGGTGGTTCCGGTGATGGATAAAAACGGGCTCATCACCGAAGTTTACGGCCGCAAGGTCTTTAACAACCTGCGCCCCCGTTTGATGGCCTGGATCCGGGCCTCTTTCGAGAAGCCCGGATGATAAGCAATGGAATTCGGGATCTTCTGGGCGGACATTTCCGGGTTTCGCCGGCATGGATTTGCGCCTGGAGCGCGGCCTGCGCCGTTTCGAACCGTGTGCCCAGGGCGAACACAAGATCAGCCGCGGCTTCCTGCCGGCCGCCACCTGGTCAGCCCACTGGATCGCCGATGGGCGTTTCCGCGGGCCGATCGCCGCTTTCCTGGCGCGCGAGGAGCGCGGGGTCTGCCGCTACATGGAGGAGTTGAACGGGCATTCGCCGTTCCGCCGCGAATAGGGGATCGCCACCGCAGCGGCCGGCGCTCACAAACTGTCGGCGGCGAAGTCCGCCAGCCGCGAGCGCTCGCCGCGGCGCAGGGTGATGTGGGCACCGTAGGGCCACGGCTTGAAGCGGTCGACGACGTAGGTGAGGCCGGAGGTGGTGCCGGTCAAGTAGGGGGTGTCGATCTGGCCGATGTTGCCCAGGCAGACGATCTTGCTGCCGGGGCCGGCGCGGGTGATCAGCGTCTTCATCTGCTTGGATGTGAGGTTCTGGGCCTCGTCCAGAATGATGTAGCGGTTGAGGAATGTGCGGCCGCGCATGAAGTTGAGGGAACGCACCTTGACCCGGTTCATCAGCAGATTGTTGGTGGCGGCGCGCTCCCAGTCGCCGGCGTTGCCGTGGTTGCTGAGCAGTTCCAGATTGTCCAGCAGGGCGCCCATCCAGGGGGTCATCTTTTCTTCCTCGGTGCCCGGCAGGAAGCCGATGTCCTCGCCCAGGGGAATGGTCTCCCGGGTCATCACGATCTCCTTGTAGAGCTTGTCGTCCAGGGTCAGGGCGAGGCCGGCGGCGAGCGCCAGCAGGGTCTTGCCGGTGCCGGCGGTACCCAGCAGGGTGACGAAGTCGATTTCCGGGTCCATCAGCACGTTGAGGGCGAAGTTCTGTTCCCGATTGCGCGCCTGGATGCCCCAGACCGCGTGCTGCGAACTGCGGTAGTCCCGGGCCAGTTCGATCACCGCCGCACCGTTCTCGCGGCTGCGCACGATGGCTTCGAAGTCGGAACCGTCGTTCAGGTAGAGGAACTGGTTCGGATACCAGTCCTTCACCAGCGGCCCGGCGACCCGGTAAAAGGTGCGGCCCTTCTGGTCCTTCCAGGATTCCATCTTGCCTCCGTGGCTGGTCCAGAAGTCCAATGGCAGCTCGCAGACGCCGCTGTAGAGCAGGTTGATGTCGTCCAGCACCTGGTCGCTGTGGTAGTCCTCGGCGCGGATTCCCAGCACCGAGGCCTTGATGCGCATGTTGATGTCCTTGGACACCAGCACCACCTGGCCGTCCAGCCGGTCCTCGGTGAGCGCCAGGGTGGTCACCAGGATGGAGTTGTCGGCGACGCCGCCGGGCAGGATGTCCGGCAGGGTGGAGGACATGCGGCTGACCTGGAAGAACAGGCGGCCGCTGCAGCGCTCGTCGATGCGGGCGGCGTACTGGGTCCGGGGCAGCGGGATGCCCTCGTTGATGGCGTCGAGGTTGGCGTGCTGGATCAGTTCGTCGAGGAAACGGCTGGCCTGGCGGGCATTGCGCGCGATGTCGGTGAGGCCCTTCTTGGAACGGTCCAGCTCTTCCAGCACGATCATCGGGATGTAGATGTCGTGTTCCTGAAAGCGGAACAGCGCCGAAGGATCGTGCATCAGCACGTTGGTATCGAGGATGAACAGCTTCTTATTTTCTTCGGTCATGGTCAGGCTCGAACCGGCGGTCGCGATGGGAGAAATTAGCTGTCGACGAGTTTCGTCAGAGCGTCCAAGACCTCGGCCGCGTGTCCTTTGACTCTGACTTTGCGCCATTCCCTGACGATGCGCAGTTCCGGGTCGACGATGAAGGTGCTGCGCTCGATGCCGCGCACCGGCTTGCCGTACATATTCTTCAGCCGGATTACGTCGAACAGCGTGCAAAGAATCTCCTCGGCGTCCGAAAGCAGGTCGAAGGGAAACTGCTGCTTGCAGCGAAAATTGTCATGGGACTTGACGCTGTCGCGGGAAACGCCGAAGACCTGGACGCCGAGTTCGCCGAAACGGGCGTGGAGGTCGCGGAAATCCTGTCCCTCCTGGGTGCAGCCGGGGGTGCTGTCCTTCGGGTAGAAATAGAAGACGCTCCACTGCCCCAGCAGATCGGCGCGGGTGATGGTCTTGGCGCCGCTGGCGGGTAGGGAGAATTCCGGCAGCGGCTGGCCGGGGGCGACGGTTGCCATGGGCGGGGTCTCCGCTAGCGCTTGATGGGTTCGAGGATGGCGTCCAGGTTCTGCTGATCGCAGAACTCGAGGAACTCGTCGCGCAGCGAGACGATCCGGATGCCCGCCGGAATGGTCACGATCAGGTGGGCGAGAAACAGCGGCGAACCGTTGTAGGGGGCCGGGTAGCGGCTGGAGCTGAAGTCCAGGACCTTGATGTTGCGGCCGGCGAAGAAGGCCACCAGTTCGCTGATGTTGTCGAGGCGGTCGCTGGCGAAGACGTCGACGGTGTAAGGGATGGAGTTGTCAGCCGGTTTCTCCGCCTCGCTGGCACGGTGGGCGACGACCTTGAGACCGAAGCGGTGGCCGAGGGCTTCGGCCGCACTTTCCAGCCGGGCGATGTGGTTCCAGTTTCCTTCCACCAGGAAATAGCCGGCAAACTCGGTGCCCAGTTCGCTCATCCTGCTTTCCAGGATGCCGCAGCGGCATTCGCGGATGGTCTTGGTCAGTTCGCCGATGATTTCGGGCCGGTCCGCGCCGATGGCGCTGATCACGAGTTGCATGCTGAGATTGGTCTGGTTGCGGTCCGCCGAATCTTACCATTTTCGGCTGGGCCTTTCCCATGGCGCCGGCGTTGCCGCTGCGGTTGTCAGAGGCTCCGCCGCCACGGTACCATGGCGCATTTTTATCAGGTCGAGAGGCGCATGATTCGAGGCAGCATCGTCGCACTGGTGACTCCCATGGAGGAGGACGGCGCGCTGGATGTCCTCAGCCTGCAGCGGCTGGTGGAGTTTCATATCGAGCAGCGCAGCGATGCCATCGTGGCGGTCGGCACCACCGGAGAATCCGCCACCCTGGACGAGGAAGAGCACGTCGAAGTGATCCGCCTGACGGTACAGCAGGCCGCCGGGCGCCTGCCGGTGATAGCCGGTACCGGCTCGAACTCCACCCGCGAAGCCATCGAGCTGACGCGCCGGGCCAAGGCCGTGGGGGCCGACGCCTGCCTGCTGGTCACGCCCTATTACAACAAGCCTACCCAGGAAGGCTTGTACCGGCATCACCGGGCGGTCGCCGAAGCCGTCGACATTCCGCAGATACTCTACAACGTGCCCGGCCGCACCGGCTGTGACCTGCTGCCGGAGACGGCGGCGCGGCTGTCCCGCGTTCCCAACATCGTCGGCATCAAGGAAGCGACCGGCCAGCTGGAGCGGCTGGAGCAAATCCGCGCCCAGGCCGAGCCCGGCTTCCTGCTGTATTCCGGCGATGACGCCAGTGGCTGCGAGTTCTGCCTGCGGGGCGGACAGGGGGTCATTTCGGTGACGGCCAACGTGGCACCTCGCCTGATGCACGAGATGTGCGCTGCAGCCATCGGCGGTCGCCGTGCGGAGGCCGAGGAGATCGACGCCAAGCTGGCGGGATTGCATCGCGATTTGTTCATCGAAGCCAATCCGATCCCGGTGAAATGGGCGGTGGCGGCGATGGGGCTGGCCAAGAGCGGTATCCGCCTGCCGCTGACCTGGCTCAGCCCTTCCTGCGAGCCGGCGCTGCGGGAAGCCATGCAGCGCGCCGGCGCCGGCTCGGTCCGATGAGGCTCAAGATGGTACTTCGCTCCTTCCGAATCGCCGCGACGCTGGCCTTGGCCGGGCTGCTGGCCGGCTGCAGCGTGATCGCCGGTCTGTTCCCGGACAAGCAGAAGCAGTACCGCTACAGTACCGATCTGCCGCCCCTGGAGATCCCGCCGGATCTGAGTTCCGGCACCATCGAGGGGGCCAAGGTGCTGGAACGCAGTGAACCGCCGCGGCCGGAGCGGGAGGCGGAACCGGAAGCGGCCGCCGAAGCCGAGGAAGGCAAGGCGGCGAACCGGCGCCCGGCGGGCAAGCCGGCGGCTTCACTGGCACAGAATTCCGAGGACGCGCCCCTGATCGAGATCGAGGAGTCCTTTGCCGAAGCCTGGAACGACGTGCACCGCGCACTGGGCCGGCTGGAGGTGGAAGTTACTGACCGCAACCGCTCGGAAGGGGTGTTCTACGTCAATTACGGCGGCGGCGCCAAGCCGGCCAAGGAAGAGGATGCCGGACTGTGGAGCGATATCAAGTCGGTGTTCACCGGCTCCGAAAAGGATGGCGAGAGCTTCCGGGTGGTCGTGGAACGGGCGGACAAGGTCACCAACATCTTCGTTCGCGACGATTCCGACAAGGCGGTGACGGACGGCCTGGGACTCGAACTGCTGAAGAAGCTCAACGACAAGCTGAAGGCGCTCGACGACGGCGCCACCGCCGCGGAAGGCGGCGGGGCGGAGAAGGAACGCTGATCGTGCCCCACACCGCGGCAACCGCAGACGGTGCCGGCGCTGCCTTCGGTATCGCGCCGGATCGTTCCTCGGAACCAAGGAGGTAGAAGGGTGGGCAAACGGCTCTTGGTTTGCCCACCGTGGCGGTGGGCAGATCGAGCCTGCACACCCACCTGGAGCCGTCGTTTCATTGATCGGTTCCTGGGTAGCGCCGGTCAAGCCGGTTTCTGCAAGGCAGCCTGCGCCATCATACTGAATTTGGGTTCGCCATGATTCTTCGTATTCCCGGTGTACCGGCGCTTTCCTCGTTCCGCATGCAAAGCCTCGGTGCGCGGCTGGGTGCCGCGGCGCCGGGCATCGAGCAGCTCACCGCGGATTTCATCCATTTCGCCGAGACCGAGCGGGAATTGTCGCCGGAAGAGATCCGCCTGCTGGAGCAGGTTCTCGGCGCCCCCGGCAAGCCCAGCCATGCTCCGGTGGAAGGCGAGTGCTTTCTGGTGGTGCCGCGTCCCGGCACGATCTCGCCTTGGTCCAGCAAGGCCACGGAGATCCTCCGGCGTTGCGGACTGAGTCCGGTGCTGCGGGTCGAACGCGGGGTCGAATACGGCATCCGTTGGGCCAGCGAGCTGAGTTTCCGCCAGCGCGAACTGGTCCGGGCGCTGCTGCACGACCGCATGACCCAGACGGTGCTGGGACGCGCCCAGTATGAGCAGCTGTTCCGCCACGGGCCGCCGGCGCCCTTGGACTACGTGGCGTTCATGGAGGAAGGCCGCTGGGCCCTGGTCAAGGCCAACTCCCGCCTCGGTCTGGCCTTGTCCGACCAGGAACTGGACTACCTGGAACGGTCCTACGCCGGCCTCAAGCGCAATCCCACCGACGTCGAACTGATGATGTTCGCCCAGGCCAATTCGGAGCACTGCCGCCACAAGATCTTCAATGCATCCTGGTGCATCGACGGCGAGGATCGCGCCGAGACCCTGTTCGGCATGATCCGTCATACCACCCGCAGCAGTCCGACCGGGGTGATCTCGGCGTACCGCGACAACGCCGCCATCGTCCAGGGAACCCCGGCCCAGGTCTTTCTGAGCGACCCGCCCACCGGCGAATACGGCTACCGGCAGGAGGACCAGCACCTGCTGATGAAGGTGGAGACCCACAATCATCCCACCGCCATTTCCCCCTTCGCAGGTGCCGCCACCGGTTCCGGCGGCGAGATCCGCGACGAGGGCGCGACCGGGCGCGGTTCCCGCAGCAAGGCGGGACTGACCGGCTTCTCCGTTTCCCATCTGCAGATCCCCGGTTTCACCCAGCCCTGGGAAGACAGCTGTGGCAAGCCGGACCGCATCGCCTCTCCGCTGCAAATCATGCTGGAAGGTCCGATCGGCGCTGCCGCCTTCAACAACGAATTCGGCCGGCCCAATCTGGCCGGCTACTTCCGCAGTTTCGAGCGGCCCGACCCCGGCGGTGAAGGCTACCGGGGCTACCACAAGCCGATCATGATGGCCGGCGGCATGGGCAACATCCGGCCGATGCTGACCGCCAAGGGCGACATCCCGCCGGACAGTCCGATCGTGGTGCTGGGCGGGCCGGCCATGCTGATCGGCCTGGGCGGTGGCGCGGCTTCGTCCCAGGCCAGCGGGGAGGCTTCGGAGGAGCTGGATTTCGCGTCGGTGCAGCGGGACAACCCGGAGATGCAGAGGCGCTGCCAGGAGGTGATCAATCTTTGCGTCGCCCTCGGCGACGACACTCCCATTCTGTCCATCCACGACGTCGGTGCCGGCGGTCTGTCCAACGCCATTCCGGAAATCATCCACGATGCCGGGCGCGGCGGCCGCTTCGAGTTGCGCGACGTACCCAGCGACGAGTCTTCGCTGTCGCCGCTTCAGATCTGGTGCAACGAGGCGCAGGAGCGCTACGTGCTGGCGCTCAGGCCGGAAGGGCTGGCGCAGTTCGAGGCGTTCTGCCGGCGCGAGCGCTGTCCCTACGCGGTGGTGGGGCGGGCCACGGCGACTCCCGATCTCATCCTGCACGACGAAGTGCAGGGCAATCACTCCATCGATGTCCCGATGTCGCTGATGTTCGGAAATCCGCCGCGGTTGCAGCGGGACGTGCGCCACGCCGATGCGGCTGCGCCGGCACTGGATCTGGCCGGGGTCGAGCTGGGGGAGGCGGCGCGCCGGGTGCTGCGGCTGCCGGCGGTGGCAGACAAGGGCTTTCTGATTCACATCGGCGACCGCTCCGTGGGCGGCCTGGTGGCCCGCGACCAGATGGTGGGGCAGTGGCAGATCCCGGTGGCGGACGTGGCGGTCACCGCCGCCGGTTTCCACGGTGTGACCGGCGAGGCCATGGCGATGGGCGAACGCACTCCGCTGGCGCTCATCGACGCCCCGGCGTCGGGCCGCATGGCGGTCGGCGAGGCCCTGACCAATCTGGCGGCGGCGGCGCTGGGGGCGATCGGCAATGTCAAGCTGTCGGCCAACTGGATGGCCGCCGCCGGCGCCGATGGCGAGGATGCGCGGCTGTTCGACACGGTGGCGGCGGTGGCCATGGAACTGTGTCCGGCCCTGGGCATCGCCATTCCGGTGGGCAAGGACTCGCTATCGATGAGGACGGCCTGGAAGGAGGGCGAGCTGCAGAAGTCCGTCACCGCGCCGCTGTCGCTGATCGTGTCCGCCTTCGCCCCGGTGCGCGACATCACCCGCACATTGACCCCGCAATTGCGCCTGGATGCGGGACGGACGCGGCTGGTCCTGATCGATCTCGGCCGCGGACGCAACCGGCTGGGCGGCTCTGCCCTGGCCCAGGTTTACGGCCAGTTGGGGCGCGACTGCCCGGATCTCGATGATCCCGCCCTGTTCAAGAGTTTCTTCAACGTGCTGCAGGAACTGGTCGCAGACGGTGTGCTGCTGGCTTACCACGACCGTTCCGACGGCGGATTGTGGGCGACGGTGTGCGAAATGGCCTTCGCTTCCCGCTGCGGGGTGGACATCGCCCTCGACGAACTCGGCGACGACGACCTCGCCGCCCTCTTCAACGAGGAACTGGGGGCGGTGCTGCAGGTGGCCGACGACCGCCTGGGGCAGGTGCTGGACCGCCTGGAGGCGGCCGGCCTGGGTGGCTGCTGCCATTTGATCGGGGCGCCGCGCGCCGACCGCCAGGTGGTGGTGACGCGGGGGGAGCGTACCGTGTTGGCGGCGGGGCGAGCCGAACTGCAGAAGGTCTGGTCGGAGACCAGCTACCGCATGCAGGCATTGCGGGACAACCCGGACTGCGCCAAGGCCGAATTCCACCTGATCGACGACGAACTGGATCCGGGCCTGCACGCCAGTCTCCGCTTCGACCTCGGCGACGACATCACGGCGCCGTTCGTGGGCCGGCATCGGCCCGGCGTCGCCATCCTCCGCGAGCAGGGCGTCAACGGCCACGTGGAGATGGCGGCGGCCTTCGACCGTGCCGGCTTCCGCTGTGTCGACGTCCATATGAGCGATCTGCAGGAGGGCCGCGCCAACCTGGCGGATTTCCTCGGCGTCGTGGCCTGCGGCGGGTTTTCCTATGGCGACGTGCTGGGGGCCGGGGGCGGCTGGGCAAAATCCATCCTCTTCGGTGACCGCCTGCGCGACCAGTTCGACGCCTTTTTCCAGCGTTCCGACACCTTCGGCCTCGGAGTCTGCAACGGCTGCCAGATGATGGCCCATCTGCGCGCCATGATCCCCGGCGCCCAGCACTGGCCCCATTTCGCCCGCAATCTCTCGGAGCAGTTCGAGGCGCGGGTGGTGATGGTGGAAGTGGAAAAATCCCCGTCCATCTTCTTCACGGGGATGGAAGGCTCGCGCCTGCCGGTGGTGGTGGCCCACGGCGAGGGTCGTGCCGAATTCCGCGGCGATCCTCGCACCGTCCTCCATTCCGGCCTGGTGGCGCTGCGCTACATCGACCACTACGGCGAGCCGACCGAGGCCTTTCCGCGCAATCCCAACGGCTCGCCACTGGGCATCACCGGCCTGTGCAACTCCGACGGCCGTTTCACCATCCTGATGCCCCATCCGGAACGCTGCTTCCGCACCCTGCAGAATTCCTGGCACCCGCGCAGCTGGGGTGAGTACGGTCCCTGGATGCGCATGTTCCGCAACGCGCGGGTGTGGATCGGCTAGGGAACCGTTGACTGATTCGGCGGTTCCCGCGGTGCAGGGATGCACCGCCAAAATTGGCGGCTGCAAGCCGCAGATTTCGTGAGCCACCGGGAAGCCGCGTTTCCCGAGACGGGCTCTGGGAAATCCAGGATGGATTTTCCGTTGCAGATGTCCTTTCCGGTCTTCTCTGGCCCGCCACGCCGGCCTGCATTCCATTGCCACCCCTGCGGTTACTGCACAGTACACCCCCGCCATTGGTAGTCCTACGCTACCGTAAGTCCGCTCCAGCCCATACAGTAGGCACTCTCGAATCAGGCTTGCGAATAGACGCTGAATCGTTCCTGCCAGGAGCACTCAGTAACCTTCGATTTGCTGGGCAATTTCGCTAACCCTGACTATCATCAGATCGCGGCTCGCCGCCGGGGAGCGCTCAGTGTGCCCGAAATCAAGCGGCGCTGGGTCGGGGTCTCGACGCGGCGCAATCGTAGGGGATCGGCTGAACTCGAGTGGCAGGGGAAGTTCCTGATTTTTTGCATCGCTGATGCGGCAAATGCAGGGTGAGCGTCTCGGCACTGCCCACGGCATTCGCCGGTAGATTGGGAGAGGGAGGATGGTTCGTCCAGGTTCTCTGATTGCACTTTGTCCCGCCATCGCCGGCCTGCTCGGTGCGGCCGCCGTGACGTTTGCGGGCGGAATGGGGGGCGTAGCCATCGCTGCAGCCGTCACCGTGCTGGTGGGTGCAGGGATGCTGAGCCTGCTGGCTTCGGCCGCGCACCGCGGGGATCTGGCTGCGCTCCGCCGGAGCATCGAAGCCGCGGCAGCGGGAGCCGGAGCCGCCCTCTTGGAGGAACGCCGGATCGACGGACTCGACAGACTATGCGAGCGAGTGCTTCCGATCTGGACCAGACAAATCGAAACGTCGCGGGGGTAGACGGAGCAAGCCATCGTTTCCCTGAACGAGCGTTTCGCCCAGATCCTGAGCAACCTGGACGCGGCGGTGCAGGCATCCGGAAGTGCCGCCGGCGGCAGTTCCGGCGACGGCGGCGTCGTCGCCTTGCTGGAGCGAAGCCAGCAGGAACTCCAGATGATCATGGGCTCCCTGAAAGGCACTCTCGCGGCGAAGGAGACGCTGATGGGAGAAGTCACCCGACTCACTCAGTTTACCGACGAGTTGCAGCGCATGGCCAAGGATGTCGCCCAAATCGCCGCGCAAACCAACCTGCTGGCCCTCAATGCCGCGATCGAGGCGGCCCGTGCCGGTACTGCCGGTCGCGGCTTCGCCGTGGTCGCCGCCGAAGTCCGCAAACTGTCGGAACTCTCCGGTGACACCGGCAAGCACATCAGCGAGAAGGTCGCCGTCGTCAACGCGGCCATGCTGTCGGTGGTTCAGAATTCCCAGCAGTACGCCAAGGACAGTTCGGAGATCCTGTTGAGTTCGGAGACGAAGATCGGCCGCGTGCTGGATCAGTTCCGAAACGCGGTGTCGGGTTTGTCCGAATCGGCCGGAATCCTGAATTCCCATGTGGGCGAGATTCGGGGGGAGATCTCCGATGTGCTGGTCAACTTGCAATTTCAGGACCGCGTGAGCCAGATCCTGACCCATGTCTCCCGGGACATGGAAAAGCTCAACGCCTATCTGGCCGATATCGACCAGCGCTGGAGTGCCGGGCAGATTCATCAACCCATCGACGCGAGTTCCTGGCTGGTGGATCTGGCCAAGGGTTACACCACGATGGAGCAGCGCGTCAATCAATTCGGTACGGAGAAGGCGGGCAAGGCCGTTCCCGAGGTAACTTTTTTCTGAACCGAGGCCACGATGAGCAAGACCATTCTGATCGTCGACGATTCCCTGTCGCTGCGGCAACTGGTGAGCATGACCCTGAAGCGTGCCGGTTACGAGGTCGTCGAAGCCTGCGACGGGGTGGATGCCCTCAGCAAATTGGGGAGCGCGAAGATCGACTTGATCGTCAGCGACGTCAACATGCCCAACATGGACGGGCTCACCTTTCTCAAGGAACTCAAGCAGCTCAAGAATCACAAGTTCACGCCGGTCATCATGCTGACCACGGAATCGGCCGAAGACAAGATGAAAGAGGGTCAGCATTCCGGGGCTAGGGCGTGGATGGTCAAGCCCTTCAAACCGGAACAGATGCTGGCGGCGGTGACCAAATTGACCATGGGTTGAGTTCGCGATTTGCGCAGCCGGCCTTTGCTGCAGCGAGAGCCGGCAAGCTTCCCGCCACCCATCGCGGTGGCAGCCGGAGTACTGATTGATTCGGGAGATTCCGATGGAAATCCAGATCACGGGTTCGCGCAAGAAGGGATCGGTCGTCATCGACGGCGAAATGAACATTTACAACGCGCTGGAGCTGAAGGACGCCCTGGTCGGCGCCCTGCGCAAGTACAAGGAGCTGGAGATCCATCTGGGTTCCGTCACCCATATCGATACCACCGGCATTCAGCTCCTGGTGCTGTTGAAGCGGGATGCCGGCGAGCTCGGCAAGACCTTGCGGCTGACGGATCACAGTGCCGTCACCCTGCAGGCGTTCGACACCTATCAGCTGACCGCCTTTTTCGGCGATCCGGTGGTGATCCCTTCCGGTTGAGCCGGCGTCTAACCGGGACCTTCCCCGGTCCCGCGGCATTCCCGGTTCTTCGGCACTGGGTGACGCAGCGGTCCTCGGGGCATCATTGAGTTCAACGACTTCAGGGAGACCGACGACGATGAATCTGGACGAAGTCTTGGCAAGCTTTTTCGTCGAGTGCAGGGAACTCCGGGGGGAGATCGAAACCCTGCTGTTGCACCTGGAAAGTGCACCGGACGATGGCGAAGCCATCAATGGCCTGTTTCGTGCCGCCCACACCATCAAGGGGTCGGCGGGCCTGTTCGGCCTGGAGCACATCGTGGCCTTCACCCACGCCATGGAAAGTCTCCTGGATGCAGTGCGTGGCGGTCAGGTGGCGGTCGACCCCGAGATGATTGCCGTGCTCCTGGAGAGCTGCGACCACGCCGGGGATCTGGCGGATCATGCCGAACTGCGCGGCGGGGAACCCCTGGATGAGGCCGTGATCAATCGTGGCGAAGCGTTGAAACAGCGCCTCCGCGCCTACATCGGCGGCAAGGCGGTGTCGGTCCAGCCGGCCATCGCCGAGCCCGAGCCCGTGCCCGTGCCGGAGCAAACCGGCGGTGGTGGATCGGAGGACTGGCACTTGTCGCTGCGCTTCCATCCGGACATCCTGAAAAACGGCATGGAGCCGCTGTCCTTCCTCCGCTATTTGGCTACCTTCGGGCAGATCAACCACCTGGTTACCCTGCTGGACGGCATCCCCGAGGCGGACCAGATGGACCCGGAATGCTGCTATCTCGGGTTCGAGATCGGACTCGACACCGACGCCGACAAGGAGACCATCGCCAACGTCTTCGACTTCGCCCGCGAAGGCAGCGTCATCCGCATTCTTCCCCCGCACAGCAAGGTTTCCGATTACCTGGAGCTGATCCAGACCCTGGATCCCGAGAACGACATTTGCCTGGGGGAAATCCTGATCGGCTGCGGTGCACTGACCGCGGCCGAACTGGCGGAAGGCCTGCGTACCCAGCTGGAAGGGGAGCAGAAGCCGGAGGGCAGGCGCGAGCCTTTGGGTGAGATCCTGACGGACCGGCGGCTGGCGCCCAAGGAAACCGTCGAAGCCGCGCTGGTCAAGCAGAAGGAGATTCGCGAGAGCAAGGCGCGCGAGAGCCAGTACATCCGGGTTCAGGCGGACAAGCTCGACCATTTGATCAATCTGGTGGGGGAATTGGTCATCGCCGGCGCCAGCGCCCATCTGCTGGCACGGCAATCGCGCCAGACCCGGGTGCAGGAAGCGACTTCCCTGGTTTCCTCGCTGGTGGAGGACATCCGCGACAGCGCCCTGCGCCTGCGCATGGTGGAGATCGGCGATACCTTCAGCCGGTTCCGGCGCGTGGTGCACGACGTCAGCCAGGAGTTGGGGAAGGAGATCGAACTGGAGATTTCCGGCGCCGAAACCGAACTGGACAAGACCGTCGTCGAAAAGATCAGCGACCCCATCATGCACCTGGTCCGCAACGCCATGGATCACGGCATCGAGCCGGCGGAACTGCGGCGCGCACGCGGCAAGCCCGACCGGGGTACGGTGCGGCTCAATGCCTATCACGATTCCGGCAGTATCGTCATCGAGGTGGGCGATGACGGTGGAGGGCTGAACCGCGACCGCATCCACGCCAAGGCGCTGGAAAAAGGCATCGTCACCGCGGGGCAGAGCCTGTCCGATCACGAGATCGCCAACCTGATCTTCGAACCCGGCTTCTCCACCTCGGAGCGGGTGACCAACCTGTCGGGAAGGGGGGTCGGCATGGATGTGGTGAAACGCAACATCACGGCGTTGCGCGGCAGCGTCGAAATCGACAGCGCCGAAGCCAGGGGCTCGACGGTCCGCATCCGGCTGCCGCTGACTCTCGCCATCATCGATGGTTTCCTGGTGCGCGTCGGCGACACCTTCTTCGTGGTTCCCCTCGACATGGTGGTGGAGTGCATCGAACTCCCCGCCGGCAGCGGGTTCCCATCCGCCGAAACCAGTTACATCAATCTGCGCGACCAGGCGCTACCCTACCTGCGGCTGCGTGACATCTTCCGCGAACAGGGCCGGCGTAGCCGGCGCGAGAACATCGTGGTGGTCCAGCACGCCGGCAGCAAGGCCGGCCTGGTGGTGGACGAACTGCAGGGAGAATTCCAGACCGTGATCAAACCTCTTGGCAAGGTATTCTCCAAGCTGCAGGGCATCAGCGGCTCCACCATCCTCGGCAGCGGTGAGGTCGCGCTGATTCTGGATGTTCCCGGGCTGATCCAGAGAACCCTGAGCCGGACGGAAAAGGCACCGGCACAACTGACCTGTTGAAACCCTGCCGGCGGAGCCAACCCAGTCAACGAGGAGCAAGCCATGACCGATCAGCTTCCTGCCAAATCCGGCGCCAGCGGTACCCGTACGGAGACCGTTGCAGCGGACCGGGAGAGTCCTGCGGAAAACCGGCAGTTCCTGACCTTCAAACTGAACGGCGAGAGCTTTGCGGCGCCGATTCTCTCGGTGAAGGAAATCATCGAGTTCGGTCAGGTGACGGCGGTACCCATGATGCCGGATTGCATCCGGGGGGTCATCAACCTGCGCGGCAACGTGGTATCGGTGGTGGACCTGTCTGCCCGCTTCGGGCAGTCCCGCATGAAAATCGGGAAACGCAGTTGCGTGGTGATCATCGAAACCGCCCAGGACGGCGAAAAGCACGTGATGGGCATGCTGGTGGAAGGCGTGGACGAAGTGGTCGAAATTGTCGGCGCCGACATCGACCCGCCCCCGAACTTCGGTGCCCAGATCCGTACCGATTTCATCGAAGGACTGGGAAAACACAAGGGCCAGTTCGTCATCATCCTGAATCTGAAGAGGGTGTTGTCCCTGGAAGAACTGGGCGACATCGTCGGAGATCCGGTCGGCGTCCGGGATTCGGCGGCTAGCCATTTCGTCAGGACGGCGGGGGGCGTTGGCGCCGGGGATACGCCGCCGCGGACTTAGCGCCTGGCCGTGATGGGGCAGCGCGGATGTCGTGAGATGGAGCCGGAGCATGCACCCGGAACGCGCATGGAAAAAGCTATTTCGCTTATCTATTAATTTGGAGGTACCACCATGAAAATCAGTAATCAACTCGTCGGCGGATTCAGTCTGGTGGTGTTGCTGATGGCGGCCAGCATCGGCTTCGGCTTGACCAAGATGAGCCAGATTCAGGGCCGCATGGACGACATCGTCGGCGACAAGATGAAAAAGCTGGAAGCCGTCCATGACATGGCCGACTCCGTGCGGGAAGTCAACATGGCGATCCGCGGCGTGATCGTCACCGAGAGCGAGGAGCTGAACCAGGATTACAAGGCGCGAATCGACAAGAGCCGGGCCAATTACGACCAAGCCAACAAATACCTGGACGAACATGTGGTGTCGGCGGAGGGCAAGGCCACCTTGGCCAGAATCAGCGAACTCAAGGAAGCCTCCCGCGACGACAACAACAAGGTGATCGCTCTGGGGTTGGCCAACAAGAACCAGGAGGCCATTCCGATCTTAGAGAAAGCCCGGCCGGTGAATCGGAAGTGGCTGGATGCACTGGATGACATGATCGACCACGAGACGGAGCTGGCCAACGTGGCTTATGGAGAAGCGTCCAAGTCTTACGACACGGCGTTTTTCTGGCTGGTGGCGCTGGGCATCTTTGCGGCAACCGTGGCGGCGCTGCTCGGATTCCTCATCACCCGCCGCATCGTCCGCGGTGTCAGCGAGGCGGTCACGGCAGCGGAGCTCGTTGCCAAGGGCGACCTGACGTCGGTCCTGGACACGGCCCGCCAGGACGAGGTCGGAGTCCTGTTCGGAGCCATCACCCGGATGTCGGAAGCGATCCGGGGTTTGATCGCGCAACTGGCCCACATGTCGGAAGAGCACGATAAGGGCGATATCGACGTGCGGGTGGAGACCGGAAGGTTCCAGGGAAGCTTCCGGGAGGTCGCCGAGGGTATCAACAACATGGTGTTCGACCATATCGGCCTCAACAAGAAGGCCATGGCCTGCATCAAGGAGTTTGGGGACGGCAACATGGATGCAGCCCTGGAGTCGTTTCCCGGCAAGAAGGCCTTCATCAACGAGACGGTGGAACAGGTCCGCGGCAACATCAAGGCGGTGATTGCGGACACCAATCTGCTGGCTCAGGCGGCGGCAGAGGGCAAGCTCGACACCCGCGCCGACGGGACCAAGCATCGCGGCGATTTTCGCCGGATCGTCGAAGGCATCAACGGAGCCCTGGATGCCATCGTGCAGCCGGTGAACGCCGTCATGCAGGTGCTCGGCGCCATGGAACAGGGCGACCTGAACCGCACCGTTCAGGGTGAATATCGCGGGCGTCTGAAGGACTTGAAGGACAGTCTGAACAATACCGTCACCAAGCTGGCGTCGACCATCGGCGAGGTGACCGAAGCCGCCCATGCGCTGGCAACGGCGACCAATCAGGTCAGTGCGACTTCGCAGTCGCTGTCGCAGTCGGCCAGCGAGCAGTCGGCCAGTGTCGAGGAGACGTCGACGTCGGTGGAACAGATGTCGGCCTCCATCAAGCAGAATTCCGAGAATGCCAAGGTAACCGAAGGCATTGCCGAGAAGGCGGCCAAGGAGGCGGAGGCAGGGGGCAAGGCGGTGAGCGAAACGGTGAGCGCCATGAAGAGCATCGCCGAGAAGATCGGCATCATCGACGACATCGCCTATCAGACCAATCTGCTCGCCCTCAACGCGGCGATTGAGGCGGCCCGCGCCGGGGAGCACGGCAAGGGCTTTGCGGTGGTGGCGGCAGAGGTGCGCAAGTTGGCGGAGCGCAGCCAGATCGCGGCCCAGGAGATCGGCGACCTGGCTTCCGGCAGCGTGGAGCAGGCGGAGCGGGCCGGCAAATTGTTGGACGAGATCGTCCCCGCCATCAGCAAGACCTCGGATCTGGTGCAGGAAATCGCCGCGGCGTCGGGGGAGCAGAGTACCGGCACCGCCCAGATCAACCAGGCCATGAGTCAGATGGCCCAGATCACCCAGCAGAACGCGTCGGCCTCGGAGGAGTTGGCGGCCACCGCCGAGGAGATGAGCGGCCAGGCCGAACAGTTGCAGGAGCTGATGGCGTTTTTCAGCGTCGCTAGCGATGGCGCGCGCAAGGCTCCGGCCGAGAGGACGGTCCGCCGTGCGGAGGCCCATCCCAAACGGGGAAGAGCAGTGAAGGCGGCCGCCGCAGCCCGTCCCGGCATCGACGAGTCCGAGTTCGTTCGGTTCTGACGTCGCAAGACCGGATTGGACTATGGAGTCCGTGCGCCGACTCCATAGTCCCGAATTTCACGGCGGGTCGGTCCGGTCTGTCGCGATCGCATCGGCCAGCTTGCCTTCCAACAACGACAACACATCCTCTGCGTCGGCCGCCCCGGTTCGGCGGATCCGGCTCACCAGCTCCTGGGCTTCTCCCAGCGAGCGGAGGCGGTGTTCGCGGCGCCGTCTCAACTCGACCAGCATGTCCTCCAGGGCGGCTGCCAGTACCTTCATCTGGTCGTGCTCACGCAGGTGGGTCGGTACTGCCAGGTCGCCCGCTGCGATCCGCCGGAAGATGCGTTGAAACCGATACATCGGTCCGGCGATCCGGTGGGAAAGGTAGAGAACCACCACCACCACCGAAATTCCCGAGAACAGCGCGGATACTGCGTTGCCTACGATGATGGAACGGCCGAGCTTGTGCCAGGTATCGGCGATCCGCAGGTGAGCGGAAAAGGACTCGCTTTCCAGATCGCTGGCCAGAAGCAGATAGAGGACGAAGGCGGAACACAGTGCGAACAGCAGGATCAGGACCAGCATCCAGAGGATGAATCGTCCCTGAAATGCCTTTTCGATGAATACGATGCTGCGCTTCTGGGGCGGGTTCCCGTTCATTTTCTGGCCTCTTCTACTCGATGGCAAACCAGGCAGAGTTCGCCGCTGCTGTTGTTGCGCCGCAGCAGATAGCTCTTGTGCATATCGTCGTGATTCAGCATCCGGTCCAGGAAGCTGACGGCCGCCCAGGGCCGGTCGCTTTTCAGACGGCCGTGGGCGTAGTGGCAGGTCAGACAGGTGATCTTCCTCTCGGAGTCGAGCGGGAGGTCCTGCGGCGTCGGAAACTCGATGACCACGCCGACCGTGTGCATGTCGTGGCTGTCATGGCAGGATTCGCACATGCTGTTGCCGTCGACCCGGAAAGCCGCCTGATCCGGCTGAATGGAATGGCGCTGATTGCTTGGATAGAGCGCCGGAAGCTGGCGGTGGCAATCGGTGCAGAACGGTGTCGGAGCCAAGTCGAAAATTTCGTGGGGGTCGGCCTGGGCCACGGCGGCGGCCGGGAAGGCGGCTAGAACCAGCAGTGCCCGCAGACGCGAGTTCATGATTGCCTGAGGATGCTCAGAACTTTGCAACCAGTTGGGCGATGGCGAAGTGTTTCTGGAAGTCCGGTTCAGCGGTTTCGCGGCCGAGGCTGTCGGAATATTCCACTTTCAGGAGCACGTACTCGTTCAGGCGATAACCGAATCCCACCGTAGCCAGCGGAATCCTGCCGACCCGGTAGGGCAGGGCATCCTGCTCGGCGACCAGGTAGTCGTAACGGGGCAGCCATTCCTGATAACGGCCATAGACATAGACCTTGTGCGCCAGCCACCTTTCCAGATCGGCGCTGAGAGTGACGTGGAAACCGCTCTCCGTCGGATTGGCGTAGTGCCTCCCGAAAGCATCGATCTGATTCTGGTGCGCCCAGTGCCACATCGCTTCCCCGAACAACCGGAAGCCGCCGTAGTTCAGGGCCAGGTCGAGGGCGAAGACCTCGCTTCTCGCCTGTTCGGCGTTATCCAGATCGACCAGCAGGGAAACCCCGCCGTCGACGATGGGCAGGTCCGAACGCCGGTGCAGGCGGTACGGATTGTTGAGGAATCCGCCGAGCCGCCCGCCCACCGAAGTTCCCTTGCCATACACCGAATCCACCCAGAACGCGGAATAGTTGAGGTTCTTCCAGCTTCCATAGCTGCGGCCGCCGATGGAATTGAAGCCGTTGTTGGAGGGGTTGATGCCGGACCGCTCGATTCGGGTGGTCGTCATCGGCGGCGTGATCGTCAGCCGGTCGCGGCTCGCGAAATTCTGATAATCGGAAGAAAACGGCAAGTCGAACTTGCCCGCCTGGATGTGGAAGCCGGGTTCCTGGAAGATGCGGCCGCGCACCGGAATGTTGTTGTCATACAGGTGGAAGTCGACGAACGCGGCCCCGATGTTGGCGACCGGTTCCGGATAGCCGTACCAGTTCAGGGCTGCGCTGGCGCCGAAATTTTCGTTCGCCATGATGCGGTCGAGGTCCAGTTCGACGATGCCGACGTTGAAGGTGTCGTTGGAATGGCTCCGGGTCTGTGCCGTGACGTCCAGGAATCCGCCGACCTTGGGTCCTTCCTCCGCATCGGCCTTGTCATCCTTCTTCTTGCCAGGCAGGATCAGCTTGGCGAGAAGCGACGGCTCCGCCGCCGCTTGGCCGGCGGGAACGGATGCGTCTGCCGGGCCAGCCGGTGGGGGCGCAGGTTGCGCCGCCGCAAGTCCGGCAGCGCCAGGGGTGGCGGGCTGAGCGCCCTTCTCGCCCTGCAACCGATGGATCAGGGATTCCTGCTGCTGCGTCAGGCGCTCCAGTTGCTGCACCCGTTGTTCCAACCGGCGCATCTGCTGGTCCTTGGCCTCCAGCATGGGTGCCAGTACGCGGCGGATGCGGTCCTCGTCGGATTCCCCGGTCGCCGACTCGACGGTCGCCGAGCCGAGCCAGAGCAAACCGACAGCCGAAAGGAGGGGGAAGAATTTCCTGGAACGGTTTCTGGTCAACGCGCGACTCCTTGGGGCAGTAGTTACTGGCCTGGCGTGGACTTCGCCGTCACAGGATAGTCCAGAAATGTCCCTTCGGATCGTGATGACCGGCCGTCCGAACGGGAGCCGACGGGCTCTTCATCCCGCCGGTGAATTGCGAGACGCGGCAATTCCGGTTTGCGGGCGGTTCGCGTTCCGAAGATGCCTCCTGCCGCCTGACCTCCCTTGATCCCGCAAACGGGTGGCGACCCGTGTGGGGGCTCGAGCTCTCGG
>Ga0233425_10003845_pt1 | contig 26362 bp, 25 predicted proteins | sample Watercolumn_Towu_2_FD_181712 | JGI IMG/M metagenome (GOLD analysis project Ga0233425, IMG submission 181712) | Freshwater microbial communities from Lake Towuti, South Sulawesi, Indonesia - Watercolumn_Towuti2014_140_MG | ecosystem: Environmental > Aquatic > Freshwater > Lake | place...
CGCAAACCTGGCCGGGCTGGCGGGTGAAACTGGCGTCGGCTTCCGGAGTGATTTCCGCAGGTTGGAAAAGGCCGGGATGTGCGGGGCTGGGGCCGTTTGTATTGGGCACCTCCCCCTCCCAACCTCCCCCACGTGTGGGGGAGGGGCCGGTTCCCTCCCCACCTGTGGGGAGGGTTAGGGTGGGGAGAGCCAGTTCGAGCACCCGCGTCCCGTGCACCTGGTTCAGCCACAACGGTTCGGCCGGCAGCACTTCCCGCAGGATGCGCCGATTCTCCGCCACCGCGACCGGATCGTCGCCCACATGGGCGGCCGGGTTGAAGCTGTCGTAGGGCGGTTGGCTGACGCCGCCCGCGCGGGTGGTCATGAGCGCCCGCACGTTTGCGGGCGCCGGCCAGTCGGGCACGATCCAGTCAGGACGCATCCTGGCGCTCCAGGGTTTCCAGCAGCTCGCTGAAATCGGGTGGCGGCGACGCCTCCCACTCCAGGCACTCGCCGGTGACGGGGTGGGTGAGGCCCAGGCGCACGGCGTGCAGGGCCTGGCGGTGAAAGTTGAGGGCGGTACCGGCGCGCCGGCCGCGATAGACCGGATCGCCCAACAGGGGATGGCCCAGGTGGGTCAGGTGCACCCGGATCTGGTGGGTACGCCCGGTAGCCAGACGGCATTCCACCCAGGCGGCGCGCTCGAACTGGCACAGCACCTTCCAGTAGGTCAGGGCCGGCTTCGTGCCGGGCGCGCCTTCCGCCAGCACCGCCATCTTCGTGCGCTGGGTGGGATGCCGGCCGATGGGGGCCTCCACCTGCCCTTCCGCGCGATCGAACACGCCCAGGGCCACCGCCCAGTAGACCCGCTTCACTTCCCTGGCCTGGAGGTCGCGCACCAGCTTCGTCTGGGCTTCCAGGGTCTTGGCCACCACCATGAGGCCGGAGGTGTCCTTGTCCAGGCGGTGGACGATACCCGCCCGGGGCAGGCCGGCGGCGCCGGGCACGTGGTGTAGCAGGGCGTTGAGCAGGGTGCCATCCCAGTTGCCTGCACCGGGATGGGTCACCAGCCCCGCAGGTTTGTCGATGACCAGGATGGCATCGTCCTCATAGACGATGGGAAAGGCAATGGCTTCGGCCTTGAACGCGGTTTCCTCGGGCAATACCTCGGGGGTCACGGTCACGGTCTCGCCGCCCCAGACTTTCTGCCTGCGGCTGGCCGCGGCGCCGGCGAGGAGAACCAGACCGCCATCGATCCAGCTTTGCAGCCGGCTGCGGGAATACTCGGGCAGCAGTTCGGCCAGGCTCTGGTCCAGCCGCTTGCCGGCATGCTCGGCCGGAATGGTGAGGTGTCTCGCTGGGGGCATCGACGGCGGTTCGGGGAGAACGGCCGGCGGATGGGTATAATCCGCCGGTCTTTTTGGGGATTGAAATGCCGCGAATTCTAGCCTTCCTGATGGCCCTGGGCCTCCTCGCCGGTTGCGGCCTGCTGCCGGAGCAAATCGACGAAACCAAGAACTGGTCAGCCTCCAAGCTTTATTACTCAGCCAAGGAAGCCCTCTCGGAAGGCAACTACGAGCGTGCGATCAAGCTGTTCGAGAACCTGGAAGCCCGCTACCCCTACGGCGCCTATGCCCAACAGGCGCAACTTGAGGTGGCCTACGCCTACTACAAGGACAACGAGCCCGCTTCCGCCATCGTCGCCTGCGATCGCTTCATCAAGCTGCACCCCAACCATCCCCACGTGGACTACGCCTACTACCTGCGCGGCCTGGCCAATTTCGTCGAGGACCAGAGCTTCTTCGCCAGCTTCGGCGACCAGGACATGAGCGACCGGGATCCAAAGTCCGCCCGCGAGGCCTTTGAAGCCTTCCAGCAGCTGGTCACCCGCTTCCCGGAAAGCAAGTACACGCCGGACGCCGTGGCGCGCATGAAATACCTGGTCAATGCCCTGGCCTCCAGCGAGGTCCACGTGGCCAGCTATTACTTCAAACGCGGCGCCTACGTGGCCGCGGCCAACCGCGGAAAATTCGTGCTGGAGAACTACCGGCAGTCGCCCGCCCTGGAAGAAGCCCTGGCCATCATGGCGAAAAGCTATGAAAAGCTCGGCCTGAATGATCTGCGCGACGACGCCCTGCGCGTGCTCAAGCTGAATTTCCCCAAGAGTCCCTACGTGAGCGGCGACCTGAAAACCCGGGAAAAGGCCTGGTGGAAGTTCTGGTAGTGGTCATTCGACAGTGGGCTGTCGCGTTCTCGAACTGACGACTGATCACTGACGACTGCCAACCGGATTCATGGTCTCCCACGCCCTTACCCTGGTCCCTGACGACGCGGCATCCTGGCTGACCAGCCTGGAAGAACGCTACCCGCCGGATCAGCACACGTTGCTGAAGCAGGCCACCGACTGGCTCGCAGAGCACGCGGGCGAGGAGAAGGCCGATACCGGCGAGCCTCTGCTGGCCCACGGCCTGGGTACCGCGGCGGTCCTGGCGGGGATGCGCTTCGATGCGGAAACCGTCGCCGCAGCCCTGCTCTGCGGCCTGCCGGAAAAGGCTATCAAGCGGGAAGCCCTGCTGGCCCGCTTCGGCCCCCATCTCACCGCTCTGGTGGAAGGTGCCGCCAAGCTCTCGCGCATGGACCACCTGTTCACCCAGATCAATGCCGAGGGAGGCCAGAGCGAGGCCCTGCGCCAGATGCTGTTGGCCATGACCGACGACATCCGCGTCGTGTTCATCAAGCTGGCGGAACGTACCCAGGCCTTGCGGGAGCTGGCAGACCAGGAGGAATCCCGCCGCCGCAAGGCGGCCGCCGACGTGCGTGAGCTCTACGCGCCCCTGGCCAACCGCCTGGGGGTCTGGCAGCTGAAATGGGAACTGGAGGATCTCTCCTGCCGCTACCTCGAACCGGACACCTACCGGCAGATCGCTAAGCTGCTCGACGAGCGCCGCCTGGACCGGGAGTGGTACATCGAGCAGGTCATCAAGCAGCTCTCGTCGGCCCTGGAGGCCGACGGTCTCACCGGCTTCTCGGTCAGCGGTCGGCCGAAGCATATCGCCAGCATTTTGGCCAAGATGCGCAAGAAGCGGCTGTCCTTCGATGAGGTCTACGACGTGCGCGCCCTGCGCGTGCTGGTCAGCGACATCAAGGACTGCTTCCATGTGCTCGGCCTGGTGCACAGCCTGTGGCAACCCATTCCCGGCCAGTTCGACGACTACATCTCCCGGCCCAAGGGCAACGGCTACAAGAGCCTGCATACCGCGGTGGTAGGTCCCGAGAACAAGGCCCTCGAAGTCCAGATCCGCACCTTCGACATGCACCAGGAAGCGGAACTGGGCGTGGCCGCCCACTGGCGCTACAAGGAAGGTGGCAAGGGCGACGGCGTGCAGGACAAGATTGCCTGGCTGCGCCAGCTGCTGGCCTGGAAGCAGGAAGTGGCCGACAGCCACGAGCTGGCCCAGCATTTCCGCAACGAACTGTTCCAGGACGAGGTCTTCGTGCTCACTCCCCAGGGCAGGGTGGTGGCGTTGGCCGCCGGCGCCACGCCCCTGGACTTCGCCTACGCGGTGCACACCGAGCTGGGCCACCGCTGTCGCGGCGCCAAGGTGGACGGCGTGCTCGTGCCCCTGGACACCGCCCTGGCCACCGGCCAGCGGGTGGAGATCCTGACCGTCAAGCAGGGTGGCCCCAGCCGCGACTGGCTCAATCCCCACCTGGGGGTGCTGAAGACCCACCGCGCCCGGGCCAAGGTGCGCCAATGGTTCAAGCAGCAGGACCACGATACCCATGTGCAGGAAGGCCGGGAACTGCTGGAGCGCGAACTGCACCGGCTGAACCTGAACAACGTCAACCTGGACAAGATCGCCGTCCGCCTTAAGTTCTCCGGTATGGACGATCTCTGCGCCGCCCTGGGCCGCGGCGACCTGGGCATCGGCCAGCTCGACCGGGCGCTGCAGGACGAATTCATCCCGGCCCCGGAGAAACCCCTGATCGCCGCCTCCCGGCGCCGGGCCGACGCGGGCGGCGTGCTGGTGGAGGGCGAGCCTGGCCTGCTCACCCAGATGGCGGGCTGCTGCAAGCCGGCGCCGCCGGACGCCATCGTCGGCTATACCACCCAGGGCCACGGCGTCACCATCCACCGCGCCGACTGCCCCCTGGTGGCCCACCTGCCCAAGGAGAAAAAGGCCCGCCTGCTGCGCGCGGAATGGGGCGGCCAGGCCGACCAGGTGTTCGCCGTGGACGTGGAATTGCTGGCCCAGGACCGGCCAGGCCTGTTGAAGGACGTCTCGGAAATCCTGTCCCAGGAGAAGATCAACGTCATCCGCGTCAGCACCCTCTCCCAGCATGAAACCGCGCGCATGGAATTCACGCTGGAGGTGCGCGACCTATCCCAGCTTACCCGTTTCCTTGCCCGGGCCGTGCATGTCCGCGGCATGCACGAAGCGCGAAGAAAATAGCCCCGACCCCTGTTTTCCATGACCCTTCCGAGGGTAAGCTTGAGCTCTTTCGCTCAAACCACTTATCCGGGAGGATTCATGCAGCGTTCAATTCCGTTTATCGCCCTGCTCCTGTTGTCCTCCGTCTGCCAGGCCCAGTCCTCCGGACGCCTGGCACAGGACAACCGCATGGCCATCGCGGTGGGCAAGGCGGAACGGAATCTGGTGCTGACGGAAATGCGGGAGTACCTGCATGGGCTGCATAACATGCAACACGCCATGGCGCGCAAGGACATGAAGGGCCTGACCCTCCTGGCGAAGGACATGGCACCCAAGCTGGAGCGCCTGCCCGCGCCCCTCAGGGAACGCTTCCCCGAGGAGTTCACCCAGCTGGCCATCGCCCAGAAGGAAGCCTTCCAGTCCCTGGCCCACATCGGGGAAAACAATGGCGAGATCAGCGCCGCGCTAGAACAGACAGCCGAGATCATCACCTACTGCTCGGGCTGTCATGACACCTACCGTTTCGAGGTCCTGGCACCCAAACCCACCGGTGGCAAAGGGCTACGCCACCAGGGCGGACGCTGAGCCGGCCCGGCGTCCCAGCAGCAGCCGGGCCAGGTCCAGATCCCGTGGATAGGTGACCTTGAGGTTGCCCGGGTCGCTTTCCACCAATTTGGGTGAATACCCCATCAGTTCCAGGGCGGAAGCCTCGTCGGTGACCTGATTGCCGGCGCTTTCGAGGGCTTGGCGCAGCAGGCCGTGACGGAACATCTGCGGCGTCTGGGCGCCCCACAGGCCGGCGCGGGGCACGGTCTCGGCGATGCGGCCGGCAGGCCCCTGGCGCTTGAGGGTGTCCGCCACCGGCACGGCCAGGATGCCGCCCACCGGGTCGTCGTCCAGTTCGGAGATCAGCCTGTCCAGCAGCGTCCGTGTCAGGCAGGGGCGCGCGGCGTCGTGCACCAGCACCCAGTCCGCGGCCGACACCTCGCCGGTGATGGCGGCCAATCCGTTCAGCACGCTTTCCGCCCGGGTGGCGCCGCCCCGGCGCAGGACCGTCAGCTTGGCGAAGGCCGACCAGTCATAGTTCGCCCACGAGCCATCCTCCGCAGAGATCACCACGTAACAGCCGTCGATGCCAGGATGTTCCTCGAAAGCACGCAAGGCATGCCAGATCATGGGCCGGCCGAGGAGGTCCAGGTACTGCTTGGGATGCGTCGCGCCCATGCGGGCGCCCACACCGGCGGCGGGCAGGAGGGCGAAGTGTCGCGACATGGCTTGTATGGGGCGGGAAGTGCCCTAGATTCTAATTGAGAGCCATGAGATGCGAGGGAGTCTTCCATGATGCGTGTTCGACCGCCCGCGGTGGCGGGGATGTTCTATCCCGGCGATGCCGATGAGTTGCGGCAGATGATTCAAGCGTGTTTCGGCCGCGCGCGTGCCGTATCCGGGTTGCGCCCCAAGGCCTTGATCGTGCCACATGCCGGTTATGTTTATTCGGGGCCTGTGGCAGCTTCCGCCTATGCCCTGCTGGAATCCCTGCGCAGCGTGATCCGGCGGGTCATCCTGCTGGGTCCCGTACATCGGGTGTGGGTGCCGGGGCTGGCCCTACCCGGCGTCGGCGCCTTTGCCACGCCGCTGGGTACGATACCCCTGGATCAGGCGGCCATCGCACGCATCGCCGACCTGCCGCAGGTGGAAGTGTCCGCCGCCGCCCACGCCCAGGAGCATTCCCTGGAGGTTCACCTGCCCTTCCTGCAAAGCGTGCTGGGGAATTTCGATCTGGTGCCCCTGGCGGTGGGCGAGGCCAGCGCCGAGGAGGTCGCCGAGGTGCTGGATCGCCTCTGGGGAGGCGAGGAAACCCTGATTGTGGTGAGTTCCGACCTGTCCCACTTCCTGCCCCACCAAGACGCCGAACGCACGGACCACGCCACCGCCCAGGCCATACTCAAACTGGACAGCCACCTGGACGGCCAGCAGGCCTGCGGCGCCTATCCGATCAACGGCCTCATGCTGGCCGCCAAGCGACACGGCTTGGCGGCGCACCTGCTCGATCTGCGCAATTCCGGGGATACCGTCGGCGACCACCGCCGGGTCGTGGGCTACGGTGCCTTTGCTCTGACCGAAACGATGCGGGAGGCTGTGCATGCCATCTGATTCCGTTCCCGGCACCGCCGAACGCGGCAAATGGCTGGTCGGCCTGGCCCGCGCCGCCATCGCGCGGGCGTGGGGCATACAGGCCATGGAGGAACAATCGCGCCCGGCGTGGCTGCAGGAGCCCGGCGCGGTTTTCGTCACCCTTACCCGCCATGGCGAACTGCGCGGTTGCATCGGTTCCCTGGAAGCCCACCGTCCACTGGCGAAGGACTTGGAAGCCAACGCCCGTGCCGCCGCCTTCGATGACCCGCGCTTTCCGCCCCTGACAACCGAGGAATGGCCCGCTACCCGGGTGGAGGTGTCCGTCCTCTCCAAGGCCGAGCCCATGCGTGTCAGGGACGAGGCGGATGCCCTGGCGCAACTGCGTCCCGGCACCGATGGCGTGATCCTGGAATACGGCTGGCATCGCGCCACATTCCTGCCGCAGGTCTGGGATCAATTGCCCGATGCGCGTGATTTCCTGGCCCATCTCAAGCGCAAGGCCGGTCTCGCCCCGGATTTCTGGGCGGAAGGCATCCGGCTTTCCCGCTATGGCGTGGAGAAATACAAGGAAGACCCCGCATGACCCTGCCTGAAACCAGCCATCCCGCCCGCTGGTGGCATACCCTGGAGGACGGACGCATCCAGTGCGACCTCTGCCCGCGTGACTGCAAGCTGCACGAAGGCCAGCGCGGCGCCTGCTTCGTGCGCAAGATGGAAAACGGCGGCATGGTGCTCACCACCTACGGCCGCAGTTCCGGCTTCTGCGTCGACCCCATCGAGAAGAAACCCCTCAACCACTTCTACCCCGGCAGTTCGGTGCTCTCCTTCGGCACCGCCGGCTGCAACCTGGCCTGCAAGTTCTGCCAGAACTGGGACATCTCCAAATCCAAGGACATGGACCGGCTCATGGAGTCCGCCGGCCCGGAAAAGATCGCCCGCGTGGCGCAGCGGCTGGGATGCGCGAGCGTGGCCTTCACCTACAACGATCCGGTGATCTTCGCCGAGTATGCCCTGGACACCGCCGAGGCCTGCCATGCCTTGGGCATACGTACCGTGGCGGTCACCGCCGGCTACATCCACCGCGAACCCAGGGTGGAGTTCTACGCCAGGATGGATGCGGCCAACATTGATCTCAAAGGCTTTACGAACGATTTTTATGTCAAATATTGCGCCGGCCAATTGCAGCCCATCCTGGATACCCTGGTCTACCTGAAGCGCAACACCTCCACCTGGTTCGAACTCACTACCCTGTTGATTCCCACGCTGAACGACTCGGACGGCGAAATCCGCGCCTTGTCCGAGTGGGTGGCGAAGGAACTGGGGCCGGACGTGCCGCTGCACTTCACCGCCTTCCACCCGGACTGGAAGATGCGCGATATCCCGCCCACCCCGCCCGCCACCCTGGCCCGTGCCCGGCGTATCGCCCGGGAAGTCGGGTTGCACTATGTCTACACCGGCAACGTGCACGACCCGGAGGGCGGCACCACCTTCTGCCCCCGATGCCACAGCGCCCTGGTGGTGCGGGACTGGTACGAAATCCCGTCCTACCTTCTTACGGATGATGGCCATTGCCCGAAGTGCGGCACCGCCATCGCCGGCCGCTTCGCGAAATACGGCCCGCCCTTCGGCGCCCGGCAAATACCCGTGTCCATGGCGATGATGGCGTGATCGCGGGCATTCCGCTGCCCTGCGGTAATACCGCCTTCAATCGTTGCTGGCGAACAGGGCATCCGTTAGCGACACCCTTTTCTGCCACCACTTGCCCGTGTAGGGATTGCGGTAGCTGTTGAAGCGGGGATCAAGCTTGAGGTTGACGCTGACCGTCTCCGCCCCGCCGCGGGGCAGCTTGGCCACCTGGCCGGGAAAGACGGCACCCTGTTGGACCAGGCCCTGGGTGGCTACGAACAGCAGGATCGCGAGTTGTTCCGAGTACATGCTTGCCTCCATCGGTTTCCCGGCACGCGCCGGACACCACGAAGGCTAGGCGGCAGCCCAAGCCACCGTTAGCAACCGGGTTGCAACCCGGAGGGCCTACCGGGCGGGCCAACCCGGTTGGTGTCCGGCAGGAGGATGGGGCGCTATCCTGAACTTCAAGTCACCCTAAGGCGCGGCGGTGTCGCTGCCGTTAAGGGTCAGACAGTTCGCGATGCACGGATCGTGCAAGGTCCACGGAAAAAAGGAGAAGTTCCATGTCTTTTCTTCAGGAGCAATGGCAATCCCACGGCCGCCAACTCAGCCCGGCCCGGCGCTACAGCAGCCAGCGCGAGTTCGAGGCGGACTGGGTCAGCCGGCTGCGTCGCCGTTACGGGCTGTCCCAGGAGGCCCTGGCGGTACTGGCCAGTGTCTCGGTCACCACGGTGCAGAACTGGGAAAACCCCGGCAGCCGCAAGAACATCGCCCCCCACAACCAGGATCGCCTGCGGGACATCGAACGTGAACTGTGGATCAAGTCCCACGTCACCCTGCTGGACCCCTGCCCGCCATTCATCCGCGCTCTCTATGACCTGCTCGCCGGCAATCGGGATGCCAGCGCCCAGGGCTTGGCCGAATACCTGGTGGCAAGCATGGATGCCAACGACCCGGAACGCCCCCGCCTGCTGCACTGGGCCGGCCTGACCCACAGCATCGCCGATCCCGCCTCGCCCAAGGCCCGCGAATACCAGCAGGCCGCCCTGGCCGCCCTGGGCAAGAGCCTATCCCCCCTGTCCGCCGCCATTGAGAACGAAATCCTGGGCAGCCAGTTCGAGGATCTGCTCAACCTACCGGACAGCCCCGAGCGCAAGGACATGGGGCGCCACCTGGTGGATGCCTGCCAGCGCCTTCACCAGCGCGACAAACAGCCCGCCTACCTGTGGAACGCCCTGGAAGTGGCCTGCCGCACACCGCTGGCCGCCGCCCTGCAATACGAACTGCTTGGCGAGTTGAGCGCGGGCCTCGGGGAGGCCGCGGTGCGGCGCCGGGTGATGACGGACAGTGTGTACGAGGCAGTGCGGCCAGCCTTCGCCGCCGCCGAATCCGCGTCGGTCAATTGAGTGAGGTGGAGACGATCATGACCGCCAAGTTCAAATTTCTCGCCGCCCTGCTGGTCCTGCTGGCAAGCTGGACCGGGCAGGTTCGGGCAGACCAGGCGCCGCCGTCCCAGGCTGACCAGCTTGCCGTCAGTACCGATTCCGAGCGCGTCGAAGCACCGGATCGCATTGCCTGGCAGCGGGTGGGTTCGCCCCTCACCCTGGAAGGCTGATTCAGCCCCAAACAGAAACCCCGCGCCCCGGCGCGGGGTTTTCTTTTGGCTCTGTTCGCATTAAGGATGAATATTGCGGAGATGGCCAACGTCGTGGTTTTCCCCCTTTGGAAAAGCGGGATTGAGGGGGATTCAACCCGGGTTCAATTCCCCCCGGCCTTGGAAAATCCCCCCTCTCCCCCCTTTTTCAAAGGGGGGAACCCTGATTTTCAACGACCACCGCGTATCACGCGTTATCGCGAACGGAGCCTTTCTTTTTACAGGCAGTGGGAAGCCAGCCCGTCCGCCAGCTTGGGCTCGAACCAGGTGGACTTGGGCGGCATGACCTCGTTGGCGTCAGCCACGGCCATGAGGTCTTCCATGGATGTGGGATGCAGCGAGAAGGCCAGCGCCATCTCGCCTGAATCCACGCGCCGTTCCAGTTCCGCCAGGCCGCGGATGCCGCCGACGAAGTCGATGCGCTTGTCCCGGCGCGGATCGGTGATGCCCAGGATGGGGGCGATCAGGTTGTCCTGCAGCAGGCTCACGTCCAGGCGGGCCACCGGATCCTGGTGGGGGATGAGGTCGGCACGGATGGTCAATCGCATCCAGCGGCCGTTGAGGTAGAGGCCGAACTCGCCGGCGCGTGCGGGTTTCACCGCGGCATCCTCCATCTCGATCATGAAGTTCTCCGCCACCCGGGCCATGAACTCGGGTTCGGACAGGCCGTTCAGGTCCTTGATGACCCGGTTGTAATCCATGATGCGCATCTGGTGATGGGGGAAGATCACGGACAGGAAGTAGTTGTAGGCCTCGTCGCCGGTGTGGCCCGGGTTGGCCGCCTTGCGTGCGGCGCACACCCGGGAGGCGGCGGCGGAACGATGGTGGCCGTCGGCGATATAGAGCGCCGTCATGGCGTCGAACAGTTCGGTGAGGCGGCTTAGCGAGCCGGGATCCCGAATCACCCACAGGGTGTGGCGCACGCCGGACTCCGCCACGCCATCCGCGTCGGGATCCTGCTGGGTGGCGGCGGCCAGGATGCTGTCCACCTCGGGCTGGTGGGGATGGGCCAGCAGCACGGGGCCGGTCTGGGCATTGAGGGCATCCACCTGGCGCACCCGGTCATCCTCCTTGTCAGGGCGGGTGAACTCATGTTTGCGGATGCGGTTGGTGTCGTAGTCGGCAACGCTGGCGGCGGCCACCAGGCCCACCTGAACATGCTCACCCATGATCAGCCGGTAGGCGTAGTAGCAGGCCTGCTCGTCCTGCTTCAGCACGCCGGCAGCCCGCATCTTCTTCAGGTTCTCGGCCGCCTTGGCATAGACCGGGGGCGCGTAGGGGTCGGTGCCCGGCGGCAGGTCGATCTCCGGCTTGGAGATGTGCAGGAAGCTCCAGGGCCGCCCTTCCGCGAGCACGCGGGCCTCTTCGGTGTTGAGCACGTCGTAGGGCGGCGCGATGACCTCCGGGGCGCGGCCGGAGGCGGGGCGGAGGGCAGGGAAGGGGCGGACGAGGGGCATGGGGTTTTCCTGGCGGCGAAAATGGCGCATTTTACCGTCCCGACCCGGTTTTGCCGCTCGCCACGACCCATGTCCGTCCGCCACCTCAACGCCACCCAACAAAACCGCCTGGACTGGCTGCTGCAAACGGCCTACATGGCCTGGCGGCTGTTCGTGAAGAACGAACTCCAGAACCACGCCGCCGCCACCGCCTTCTATTTCCTGCTTTCCGCCGCGCCGCTGGTGCTGCTGCTCACCTATGCCGCCCAGTACCTGGCCAGGCTGGCGGAAACCTCGGTACCCGCGGTCCTGCTGCTGGCCGCCCTGTACGAGCAGTTCCGGCTCGATGAACTGGCCAGCCTGGGCGTCATCCCGCAGAAGACCCAGATCGCCGCCGGTGGCGTCGGCCTGCTCACCCTGCTGCTGTCCTCCCGAGGCCTGGTCAACGCCCTGCAAAGCGCCTTCCGGGTGATCTTCCCCGACGATTCGAAGCGACCCTTCGTGCTCAACTGGATCCTGCCCTTGGTGATCATCCCCGTGGTGTTCGGCCTGGTGGCACTGGCGGTCGTGGTCCAGGCCAGCCTGACCTACTTCGCCAGCATCGATCTGTTGGGCGCGGGCCGCGGCATCCTGCTCAAGAGCCTCAATGCCCTCCTCGCCCTGCTGGCGGTGTGGGGCCTGTTCTATACTGCCCTGCGCCGCCTGCCCCTGTCGCATCCCCCTAAGCGCCCCACCCTGGTGGTCAGCGCCCTGGCCACCCTGACCCTGGCCGCCCTGTTCTATGGCTTTGGCCTGTTCTTCCAGGTGGAGAAATACCAGCCGGTCTACGGCGCACTGGGCGGCGTGGTGTTCATCCTCATCGGCGCCTACTTTGCCTGCCTGGCCTTCTATTTCTGGGCCCAGTTCCTCTATGCCCTGGCCAAGGTGGACGTGGCCGCCCTGGAAAAACTCTTCCTCGGCGGCGAGGGCCACGGCGCGAGCCGGCTGGAGGCGATCGTCTTTGCCCGCGCCAACCGGCTCCTGGCCAAGTACGGCCGCCACTACGCCCCGGGCGATACCCTCATCGCCGAGGGCGACACCAGCCGGGACGCCTACTTCCTCTATGCCGGCCAGGTCGCCGTCTACAAGCGCTTCCCGGACGGTGAGAGGCATCTCACCGACATGGACGAAGGCAACCTCTTCGGCGAGATGGCCTACATCCTCGACGAATCCCGTACCGCCACGGTACGGGCCAAGACCGAGGTCACCGCCCTGGTGTTGCCCCCGCAGATGCTGGAAGAGCTGATGCGTTTTTCCGCACCGCTGTCGCGCAGGATCATCGGCAGTCTGGCCCAGCGACTGATGCGCATGAACCAGGCAGCCGGGTAAACGCGCCCATGCACCCCGGCCTTCGCGGCACCCGCGAGAAATACTGCCCTTTCAAAGGTAAAGCCACCGCTCTCCCCCTCCCTGCCTCCCCCGCTAGCGGGGGAGGGGTTGCTCCCTCCCCGCTGTTGGTGAGCACCCTGAAGAGAATGACCACCACATAAAACAAGGACGCCCCCAAAGGGGCGTCGGTGCGTTTCAGGTCTCAAGACCTGGCTATTTGGCCGGCGCTGCAGCCGGCTGCGGGGCCGGTACCTGCCACAGCTTGCCCCAGGCGTTGGGATCGAATGGGTTGAAGAGATAGGGCTGCGTCGAACCCGCAGCCGGTGGTGCCGTGGGCGCCGCGCCGGGTGTCAGGCCGGGAACGGCGAACATCTGCGTCCAGGCGTTCGGGTCAAAGATGTTGAATGTCGCGCCGTACGGCGTCGGATACGCGCCCGGGATCGGTGCCGTCGCCACAGGGGGCGCCACGGTGGGAGCCGGATAGGTCAGGAAACCTTTCCACAGGTCGCCATAGGAACCGGGGTTCAGCCCGGCGCCCAGCCAGCCCAGGTACATGCCCGGGTTCATGGTGTTCACGCCGGCCCGCAACCATTGCGGATCCAGCGGCGCCATCATCCACTTGAGATACATGCCCGGGTTGATGGACTGAAGCATCAGGCTCATCGCCTTGGGATCCAGCGGCGCCATCATCCACCGCATCATCTTGCCCGGGTCTGAGAACTGGGTCAGCAACGCGGTATAGAAATTGGGGTCCATGCTGGCGGTGAGCCATTTCATGTACACGTTGGGATCGGTCATGAGCGGCATCCAGGCGCTGAACGTGGCCGGATTCATCATGCTGTTGGCCATATAGGCCCACATGGACGGATCCAGCATCTGCAGGCCCAGGGCGGTGTAAAAACCGGGTTCCGTCACGGCCGTGGCAAAGGGCACGAACTGCTTCGGATCCTTCAGGGCATTCGGGTTACGGGTGAAGTCCCACAGGCTTTGCGCCCAGGCATCCGGCGTCTTCGGCATGTCTTTCGCGGGCGCGTCGGCAGCGATGGCCATGCCGGAAACGGCGAACGTCATCGCAATCAGCAAAGTCTTTAGTCTCATGATTGGCCTCCTTGTAGCGCTTTGGGAAGGATTGCTTCCTGTTTTTTTATAGCACCGGAGGCGTCGTGAACCGCTTCGCGCGAAGGGGTATTAATTTAATCTAAAGTATCAAGCACTGTACTTTTATTATTGTTTTTATTGATATTGTCAATCCACCTGATCATCTCCTCCAGCCTATAGGGCGGAGGAGGCCCGGCAGCGAACTCACACTGCGGGCACGACAGGGCTGAGCTTCCAGATTTCGGCGTTGTAGTCCGCCATGGTGCGGTCGGTGGAAAACTTGCCGCTACCCGCGGTGTTCAGGATGCTCATGCGCGTCCAACTGTCCCGGTCGCGGTAGGCGCGGGCCACGCGTTCCTGGGCGTCGACGAAGGCGCGGAAGTCGGCGGCCACCAGCCATGGGTCGTGCGGACTTCGGATGGCCTGGACGATGGGATCGAACAGGTCCGGCTCGAAGGGGTTGAAGTGGCCGGACTCCAGCAGCGCCATGACCCGCTTAAGATCCTTGTCAGCCTCGATCAGGGCATTGGGGTCGTAATGGGCCCGCGCGGCCTCAACCTGCTCGGCGGTCAGACCGAACAGGAAAAAATTGTCGTCGCCCACCTCCTCGCGGATCTCGATGTTGGCGCCGTCCAGGGTGCCGATGGTGACAGCACCGTTCATCATGAACTTCATGTTGCCGGTACCGGAGGCTTCCTTGCCGGCGGTGGAAATCTGCTCCGACAGGTCGCTTCCGGGCGCGATGACTTCCATGGCGGACACCCGGTAGTTGGGCAGGAAGGCCACCTTGAGGCGCTCGCCGATGTCAGGGTCATGGTTGACCCTGTCGGCCACCTTGCAGACCAGGCTGATGATGCGCTTGGCCATGAAATAGCCCGGTGCCGCCTTGCCGCCGATCAGCACGCAGCGCGGCGTCCAGTCCGCATCCTCACCCTGCTTGAGGCGGGCGTAGAGATGGATGACGTGCAGGATGTTGAGAAGCTGGCGCTTGTATTCGTGGATGCGCTTCACCTGCACGTCGAACAGGGCATCCGGGTCGAAGGTCACGCCGCAGTCCCGCTTCACCAATTCTGCCAGGCGCACCTTGTTGGCCCGCTTCACCGCCTGCCAGCGGGCACGGAAATCCGGAGCGTCCGCACGGGGGATCAGGCGGCGCAGTTCGTCTAGGCGCGTGACCCAGGTCTTGCCTATGGCCTCGTCCAGCAGCCCGGCCAGGCCGGGGTTGGCGGAGGCCAGCCAGCGGCGCTGGGTGACACCGTTGGTTTTGTTGTTGAATTTGTACGGCCACAACTCGAAAAAGTCACGGAACAGGCCCTTCTTCAGCAGGTCGGAATGCAACTCGGCCACGCCGTTGACCGAGTAGCTGCCGACGATGGCCAGGTAGGCCATGCGCACCTGGGGATCATGCCCCTCCTCGATCAGGGACATGCGGGTAAGGCGCGCGTCGTCGCCCGGCCAGCGCCGCGCCACTTCCACCAGGAAACGCGCGTTGATCTCGTAGATGATCTCCAGGATGCGCGGCAGCAATTGGCCAAACAGGCGCACCGGCCATTTTTCCAGGGCCTCGGGCAGCAGGGTGTGGTTGGTGTAGGCCATGGTGCGGCGGGTGATGTCCCAGGCCGCGTCCCATTCCAGCCCGCGCTCGTCCATGAGGAGGCGCATCAGTTCCGCCACCGCGATGGTGGGATGCGTGTCGTTGAGCTGGAAGCAATTCTTCTCGGCGAAACGACTGTAATCCTTGTCATGGTATTGCTCCCAGCGTGCAAGCACGTCCTGCAGGCTGGCGGAGGCCAGGAAGTACTGCTGGCGCAGGCGCAGTTCCTTGCCGTTCTCGCTGCTGTCGTTGGGATACAGCACCATGGTGATGTTCTCGGCGGCGTTCTTGGCCGCCACCGACTCGGTGTAGGAACCCGCGTTGAATTCGCCCAGGTCGAATTCGTCTGTGGCCGCCGCGCTCCACAGGCGCAGGACGTTGACGGTGTTGTTGCGGTAGCCGGGAATAGGGGTGTCGAAGGGCACGGCCAGCACATCATGGCTATCGACCCAGCGCACGTGCATGCGGCCATTGGCGTCATGGTAGGTCTCGGTACGGCCGCCATACTGGACGCGCCGGGTGTGTTCCGGCCGCTCCAGTTCCCAGGGATTGCCGTCCCGCAGCCAGTGGTCCGGCTCCTCCACCTGACGGCCGTTCTCGATGTGCTGGCGGAACATGCCGTATTCGTAGCGGATGCCGTAGCCCATCACCGGCAATTGCAGGGTGGCGCAACTGTCCAGGAAGCAGGCTGCCAGGCGCCCCAGGCCGCCGTTGCCCAGCCCGGCGTCGTGCTCCACGTCGATCATTTCCTCCAGGTCCAGGCCCAGGCGGCGCAGGGCCGGCCCCACCGCGTCGTCCAGCCCGAGATTCAGCAGGGCGTTGTTCAGCGTCCGCCCCATGAGGAATTCCAGGGACAGGTAATAGGCGTGCCGGGCGTCACGTTCCTCGTAGGCGAAGCGGGTCCGTTTCCAGCGCTCCATGAGCCGGTCGCGCAGGGACAGCGCCAGGGCCTGGTAAGGATAGTGGGTGGAACGGCAGTGCCGGTCGCGGCCCAGATAAGTGCCGAAGTAGCGGCGGATGTCCAAGGCCAGGGCGGTGTCGTCCATACCCAGGGGCGGCAGTTGATAGAGTTCGCTGGTGGGTTTGCTGGCCCGCATGGGCTTCAGCTTGGTCGGCGGGCTGGATTGATTCATGGTCGCTTCGTGGTCAGACGTATCGCACGGCAGGATAAATGGCTGCGGCGACGATGAAAACCTTGGCCCATCCTGCCCCGCGCCTCGAAACCATTTGGGTGTCCGCCCCGCCACAGGGTCTCGGCGGGCCGCCTTGACCCTGTGCTCAATGCTCCGCACCGCGGGGCAGGGTCTTGTCCCGTTGTTACGGACCCTTGGCCACATACGCCAAAACATGGTGGTGTTCCGTCGCCTCGATCCTGGCCAGCTGGGCGATCACCACCGGGTCAAGCACGTAGCCCTTGCTCAGCAACAAGTAGCCATCCCGATGCTGCAAGTCCCGGGAGAGCACCATACCGGGGCGCAGGGAAGTCGGGCGCAGGGGGATTTCGTCGATCACGTTCTTCAGTTGCTCGCTGAGGATTTCAACGTAGTGCCCGATCACCGCGGGGTCGTAGCGTCTGCCCTTCTGCTCGACGAGGTAGGCGAGCGCGTCCTTGGGCTTCATTGGCTCGCGCGTGAGGATGCCGTTGACCAGGCCGTCGTATTCGTTGGCGGCGCACAGTATGCGGGCCCCGAGGGGAATGGCCAGACCCGCCAGGTGGTCGGGATAGCCGCTGCCGTCATAGAGCTCATGGTGGTGGCGGATCAGCAGGGCGGCGCCTTTAAGTTGCTCGATCTGCATCAGCGCGTGCTCGCCGCGTTCGCTGTGACGCATGTAGTCGGCGCGTTCATCGCCTTCCAAGACGTTAAAGGGGCGTTCCAGGGTGGTGTCGGGCAGGCCGATCTTGCCGATGTCGTGCAGCAGCGCGGCGAACAGCACGGTCTGTTGCTCAGCCTCCGGCATCTCCGACATGCGTGCCAGGACGCGGGCGTGGTCGGCCACCCGGCGGGCGTGGCCGGAAAGGTTCTTGCCGCGCATTTCCGTGAGGCCGGAGAAGGCCTGGACGGTGTTGATAAAACCGGACTTCAGACGGGCATGAGCGGACTTCACGTACTTAAGGGCCTTGTCCAGTTCCGCCGTGCGTTCCGCAACTTTCTGTTCGAGCCCGGCGTTGAGCGCGCGCAGTTCGGCGTTCTGCGCCTCCACCACCGAGTTGAGGCGGCCGTTCTCCCGTTCAAGGCGCCGCCGCTCCAGGGCTTCGCGGACGATGAGGACGATTTCGTTGTCGTCCCAGGGCTTGTGGATGTAGCGGTAGATCTGGCCCTTGTTGATGGCGGCAATGGTGGACTCGATGTCGGCGTAGCCGGTGAGCAGGATGCGGATGGTGTCGGGCCAGCGCAGGCGCACCTGTTCGAGGAACTGGGCGCCGTCCATACCGGGCATGCGCATATCGGAGATGACCAGGTCGACCGGCTCCCGTTCCAGGATTTCCAGGCCGGCGGTACCGCCCTCGCCAAGGTGGATTTGGTAGCCGTGGGGACGGAACAGGCGTTTCAGGGAGGAGAGGATGGAGGGTTCGTCGTCGACGAACAGCAAGGTGGCGGTGTCGCTCATGGCGCGGGCTCGCGGGGTGGGTCGATGGGCGGGATGACGCGGAAGCCCGCGCCCTGGCCCGGCTGGCTTTCCACCTCGATGCGGCCGTGTTTTTTCACGATGCCGTAGGCGAAGGAAAGGAGAAGTGGGTGCATGGCGTGCCCGGTCGCGTCAGGCGGCGGCCGCCTCCGCGTGTTTGATCGGCAGCGTGACGCGGAAGGTCGTGCCCTTGCCAACCTCGCTGGCCACCTCGATGCGGCCGTTGTGCTTCTGGATGATGCCGTAGGCAAGGGACAGGCCCAGGCCGGTACCCTTGCCCACCGGTTTGGTGGTGAAGAAGGGGTCGAAGATGCGGCCCAGGATTTCTTCCGGGATGCCCTTGCCGGTATCCGCCACCTCCACCCACACCTCGGTGCCTGAATCCGCCAGGTCGGTGCGCAGGGTGATGGTGCCGCGCGGCCCCTCCATGGCGTGGGCGGCGTTGACCAGGAGGTTCATAAACACCTGATTGAGTTGGGAGGGCAGGCATTCGATCTCGGGGATGTCGCCGTATTCCTTCACCACCTCGGCACGGTACTTGATTTCGTTGTGCACGATGTTGAGGGTGCTGTCCAAGCCAAGGTGCAGGTCGGCGTATTGCCAGTCGGGAGAACTGTCGAGACGGGAGAAATCCTTCAGATCCTGGATGATCTTGCGTACCCGGGTGATGCCTTCCCGCGATTCGCTCATGAGCTGGGGGATATCTTCCCGCAGGTAGGAGAGATCGAGCCGCTGCTTCAGTGCGGCCAGCTCATCGCGCGGCGGCGGCGGCAAGGCCGTTTCCGTCGCCTCGTAGCGTTCGATCAGCGTGAACAGGTCGCGCATGTAGTTTTCCAGGCTGCCCAGGTTGGACTGCACGAAACCGATGGGATTGTTGATCTCGTGCGCCACGCCAGCGGCAAGCTGGCCGATGGAGGCCAGCTTTTCCGATTGCAGCAACTGGGTCTGGGCTTCCTGCAGCTTGTGGTGCAGGCTTTCCAGTTCCTGGTACTGGGCCTGGAGCAGGGCCTGGGAGCGAGTGCGCTCGGCGATATCGGTTTCAAGCTGCTTCATGGCCCGCGAAAGGGCCTCGGTACGCTCCTCCACCCGTTTCTGCAACACAACGTTGACATCCTTCAGGGATTCTTCCATCTGCTTGCGGGCGGTGATGTCGGTGCGGATGGCGATGTACTGGTAGGGCTTGCCGTCCGCATCCAGGAAGGGCACGACGGTGGAATCCAGCCAGTAGAAGCCGCCGTCCCTGCGGCGGTTGCGGATCTCGCCATGCCAGACCCGGCCGCTGGTCAGGGTGCGCCACATCTGCGCGAAGAACTCGTCCGGGTGCAGGCCGGAGTTGATCAGGCGATGGTTCTGGCCGAGCCATTCCTCGCGCGCGTAGCCGGAAATGCTGCAGAACTTGTCGTTGACATAGGTGATGGTGCCTTCCATGTCGGTAATGCTGACGATGGCGTGTTCGTCCAGTGCCGTCTTCTGCGCCTGCAGTTCCTGGTTGGCGCCTTCCAGCAAAGAGTACATGCGCTCCAGGGCGGTGAGATCCTGGGCCACACACAACACCCCCTTGCACACGCCGCGCAACGTCACGGGAGTATGGGCGATGAGATAGTGCCCCTCCTGGCCGTCGTGCAGGGAAACCAGACGCTGGTCGCGACGCGCTGTCTCTCCAGTTTCCATGGCGATGCGATCCTGTTCGTCGCTGCGCCGGCCCTCCTCCTCGCCCCACAGTTCGGTATCGCGTTTGCCGGCGACTTCCTCGCTGGCGAGCCCGGTCATGCGGGAAAAGCCCGGATTGAACCAGGCGATGCGCAATTCGGTGTCCTTGAACCAGACCGGCACCGGGATGTTGTCCAGCAACACCCGGGCCTCCTGTTCCCGTTCCCGCAGGCGGTTCAGGAGCTGTGCCTGACGGCGCACGACCACGACCGCGATGAGTACCGCGAGTACGGTGGCGACGATGGCGCTGGCGATCATCAGGCCGCGTGCCGTCTGATATTTCTCCCTGGCGTCCTTGGCGGACTCGCGCCCGTTGCGATACTGCTCGTCGAGAAGCTGGCGCAGGCGCAGGGTGGCCTGGTTCTGCACCGGGATGGCCTGGGTGATCAGGGTGAGCTCCGCTTCCTGCTTGCGATCGGCCAGGGCCAGTTCGAGGATTTGGTCCTGGAGTTCCGATCCGTATGTTGAATAGCGATTCTGCTGTTCCAATAAAACGAGCTCCTTTGGGGAAAGGTTCATGCGCAGGAGCTGCTGGCGCGCGCCCCGGAAGATCCCCGCCAGCTCGTGGAAGCGCGGCACCATTCCGTCGCGCGCGAAAGGATCGGGTTCCTGCAGGATGGAGTAGAGCTGGATGGCCCGCTCCCGCGCCGCGATATACATCTCGGTGGCCAGACGCGCGCGCTGGTTGTTGTCCTCGACGATCTGGGTGATGGTGTCGTGCATGCTGCGCATGTAGACCAAACCCACGCCGGCCAGGGCCATAAGCAGAACAATCACCAGGATGAAACCGGTGAGCATGCCTCTCAGGGGCTGGGGCTTATTCTGTTTCATGGCCATTCCCTAGGCGTCTCTCAAAAGAGCGCAATAGCAGGCATGTTCACGCTCGATGTCGCCGAACAGGCCCTTGAGGTCTTGGGCGTCCAGCCCAAGGCGGCGCCAGGCACCGGGGTCCAAGGGCGACACCAGGGTGTCGGGGCGACCGGCGAGGTCGAGGGCGTTGGCGAGGACGTTGGCGACATGCGTCACGTCCCCGAGGGAAGCACGCGTGGCGTCAGCGGGAGCAAGATGCATGGCCACGGCGTGCACGATGTCCGGGGGAAAGCGCCAGTGCAGGGCCAGCGCCTCGCCCACGCGGGCATGGTCGAAGCCGAACAGTTCCCGCTCGGCTTGCGCGAGCTCGCAGTCGCTTCGCTCGCGCAGGGCCAGAACTTCCTCGAAGTCCCGGGCGCGGGCGCTAAGCAACACCAGGACGCCGATGTCATGCAGCAGACCGGCCGTGAAGGCGGCTTCCGGGTCGAGGCCGGCGTGCCGCGCCAGTATCCGCGCGTACAGAGCGACGCCGATGCTATGGCGCCAGAAGGCGGCGTGGTCGAAGCGGGTATTGGATGTTGGGGGGAAATAACCCGTCAGCAAGGCCGCCGTCACCAGGCTGCCGACAGCGCGAAATCCAAGGATGACGATGGCGTCGTGGATGCTCGCCACCCGGTTCTGGGCAGCGTAGAAGGGCGAATTGGCAACCCGCAGAGCGCGCGCCGCCAGGGACAGGTCCTTGGCGATGCCCTCGGCGAGTTGCTCGATGTTGGCGGACTCGTTCTCCAGGATGGCGATCAGCTCGCTCACGACGTCCGGCAGCGAGGGCAGCCGGCGGATGTCCGCCAGCACCTCGTCCAGGCTTGGCGGCGTCATTCCAATTGCTCCAAGCGGTAATCCAGCACGGCCTCGTACAGCCGGCGATCCGCATCGGCCTTGCCGGCGCGACGGAACAGATGGGCGATACGCAGGCGCGTGGCTTCGCGGCGGGCCGCCAACGCCTCCGCGTCGAGGGGCTCCCCCGTGGCGACGCAGACCTGTTCGATGCCACGCCGGCGCAGCGCCACGATCAACGGCTCGGTCAGTTCCCCACCCGCCGCCAGCAGGACTGCGCCGCGCGCATCGCAGATATCGATGCCCAGGCGCATGCCGGCCCGGGCATTGTCGAGGGGAATGAAGCGGGGCGTCATGGATTGGGCTACAGCGGAAATAGGGCCAAGAGGGTGCCGCGCGAACGCGAATGCCGGCCCATGGCTTGCCTGATCACCCGGTAACGGCGCCCCTGGATCAGAACCTCAGCGTTCGCGGGCGAGTCCAGCCAGTCTCGCACTTCACGCGGCAATGCCACCGAAGCCTCCTGGCCCAGCAAAGGTATCCCTGCGCCGAAGCCGCCATCGGCGGCGGCGTTGGCGAGGGCGACCATCCCCGCTTCGTCGATCCCGAGCAGGGGGAAGGGGATCAGCTGCAGGACTTCCTGCAGGGTGTCGATCGCCGCTTCGAGTTGCTTCGCCTGGTGCTCCCGCTCCGCCACATGGGCTTGCAAAGCGACGTTGGCCTCGCGCAATTCCTGCGTCAGGCGCCGGTTCTCGTCGGCAATCGCCTTGTTATGGAAGGCATCGCGGATCTGTTCCCGCAACTGCGCGTCGTCCCAGGGCTTGGTGAGGAATTTGTAGATGGCGCCTTCGTTGATGGCGTCGGTGATAAATTGCAGATCGGTGTAGCCGGACAGCACGATACGTATCGTATCCGGGTGGGTTTCCTTGGCGCGGCGCAGGAATTCCACTCCCGTCATGTCGGGCATGCGCTGGTCCGACAGGATCACGTCGACCTCCTCGTTGGTCAGGATGTCCAGTGCCCGGATCGGGTCGTCGCTGACCAGGATGCGGTATCCCTCGCGGCGAAAGAGCCGTTGCAGGGAATTGAGGATATTGGGCTCGTCATCCACCAGCAGGAGCGTGCGGGAAGGGGGTGGGGGTGAGCTCATGATGAATACCCATTCTGGATGGAAAGGGCTGCTTGCGTGCGGAACGCCTCGCGCAGGCGTTCACGCAACTGCGCATCGTCCCACGGTTTGCAGAGAAACTTGTAGACCGCGCCGTTGTTGATGGCATCGAGCACGGCGGCCATGTCTGCCTGGCCGGAGAGGATGATGCGCATGCAGTGCGGGTGCATGTCCTTCACCCGCGTGAGAAATTCGCTGCCGCTCATGCCGGGCATGCGCTGGTCGGAGATGACCACCTGTACGTCGTTCAGGGCCAGCAGTTCCAGCCCCTCGGCGGCGCCGTTGGCGGTGAGGATGCGGTAACCCTCCTGGCGCAGCACACGGCGCAGAGCGGAAAGGATGCCGGGTTCGTCGTCCACCAGCAGCAGCGTGCGGCCGGATTCCTCGGCAGGTTGCCCCGGCAGGCGGGTATCCGCCGCGAGCAGGGCGAGAAACTCCGCCTCCGGCAGCGGCCGGCTGAACAGATAGCCCTGGATTGCATCGCAGCCCAGTCTGCGCAGGTAAGCGAGCTGCGCCTCGTGCTCCACACCCTCGGCCACCGTATGCATGCGCATGCGTCGCGCCAGCGCGAGGATTGCGGCGACGATGCCGGCGGTGTTGGCGTCTGCGACCATGTCGCGCACGAAGGACTGGTCCACCTTGAGGGTGTCGATGGGAAAGCGCCTGAGATAGGCGAAACAGGAATAGCCGGTGCCGAAATCGTCCAGGGAAAGTCTCACGCCAATGCTCTTCAAGCGGTGGAGCAGGGCCTTGGCAGCCTCGGGGTCGTGCATCAGCATGCTTTCCGTCAGTTCGAGTTCGAGAAGGCCGGGATCGATGCCATGCCGCTCGATCGCTCCCGCCACCACCCGTTCGAAGTCGTCGGCAAGCAACTGACGGGCCGAGACGTTCACCGCCAGCCGCGTCTCCGCCAAGCCGGCATCGGCCCAGGCGCGTATGCGGGCGCAGGCGCTGTCGATGACCCAGGCGCCGATCGGCACAATCAGGCCGGATTTTTCGGCCACCGCGATGAATTCGCCCGGCTGGGTCAGAACATTGTTGCCGCGCCGCCAGCGCAACAGGGCTTCCGCCCCGCTGATATGGCCATTGTGCAGATCCCCCTTGGCCTGGTAGTGCAACTCCAGTTCTTCCCTCTCCACCGCGTGGCGCAAAGCGGATTCCAGTTCCAGACGGTACAGCACGCTCATGCGCGGCCGCCGCGGTAATACCGGAATCGATGGAGGATGAGCATATGCATCGAGATGCTCCGCATGAGAACGATATGCCAACCTGTTTACGGCGCTTTCGGCAATGTCTTTAGGGACCCACCTCAAATCTCCAGCAGCTCCAGGGCATTGCCGTCCGGATCGCGCACGAACAGCGCCCGGCGCCCGGAGCGGCTGAGGGTGTAGGCCACCCCTGCCCCATCCAGCCGCGTTTTCAATTCCTCCCAGCCCGCCACGCCCAGGGCCGTATGCCGGTCCCGACCGCCATGTTCCGGGCGGCCTTCAACCGGGTCGGGACTGGGTAGATTGATGAGATGGATCTGGCCCGGCCCCACGTCGTACCAGACACCGGCGAAACGCATTTCCGGCCGCGCGGGATTGGGCACGAGACCCAGGAGACCTTCATAGAAGGCACGGGCGCGTGACAGGTCGGACACCAGGAGGGAAGCATGCAGCAGGGAGACGATCTCAGCCATGGTGTTCCAGGCGAATGGAAAACAGGGTGGCGGTGACGATCATGGTGCCACCGATCCATTCGCGCACGTCCATGATTTCACCTGCGAGCCAACGGCTGGACAAAGCGGCTACCACAAGCTCGAACAGCAGGATGACCACGGCCCGGTTGGCGGAAATGTGGGCCAGCCCGTATTGGACGGTGACAGTGGCCAGCAGCAGAGCGAGGGCAATGCCGGCCAACATCGGCCAGTTCGGCGCCGCCACCGTCAGGGTGCGGAGGACGGGGCCACCTTCCGCGACCGTGAACATGGCGGCGAGGCTGACGACGCCCAGAAACACCCAGAGGGAGCGGGTTTCGATGGGAATGCCACGGGTTTTTCGGGTCAACACATTGCTCAAGGCGAAACCGATGCCTGACGACAGGCCCAGCCACTCGGCGCTGTTCGCCGGCAGGGGCAAGCCGCCGCCGCGGTAAAGCATGACCATGGCGCCGGCAAACGACAGGCCGATGACGGCCAATCCTGCGGCTCCTGCCCGCTCCTGCAGGATGAGGCGTGCGAACAGCACGGTCCACAGCGGTGCCAGGTAGAACAGCAGCAGCACCCGCATGACCTCGCCCTCGATCACCGCCAGCACATAGGAGAGGTTGGTCCATCCGGCAGTGAGTGCCACCGCCAGCAGCCAGCGGAGATCGCTCTGCGCGGGAATGAGGCGTCCCCTGGCAAGGTACAGCAGGGGCAGGATGCCCAGGGAATAAGTCAGCAGCGAGGACAGGCTGCCGGAAAGGCCGACGTTCTCGAGAAGGCGGTAGGGATACCAGACCAGCCCCCAAGTGGCGGCCGCGATGAGCAGGCTGGCGACGGCCAGCCCGCCTGAAGCCGAGGTTGGGGAAGCGGTGGAAGGGGGGCTCGACATATAATCCGCTACTTTCGTGTTTCGCTGCTCGCGCCGTGACCGCGCCATGAACCCGCGCCTCAATCAGCTCCAGCCCTATCCGTTCCAGAAACTGCGCGAACTCTTTGCCGGCGTTGTCCCCAACCCGGCCCTTGCCGCCGTCAATCTTTCCATCGGCGAGCCCAAGCATGCAACGCCGGCCTTCATCAAGGAAGCCCTGAGCGCGAATCTCCAGGGCCTCGCCAATTACCCCCTGACCCAGGGCTCCGATGATCTGCGCCGCGCCATCGCCGACTGGTGCCGCATGCGCTACGGCACCGAACTGGACCCCGGAACCCAGATCCTGCCTGTCAACGGTAGCCGGGAAGCCCTGTTCGCCTTCGCCCAGGCGGTCATCGATCCCACCAGGCACGTCAAGCGGGTGGTATCCCCCAATCCCTTCTACCAGATTTACGAAGGGGCGGCGCTGCTGGCCGGCGCCAAGCCCCATTTCCTCAATACCTTGCCGGACAACGGTTTCCACATGGATTACGCTTCCGTGCCGGACGACCTGTGGACGGATACCCATCTCCTCTATGTCTGTTCGCCGGGCAACCCCACCGGCAAGGTCATGGCTCTGGACGAGTGGAAGACGGTGTTTGAGCTGGCAGACCGGCATGGCTTCGCCATCGCCGCCGACGAATGTTATTCGGAGATCTACTTTGACGAGGCCGCGCCGCCGCTGGGCGCCCTGACCGCGGCGCAGCGACTCGGCCGCGGCACACAGCGGCTGGTTGTGTTCAACAGCCTGTCCAAGCGCTCCAATGTGCCGGGCCTGCGTTCAGGCTTCGTCGCCGGAGACGCCGAACTGATCCGGCAGTTCCTGCTCTACCGCACCTACCACGGCTCCGCCATGAACCCGGCGGTACAGGCCGCCTCCGCCGCCGCCTGGCGGGACGAGGAACACGTGCGGGACAACCGTTGCCAATACCGGGGCAAATTCGCCGCGGTCATGCCCCTGCTGAAGGGCGTGCTGGAATTCGACGCCCCGGACGCGGCGTTCTACCTGTGGGCCAAGGTGCCCGGAGGTGATGATGCGACGTTCTCCCGTGAGCTTTACCGGCAACAGCACGTCACCGTGTTGCCCGGCAGCTTCCTGGCCCGAGAGGCCAAGGGCGTCAATCCCGGCCGGGGCTTCATCCGCATCGCCCTGGTGGACGGGCAGGAACAGTGCGTGGAAGCGGCGGGACGGATTGCGGCGTTCGTGGGGTCGGGACGGTGAATGTCGCATCGCTCACCGCGTGCACTCGCTCCCCCCTTTGGAAAAGGGGGGTGGGGGGGATTCCCAAGCGTT
>Ga0233425_10003846_pt1 | contig 26361 bp, 26 predicted proteins | sample Watercolumn_Towu_2_FD_181712 | JGI IMG/M metagenome (GOLD analysis project Ga0233425, IMG submission 181712) | Freshwater microbial communities from Lake Towuti, South Sulawesi, Indonesia - Watercolumn_Towuti2014_140_MG | ecosystem: Environmental > Aquatic > Freshwater > Lake | place...
ATCGCCGAGACCGGCACGGTCGTCACCTGCACCAACGAGGGCAATGCCGACCTGTCCGGCAACGTGCCGCCGCTGCAGATTCACTCGATCGGCATCGAGAAGCTGATCCCGCGCGTCGAGCATCTCGGCGTGTTCATCCGGCTGCTCTCGCGCTCGGCGCTCGGCTCGCCGATCACCCAGTACACCTCGCATTTCCGCGCGCCGCGACCGGGAACCGAGATGCACATGGTGCTGGTCGATAACGGCCGCTCCGAGCGGCTGGCGATGGAGGAATTCTGGACTTCGCTCAAATGCATCCGCTGCGGCGCCTGCATGAACACCTGCCCGGTCTACCGGCGCTCGGGCGGCCTCTCCTACGGCGCGACCTATTCCGGCCCGATCGGGCTCATCATCGACCCGACCTTCAACAAGCGGAAATACTCGACCCTGCCGTTCTCCTCGACCATGAACGGCTCCTGCACCAACGTCTGCCCGGTGAAGATCAACATCCACGAGCAGATCTTCGCCTGGCGCAAGGTGCTGGCCGAGGAGCATCAGATCCCGCTGCTGAAGCAGGGGATGATGAAGGCGGCCGGTGCCGTGCTCAGCCGCCCCGCTGCCTATCGCGCAGCGATCCAGACCGCCGATTCGGCGCTTCGCGTGCTGCCGCGCTTCGCCGTCTACAACCCGGGCAACACGTGGGGCAAGAAGCGCGAGATGCCCCACGCCCCGCGCCAGAGCTTCCATGCATGGTACCGGCAGAACCGCATGAAGAAGGGAGGCGACGCGTGAGCCCCCGTGACGCGATCCTCGAACGGCTGCGGACGAACCGCCCGGCCGGCGACTTTCCGCTGCCCGAGGTGCCGACCTTCGCGCCCCTTGTAGGCGACGACCTCGTGGCCGAATTCGCCGAGCGCCTCGGCAAGATGGGCGGTCGCCTCGAGCGGGCCGGTCCTGCCTCCGATCCGTTCGCGACGGTGCGGTCGCGCTTCGGCGGCGCGAGAGTGATTGCCTCCGCCGTGCCGGAATTTGTCGGAAACCGCGATCTCAACACCGTCGGCAAACCGGGCGGACTGGCGGACGTGGACGTGGCGGTGGTGCGCGCCCGCTTCGGCGTAGCCGAGACCGGCTCGGTGCTGTTCACGGAAAGCGACCTGATCGTGAACTCGGTCGCCTATCTCGCCCAGCACCTGATCGTCCTGCTCGATCCCGCCGACATCGTCGTGAACATCCAGGCGGCCTACAAGCGGCCCGACTTCGCCCAGGCAGCCTACGCCGTGCTCCACACGGGTCCGTCGGCCACCGCCGACATCGAGGGCGTCCTGATCCACGGAGCGCAGGGTGTCCGCTCTCTGACGGTTCTTCTGTTGCAGCGCAAAAAACAGGCAGCCTGAGAACGGAGCCGACGGATCCTCCGCGCGTTTGCGACCAAATGCCTCGCTTGGCGAGGCGGCAACCCCCGCGAAGATCCGGAGACGACCCGTGCGGTTCAAGCTCGGCTGCAGCCTCGCCTACGAGGTCAAGAGCCCCACCACCTTCATCTTCAACGTCGAGGTCGCACAATTGCGCAGCCTCGATATCATCAGCGAAGCCCTGAACTTGACGCCTGATCCGGGGCGTCGGGTCTACGTTCATCCCGACCTCAAGAACCGCTACCTCGGCGTCACCGCGCAGCCGGGTCCGCTCTCGCTCGAGTACAACGCCGAGGTCGCGCTGAGCGTGACCCGGGCCGACCCGGCGACGATCCGCGAGACGCCGGTCGCGGAGCTTCCTCTCGACATCCTGCCCTTCCTCCTGCCGAGCCGTTTCGTCTCCTCGGACCGCCTGACGCCGTTCGCTCAGGCCGAATTCGGGGCGCTGCCCCAGGGTCATGAGCGGGTCAACGCGATCTGTAACTGGATCCACGATCACATCGCCTATCAGCGCGGCGCCAGCGACAGCGAGACGACCGCCGACGAGACGCTTCTCAAGCGGGCGGGCGTCTGCCGCGATTTCGCGCATCTCGGCACGGCCTTCTGCCGGGCGCTCGGCATCCCGGCCCGCTTCGTCAGTTGCTACGCCTACGGCCTCGTACCGCGCGACTTCCACGCCGTGTTCGAGGCTTATCTCGATGGACGCTGGTGGCTGTTCGACGCGACCCGCCAAGCCCATCTCGACGGTCTCGTGCGCATCGGCGTCGGCCGGGACGCCGCCGAGATCGCCTTCTCGACGCCTTTCGGGACGATGGAGCCCACCGGCATGGAGATCCGCATCGACCGGGCCGATGGAGGCCCCGAGCCGGCACAACGGACGGTCGATGCAATCTCGACCGAAACACCGGCCCCAAATGCTGGCGCCGTGTGATTGCGTCTGCCTCTCCGCTTCTGCCGAGCCGTCGGCAAGAAATTTGAAATTTTTTTCGTCCGAGCCGGATTAACCGGCGCGATCACCCGTCTGCCTTTATGTTCGGGTTATCCGGACGAATCTCCAACTCAACCCGCCCGGTCCAATCCGCGGCGGGTTTTTCTTGTCCTCACATCGGCTGCTCGGGAGCGTGCAGATCCGGCCCAGACCCCAAGAGAGATGCGGTATCTTGATACCGTAGTGCCAAGAGCCTTCGTTTCATTGCGGTTTTCTGGCTTAGACGTCCGCCTTGCGCCTTGACGCGGCCGCAAATCCTCCGTAGTGACCCTCCCGCACGCCGCTGCGTCCTCACCCGACGCGGCGGCGCCTTGTTTCCAACGTCACCGGCACGGGAATCGGCCATGAAGACCACTTCGCTGAAGCCCGCCGACGTCGACAAGAAGTGGGTCGTGATCGACGCCGAGGGCCTCGTCGTGGGCCGCCTCGCTTCGATCGTGGCGATGCGCCTGCGCGGCAAGCACAAGGCCGCCTACACGCCCCACGTCGATTGCGGCGACAACGTCATCGTCATCAACGCGGACAAGGTGAAGTTCACCGGCCGCAAGTACGACCAGAAGGTCTACTACCACCACACGGGCTATCCGGGCGGCATCAAGGAGCGCTCGGCCAAGTTCATCCTCGAGGGCCGGTTCCCCGAGCGCGTGGTCGAGAAGGCTGTCGAGCGCATGCTGCCCCGCGGCCCGCTCTTCCGCCAGATCCTCGGCAATCTGCGCGTCTACAAGGGCGCCGAGCATCCCCACGAGGCCCAGCAGCCGCAGGCGCTCGACGTCGGCTCCCTCAACCGTAAGAACGTGAGCGCTTGATCATGGCGACCCTTCAGTCCCTCGCCGATCTCAATCGGGCGAACACCCAGACGAGCAACTCGGAGAACGAGGCGCCCGTCCACGTCCAGAAGCTGGACGCCCAGGGCCGCGCCTACGCCACCGGCAAGCGCAAGGACGCGGTCGCCCGCGTCTGGATCAAGCCCGGCAACGGCACCGTGGTCGTCAACGGCCGCCCGGTCGAGACCTACTTCGCCCGTCCGGTGCTGCGCATGATCCTGCGCCAGCCGCTGGAGATCGTCAGCCGCGTCGACCAGTACGACATCACCGTCACGGTGAAGGGTGGCGGTCTCTCCGGTCAGGCGGGCGCCGTGCGCCACGGCCTGTCCAAGGCTCTGACCTACTACGAGCCGGAACTGCGTTCGCCGCTCAAGCGCGAGGGCTTCCTGACCCGCGACCCGCGCGTCGTGGAGCGCAAGAAGTACGGCCGCAAGAAGGCCCGCCGCAGCTTCCAGTTCTCGAAGCGCTAAGGCGCTTCATCTTCGACGTTGTCAGGGGCGGGGCCGCGAGGCTCCGCCCTTTTTCGTGTCGCGCAACGAGGCGAGGTCGTCGCATGAAGAAGGGAGTGAGCCCGGACCGTCCGGCTGGCGTTGCCCCGTTGGCGGATCGGCGCACGTTGGTGACGGAGGCGCTGATGCGGCTGGCCCCGCGGCTGCCGGAGTTCGAAGCGGAGGCGGTGGTGGATCGGGCGCTGCGCAGCCCCGGCCTGCGGGGCGCCGTACCGGAAAATGCGGCCTGGCTCGCCCTCACGGCTTTCGCCCGCCATGCCTTCACCGAGTACGACGACCTCCTCGACGAGGGCTACGACCGCGACAGCGCCCGTCACTTCGTGCTCGACGACATGAACGCGATGCTGGCCGAGTGGGGCTGCCGCCGGCGTGTCTCGGAAGAGGCCGATGCCGATCTGGGCGAGGACGATCTCCCAGAAGCGTGAGGGACAGGCGGATGGCCGCCGCTTGCCGGCCCGCGACGGCTGGGGCAGGGAGGGCCATCCCAGCAACGGAGAAAGCCATCCATGAAGCTCAGCGCGCGCAACGTCCTCAAGGGCAAGGTCGTCTCGGTCGAGAAGGGCTCGACCACGGCGCATGTGAAGATCGAGATTGCCAACGGCCAGGTCGTCACCTCGGCCATCACCAACGAGTCGGTCGACGCTCTCGGGCTCAAGGTCGGCGGTGAGGCTTATGCCGTGATCAAGAGCTCCGACGTCATCATCGCCGTCGACTGACGGTCGGCCTCAGCCTTCGATCGCGAGTTCGATCCCATGCCGGGCGGTCGCGCCCGGCGACAACAGGCGCTGCGAGTCGCGGTCCGCCAACTCGCCGTCGAAGCCGGCCCAATCGGCGTGGCCGGTCCAGGCTTCGAGCGACAGGAACGGCGCTGTCGGTTTCGTCCAGACCGCGAGATGAGGGAAATCCTCCATCCGCATGGCGATGGCCCGGCCATTCGGCGCCGCGAACCGCATTGTCCGGCTGTGCGCGTTCAGGAAAACGAGGGCCTCGGTGAACATGTCCGGATCGAGATCAAGCCGCGCCCCGTCGAGGGCGAGCGCGCGCTCGCTGCGCACCAAAAGCCCACCCGCGCCGACCTCGGGCACGAACGGCCGCTCCGCCCGCTCGAACAGAACCGCGTAACCGCCGTCGGCGCGACGCTCGCCATCTGCGAAGGGCCAGGGAAAGGCGGGATGGAAACCGAGGGCGTAGGGCAGGGGAGACGCGCCCGGATTCTCGATGCGGATCTCGAAGGCGAGCGTTTTGGGCCTGATGCGGGCCTCGATCGTCAGCTGGAACGGGAAGGGATACTGCGCCCGCGTCGCCTCATCGTCGCTCAGGTTCAGGGAGACCGCCTCTTCGCTTCGATCGATGACCGCGAAGGGCAGGTCGCGGGCAAAGCCGTGCTGAGCCATCGGGTAGCGCCGGCCCTCCACCTGCACGGCGCCTCCGGCGGAGGCGCCGACGACCGGGAAGAGCCAGGGCGCGCTTCGATTCCAGTGTGCGGGATCGCCGTTCCAGAGATATTCTCGCTCCTCCACCTGCCAGGAGACCGGCTCGGCTCCGCGGAGCGCGATCCGCGCCGTGCTGCCGTCGCCGGCTCGGATCTCGATCGTCTCGTCCATCACCACCGTCCCCGCTTTAACGCTCCGCTTGGAAGCGATAGAGCATCGCCGCGAATGGTGGCCAATGCCTTTCGGAGAAAAGAGGCCGCATCCGCTGTGCCGAAACGGAGCCCTTATCGGCTCTGCGCCGTGACGGTGCCGCCGGGCGGCGTCGACGTGGCCGGATTTGCGATTACCTGCGAGGGCGGCCCGGAGGCGACGATCCGTCCATCCTCGACGACGTGGACCGTGTCGGCCCGTCGCAGAGAGGTCAGGCGATGGGCGATCATGATGATGGTGCGTGTGCCGCCGAGCGCGCCGAGCGCTTCCATCACCGCCGCCTCTGTCTCGCCGTCGAGGGCGCTCGTCGCCTCGTCGAACACGATGACGTCGGGGTCGTGATAGAGCGCGCGGGCGATGCCGATGCGCTGGCGCTGGCCGCCGCTGAGCCTCGCCCCGCGCTCGCCGACGCCGGTCTCGTAGCCGTTGCTTAGGGCGGTGACGAAGTCGTGCGCGCCGGCAAGCCGCGCGGCGCGTTCCACGGCCGCCCGGTCGAGCCGGTCCGGCTCGATGCCGAGGGCGATGTTCTGCGCGATGCTGCCGTCGATGAGAAAGACGTCCTGCGGCACGTAGCCGATCCGGTTCTGCCACGCCGGAAGGCTGCCGGGATCGAGGGGCCGGCCATCGATCAGGAGGCGGCCCCGATTGGGTGTGAGAATGCCCAGAATCAGGCCCACCAGGGTCGACTTGCCCGAGCCGGTGCGGCCGATGAGTCCGATTGTGGTGTGGGCGGGAATCGTCAGGTCGATGCCGCGCAGGGTGGGCCGGCCGGGCTCGTAATCGAAGGCGACGTCCTCCAGGCGGATCGCTTTGGTGAAGGGCAGACGCTCGGCGGTGCGAGGACGCGGCTCGCGCTCGCCCGCCAGCGCATCGACGACGAGACGCACGCCGGGCAGGTGGAAACGCAGCTGCGAGACGGAGGTGAAGATGTTCTGGAAGGCCGGCAGCATGCGGTAGCCGGCGAAGGCGAACAGGCCGAGCAGCGGCAGCATCCCGGCGGTGTCGATGCCCTGCGTCAGCGCGAAGAGCACGACCGCGATCACGCCGCCGAAGGCGAGGGATTCGATGACGAAACGCGGCAGTTGTCCGGTGACCAGACTGGAGGCGAGCGCGTGGGCGTAGGAGCGGGCCGGCGCATCGAACCTGGCCGTGAAGGTCTCGGCGCGTCCGTAGAGCTTGAGTTCGGTCAGAGCTCCGAAGGTCTCCTGCACGACCCGGTAGCGCCCCTCGTTACCCGCCACCGCCCGCGCGCCGAGCCGGGCCAGGCGGGCTCGCATGACGAGGTAGATCGCGACGTAGAGCCCGCCGAAGCCGCCGCCGAGAATCAGCGCGAGCCGTGGCTGATAGGCGATCAGGAAAATGACCACCGCGAGGGCCGAGGCGCCGCGCGAGGCGATCACCATGGCTGGAGTGAACACGCCGACGACGAGGCGGTCCGTCTCGCTCAGCACGTTCTTGGCGAGCTCGGCGCTGTTGGCATGGGCGAAGAAGAGCCTCTCGCGACCGACGTAGCGAGCGAGCAGGCGCCGCGCGAAGTCGTATCCGACAAGGTGCGCGAACAGGAGCTGAGCGTAGGCGAAGGCGGCGTTGACCGCGCTGGTGACCAGAATCGCGGCGAGGGCGGCGAACCCCGTAGCGAGGAGGAAGGCGCGGTCATCGCCGAGGCCGAAGGCGCTGCGAAGGCTGGCGAGGTAGGGGATGCGTGCGGCCGCGCCGGGATCGCCCACCAGCGTGAGGAACGGGAGCACCGACGCGACGCCGACCACTTCGAGAAGGGCGGCAAACCCCAGTCCCAGCCCGAGCCATGACAGCCGCTGCCGGTCGCGCCGCCGCATCACCCGCAGGAGATCGAGGAGGGTCCTCAAACGGTCACCGGGGCGAGAGGGGCGCTAGGTTCGAGAGCGCGGGCATGAACCGCGACCGCCTTCGAACACGATACGTGCGCTCCATGCCGGGCAGGTTCGAAGCGCCGCTTAAGTGATTGATGACAAACGCACCCTTGAGCCCGCCTGCTTCTCGACCGGGTCTCTAGCACGGCGGGCGCGGGGGCCGTCAAGCCGAGGCGGCGTCCGCGCCCGTGACGTGCGGCAGAACTCGGGCGCCGACCGCCGCGTTGACGACGCTCAGGGCCTCTCTGCACTGCGGAATTCTCGCCTGCCGCGGGATCAGATCCGGCGCGCGGCGACCATTCCGGGATCAGAGTTCGCCCGCGGAACCGGAACCTTGACGGTACGTTCTGCAAGTATGGAACACTATAGATCCGTCCTTGCCACCACCGCCGTCATGGTTTTCGGCCTGGTCGCGTCTTCTCCGCTCATTCGAGAGCAGAATTCGGCTGCCCCGCCTCTGCAGAGGGGCGCCGTGGAGGCGAGTTCGAGCGGCGGCAGCGAGGGATGGACCGATCCTCCTCGACAGAAGGTGGGACTATCCATCGTAACGGAGGCGGCGGCGTCGAGCCGAGGCCATACCGGTGACAGGCCGGCTCCCAGGCCGGCGAGCTTCACCCTTCTGCCTCCTGACACCGCGGCCCTTCTCGCCTCCGACGACTTCGCGAGAGGGGAGTTCGCGAAAGGGGAGGCGGGACAGCGGGTTCAGGCTGTGCGCCGCCATCGCGCCGCGAAGGTGGCCGCCCGGCCGCGTCCGGCCGGGGTCGAGCCCCTCGCCACCGACACGCCGCCTCCCGCACCGGAGGCAGCGGCGACGCCGCCGCAGAAGGCGGCCCGGATCGATCCGATCGGCGACATTCTGAGAGGGCTTGGCATCGGACGGGATAGCTAAGGGCTGAGATGGTTGTCCGGTGAGGGCCAATCTGCCGCACGGCACGCGCCACAGTTCTCGCTCGTTGGTCTCAGGTCATTCCTGGACCCGCGCCGTGGAGCAACCGTCATGATCCTTGCCGCCGCCATCATGCTGATCGGCGCCATCGGCGCGATCGCCATCACCATCGCTGCGCGTCCGAGTGCGGATCGGTTCCTGAAGTGGTGAACCGGCAACTCCCGTCCTGCCTCCTCGACCACTTGAAACTTGCCGAGCCCGTTCTGCGTTGAGGCCGCGAAGAGATAACGCGGAGACCCGGCTGTGGCGGCAATTGTGATGGTGGCGGGTGTGTTTGGCGCGGCGGGAACTCTCATCTGCCTGATGCCCCGACTCGACTCGTTCTTCGAGTGGTGACGTAATACAGGGCTTCAACAGTTAGGACTTCGTCCTGCAGAATTAGCCCGGTGTTACATATCGATCAAGTAGAACCGAAATACGTCGATCTCGCATGACGGGCGCAGACAGCGTGTCTATTCGCTGCGTATGTGGATGAAGACTTTCAGCTGAACTGCAACATCCGCCACTGATGGGTGACGCTTGTCTCTGTCACATTCCGTGATGATGTCGAGCATCGATTGCTGCCCGATGCGAAGCCGAGACACCGTCGCGGCACAGATCATCGATGCATCGACGGGCGGCGCCGCACAGATCAAGTCGACGACGGAGAAAAACTTCCGAGCCGCCAACCGAGCGGCTAAAATATCTTCACGGATCAGGTGGGCCGGTGACAGCTCCACGATCCGCTAGGCTTCGAATTTTTCGGAGATGCTCTTGTCTGAGAGCGCAGCGACTCTTCAGAGAGATGGTGCCCAGGGGCGGAATCGAACCACCGACACTGCGATTTTCAGTCGCATGCTCTACCAACTGAGCTACCTGGGCAACCGCCGCGTCGCGCTGCGTCGTCGGCTGGCGGGGGTATAGTGAAGGGTTTCGGGCCTGTCCAGCCTCTCTTGCACCTGAGGCGAAGCTTTTTTGCCGAGCACCGAACTCCGCGTCAGAGAGAGTGATCGCCGTCATCGGATCGGGGCGGACGGGGTAGTTCCTCGTCCTCCGGTCCAGGGATAACGTAGCGCTCCCCGAGCCAGCGGCCGAGGTCAATATCAGCACAGCGGGATGAGCAGAACGGCTTCGTCTCGGGACTTGCCGGCTTGCCGCAGATCGGACAGGGCGCGGCCCCCGGGTTCACGGCCTGCTTCACGACGCTGAACCCCAAGCAGCACGCACCGGAAAGCCCTCGCCTTCGAGCAGGCTCAGCGTTTCATAGAGCGGCAGCCCGACCACCGCGCTGTGCGAACCGACGAGCTTCACGACGAAAGCGGCGGCGAGACCCTGGATGGCGTAGCCGCCGGCCTTTCCGCGCCACTCCCCCGAGGAGAGGTAGCCTTCGATCTCGCGGTTCGAGAGGCGCTTGAAGCGCACCCGGGTCTCGACCATGCGTTCGCGGCGACGGTCCTTCGGCGAAAGCACGCAGACGGCGGTATAGACGCGGTGCGCACGCCCAGAGAGCAGGCGCAGGCAGTCCGCCGCTTCATCGAGCAGATCAGCCTTCGGCAGCACGCGCCGTCCCACCGCCACCACGGTATCGGCCGATACGAGGTAGGCGTCCCGGAACTCGTCCCGGCGTCGCGCCGCGGCACCGGCCGCTTCCAGCTTCTCACGGGCGAGACGGCGGGCCAGATCGCGGGGAGATTCCGACTTGCGCGGGGTTTCATCGAGGTCGGCCGGCAGGAGGGCATCCGGCTCGATGCCGACCTGCTGGAGCAGCGCCAGCCGGCGCGGCGAGGCTGAGGCCAGTACGAGAGGCGGCCGGCGTGGACCCACGGGACCCTGCGGCTTCAAGGCATCGGTGGTGAGGAGCTCATTCATCGCCGTGGTCTTACGCACAAGGCCCCCGACACCGCAACGCGATGTCGATGTCAGACCCGCTGCGAGGCTTGCCAAGGGCGGAGGGTCCGTCTAAGACCCCGCACATTCCGTCAGGCTTCGATGCGTCGGGCCGGATGCGACGCCGCAATAGCTCAGCTGGTAGAGCACCTCATTCGTAATGAGGGGGTCGGGGGTTCGAATCCCTCTTGCGGCACCACTGCTCAATGCCAATTGTCGTCGCTTATCGAAGCTCACGTGCCGGGGCACTCCATGGCTCGGCAAGCATCTGCGACGCTTCCGAATCGGCCGCCTTGCGGCAAGACGCAGGCTCTGACCGGGCCGCTCAGCCCGCAGTTTTTGCCCTCGATATCTCGGCGACCGCTTCCTTCCTGCGTAGAGATCACCGCTGTCGGGAGCGGGCGAATGTGCGCATATCGACCTGCCGACGCGCTTGGTGACGCCGATCTCATCGCTCGATCCCGTAACCGCCCGGCGGATGCCTGGGACGTCCATCGTCAGCGATCCTGCCGCCGCCGGATGAATCCGGCGGCGACGTGGACTGGATCGTTCTAACGGGAACTCCCGCCACCATTGCCGCCGCCGGCGCTGCCCTGCGGAATCGCACGCTCCGGCTGGCCGGCATTGCCGCCCGCCGCCGAGTTGGTGGTGATGGTATCGGCCCCCGTGGGCCCGGGCGCGATGATATAATCGAAAGTGTTGCCGGTCGTGTTGGTCTGACGCTGGATGATCGTGCCCGGCGGGAACTGACCTCCGGGCAAGCCCGGCGGCTGGACTTGGGCGACGGCTGCGCTCGAGCCGAGGCAGCCCAGGGCGGCGAGGGTGAGGGCGATGCGACGCATGACGGAACTCCTGAACAAGGGCCTCCCGAGCCTTTGAAGGAGGTGGAGAGGACCACTATCCGCAGTGAAATCCCTGGGCGAGCGCTCGGTTGCCGGACGGCCCTGCGGCGTGATGACGGTGTCTGTTCGTCGCGAATGCCGGCAGCGGCTCCCGTGGCACCAGCTTCATACGCTCGATCACCGTTTCGGCGACGGTGTCGGACAGCGCGAAGATCGGTGGCGACAGGCAGAGCAGGTCCTGCGCAGGGGGGGGCGATATGAACCCTTGGGAAAACACGAACGAAAGCGAAAACAAAAAAGGCCGCCCCGAAGGACGGCCCGAAGTCTAGGGAGGAAACGCCCAAGAAGGGCTGCGGGACCGCGACGCCATCGCGATCCGGCATGTCCTTGTCTCTCACGTTGCACTGCACAATGCAATCGACGCCGGATCGGACGGGGCATGCACCGGTCGCATATGTTGTCGGCGCGACGTCCAGCGGAGCCAAACGACCGCCGAAGGGGTTCCGGTCGTTCAGATCTCGCCTTTGGATGCTCGAGATGCCTCGTTGGATGCTTGCGTTCCCGATCGTCCTACTTGTGATGGCGGCACTCATCGTCTTTGCGTTCACGCGCACGGGTCCGACCGATAGCCAGAACACCCATGCACCGCAGGGCGGACAGACACGGTGACCCTCGAGAGAGGATGACGCCCTCCGGTCGCGCGGCGCACTCAGCGAGTTCGATCGTCCTGCGGTCCTATTCGGCCTCGAAATTGCAAAACCGCCGACGGGATCGTTCGAGGAGGCCGTCATGCGGATCGGATGCGCCGTGTTGCTGGGCGGATTGCTGTGTCCGTCCGCATCGAGGGCTGTCGAGGCCCACGCCGATGTGGTCGCCTTCGTCGGAGCAGCCAGGCACCATATCGGTCAGCGCGTTACGATCGATCACTGCCACCTCGTCTATACGACCGAAGAGGAGATCACCTGTGTCGGCCTGCTGCCGAGGGATTCGGCAGGCGATGTCCGGATGGCGGGCAAGTTGCTGATCCGCGTCGGTGCGGCCGAGAGCGCCGGCCACAGACGGGCGCTTTCGCAGTGCGCAGGGGGCAGCCTCCATCAGTCCTGTGAGGTCAGCGTTTCGGGCGAGGTGTTCGATGCTTCCCGCTCCTTCGGACTGGATGAGGCGCGCGTGATGGGTTTACGCGAAGCGGCGATTCACTGGCCTGATTGACGGTGAAACGCCGCTCTCGATGGCCGAGACGCGGGACGCGGTGCTGGTCGGCAAGAGATTGAGAGGCATGAGGGGCGGTGACGTGAACCGTCTGAGGGCTACCGCGTTGGAACTCTTAGGGAGTTCACCGATGATCGCACATCTCGCCTCCGCAGCTTTCCTCACAGCCGCCCTTGCGGTCCCGGCCGTCGCGCAGGGGCCGGCCCAGACTGGGACCGGCGGTGATCCGGCCTCGACCATCTACGCGCCCAATACGTCTCCCGTCGGCCGGACCATGCCGCCAGCCGCGGGCGGAGGCACGCGTCGGGACTCGAACAATCTCGACCGCGAAACCGCCATGGAACGGAAGGACGACAAGATCGATACCGGGATCTGTATCGGCTGCGATAAGTAGTCCGGCAATCGCGATAGGCCGCTTGAAACGCGCGATGCTCGGCGATGGTCGCGGTTACTCGGACCAGCGCAGGGCAGCCGCGGCGGCCAAAGTGCCGACCACCGCCGCGATCAGGCTCAGGGCGGTCAGCACCGTGAGCGGGGTTGTGAAGGGCACCGTCCCGCCGAGAGCTGCCTCCGCTGCGGAGACTCCGAAGATCAGGGTCGGGATCATCAGCGGCAGCACGACGATCGCCAGGATCAGGCCGCCTCGACGAATGGTGGCCGTCAGCGCCGCACCAACCGCCCCGATGAAGGCGAGGGCCGGCGTTCCGAGCGCGAGCGTCAGCGCCGTTGCACCCATGGCCTTCGGTGAGAGGGCCACCAGCAATCCGAACAGCGGCGAGGCAAGCGCCAGGGGCAGGCCGGTGGTGAGCCAGGCGGCGAGTACCTTGGCCAGCACCACCAATTCCAGCGGCAGGGCGGCGCCGGTCATTAGGTCGAGGGACCCGTCCTCCTCGTCCGATTGAAACAGCCGGTCAAGGCCGATCAGGGTGGCGAGCACGGCCGCGAGCCACAGGATCGCCGGACCGATCCGCGAGAGAAGGTTCAGGTCGGGCCCGAGGGCGAAGGGCACGAGCACCACGATCATCAGGAAGAAGACGAGCGACAGCGCGCCCGAACCGCCGACACGGGCGGCGAGCTTCAGGTCGCGCGCGAGCAGGGCGGAGAACGCGCGAATCATAGCCACTCTTCCGCTTGGAGCGCTTCATCAGGTCGGGAGGGCGGCGGCGACGGTTCGATGCGCAGCTCGCGGGCATCCTCGAGGCCGAGGGCTTGGTGCGTCGCAGCAATGACGAGCCCGCCCTCGGACCGGTGATGCTTCATCAAACCGGCGAGCACGCCTTGCGAGGCGAGGTCGAGGGCGGCGGTCGGCTCGTCGAGGAGCCAGAGCGGGCGGCGACAGACGAGGAGCCGCGCCAGCGCGACCCGGCGCCGTTGCCCGGCAGACAGGTAGCCGACCGGCAGCCGCGCCACATGCGGCAGGCCCAGCGCCTCCAGTGCCGTCTTCGGGTGGGCGGCGGGATTTCCAAGGAGGTCGCGGGCGAATCCGAGATTCTCCTCGGCAGTCAGTGCCGATTTCAGCCCGTCCCGATGCCCGATCACGTGAAGGCATTCCGGCAGGCTGGCCTCGCCGATGCCCTCGGCACGGATCGAGCCGCCATCGGGCTTGAGGCGCCCGGCAAGCATCGTCAGCAAAGTCGACTTGCCCGCGCCGTTGCGCCCGGTCACCATCAGCCCCTCGCCGCGACCGACGGTGAAGGAGAGACCGGAGAAGATCCTGCGCCCGGAGCGGCGGCAGGCAAGATTTTCGACGATCAACCGCACGGATCGGCCTTGGATGAGGAGGAAATCCGCACGTCTCGTCTTCGTCCCGAGGAAAGCTGATCCGTCCCTCGCGACGCAAGGGCCGGTTGCCGCGGCCGGAGCTGGTCGGCGAGCCGGTCGCCGGCGGCCTATAGCCGATCGTTCCGCCTGGCGCGAACCGCGAGAGCCTCCGGCGCATCGCTCCCGCGACGTTGATCGACGATTTCGCAGCACGCACCGCCATGGATGGCGAGCGGCTCTCGCGGATTCCGCTCCGCTCTGACGAGGACGAGGTCGCGCCGCGCTCTTGCGGTTCCACCGGATCGACATTTACCGGGCGGCGGTGCGCCGCTGCCGCGGCTCGTCCGGCACAGGCTGATCGTGGGACATTTGCACGACGTTCGGAGCAGGAATGTCAGTCGCACGCCTGTGTCATCGGGCCAGTAGCGGGCAATTTCGAAACGTTCTATAGACCGGCTCAGGCTGCGCCGCGCGATCATTCAAGGGCGTCCAAACCGCCCCTCGCGCACCATCCTGAGTGTCATACGCGGGCCTCCCGGCGCCGGGAGGCCACGAGGGCACTCGCTACCCGGGCACCCCCGGGGCGGCGCGCGCTCCTTGGAGCGCATCCGGCCGAACACCTCTCGTGGCGCAGGTTATGCCTGCTCCGTGTTCGCTAACGCCAGCTCAGGACGCGACTCGCCGTGGCATCGCTCGACAGTTTCAAGGCCCGCCAGACACTCGAGGCAGGGGGCAAGACCTACACCTACTACTCGATTCCCGAAGCACAGAAGAACGGCCTGGCCGACGCGACCGCGCTGCCGTTCTCGATGAAGGTGATCCTGGAGAACCTGCTGCGCTTCGAGGACGATCGTTCGGTCCGCAAGGGCGACATCGAGGCCGCCGTGGCGTGGCTCGGCAACAAGGGCATGGCCGAGACCGAGATCGCCTTCCGTCCCTCCCGCGTGCTGATGCAGGATTTCACCGGCGTGCCGGCCGTCGTCGATCTCGCGGCGATGCGTGACGCCATGGCCTCGCTGGGCGGCGACCCGCAGAAGATCAACCCGCTGGTGCCGGTCGACCTCGTGATCGACCACTCGGTGATCGTCGACGAGTTCGGCACTCCGAAGGCGCTGGGCGACAACGTCGCCCTCGAATATGCCCGCAACGGCGAGCGCTACACGTTCCTGAAATGGGGCCAGTCGGCCTTCCGCAACTTCTCCGTCGTCCCTCCGGGCACCGGTATCTGCCATCAGGTGAACCTCGAATACCTGTCGCAGACGGTGTGGACGCGGAACGAGGGCGGCGCGGAAGTCGCCTATCCGGACAGCCTCGTGGGCACCGACTCGCACACGACCATGGTCAACGGCCTGGCGGTGCTCGGCTGGGGTGTCGGCGGCATCGAGGCCGAGGCGGCCATGCTCGGCCAGCCGTTGTCGATGCTGATTCCCGAGGTCATCGGCTTCAAGCTGTCGGGCAAGCTGCCGGAAGGCACGACGGCGACCGACCTCGTGCTCACCGTCACGCAGATGCTGCGCAAGAAGGGCGTGGTCGGCAAGTTCGTGGAGTTCTACGGCCCCGGCCTCGACGACATGCCGGTGGCCGACCGCGCGACCATCTCGAACATGGCGCCCGAATACGGCGCGACCTGCGGCTTCTTCCCGGTCGACCAGAAGACCATCGACTTCCTGAAGGTCACCGGTCGTCAGGACGACCGCATCGCGCTCGTCGAGGCCTATGCCAAGGCGCAGGGCATGTGGCGCGATGCGCAGACCCCGGATCCGGTCTTCACCGACACGCTCGAGCTCGACATGGGCACCGTGCGCCCGTCGCTCGCCGGCCCGAAGCGTCCGCAGGACCGCGTGTTGCTCGACGCCGCCAAGGCCGGCTTTGCCGACGCCATGGAGAAGGAGTTCAAGAAGGCCGCCGACATCGCCAGCCGTTTTCCGGTCGAGGGCACGAACTTCGATATCGGCCACGGCGACGTGGTGATCGCGGCGATCACCTCCTGCACCAACACCTCGAACCCGAGCGTGATGATCGGCGCCGGGCTGCTGGCCCGCAATGCGGTCGCCAAAGGCCTCTCCTCGAAGCCTTGGGTGAAGACCTCGCTCGCCCCCGGCAGCCAAGTCGTCGGTGAGTATCTCGAGAAGTCCGGCCTGCAGACGAGCCTCGACGCGCTCGGTTTCAACCTCGTCGGCTTCGGCTGCACCACCTGCATCGGCAATTCGGGTCCGCTCCCGGCCCCGATCTCGAAGGCGATCAACGACAACGACGTGGTCGCGGCGGCCGTCCTCTCGGGCAACCGCAACTTCGAGGGACGGGTGAATCCCGACGTGCGGGCGAATTACCTCGCCTCACCGCCGCTCGTGGTGGCCTATGCGCTGGCCGGCTCGCTCCAGATCGACATCACCAGGGAGCCGCTGGGACAGGGCTCGGACGGCAAGCCTGTCTTCCTGAAGGACATTTGGCCGTCGTCCGAGGAGGTGAACCGGTTCATCGAGGAGAACATCACCTCGGAGCTGTTCAAGAGCCGCTACGCCGACGTGTTCGGTGGCGACGCGAACTGGAAGGGCGTCGAGGTGACCGAGGCCGAGACCTTCGCCTGGGACGCGGGCTCCACCTACGTGCAGAACCCGCCCTATTTCGAGGGCATGACCAAGACGCCCGACCCGATCACCGACATCGAGGGCGCGCGCATCCTCGGCCTGTTCCTCGACTCGATCACGACGGATCACATCTCGCCCGCCGGCAACATCCGCGCGGCCTCGCCCGCCGGCGAGTACCTCCAGGCGCATCAGGTTCGGGTGCAGGATTTCAACCAGTACGGCACCCGCCGCGGCAACCACGAAGTCATGATGCGGGGCACGTTCGCCAACATCCGCATCAAGAACCAGATGGTGCGGGACGAGAGCGGCAACGTGGTCGAGGGCGGCTGGACGCTGCACCAACCCGATGGCGAGCGGATGTACATCTACGACGCCGCACAGAAGTACGCCGAAGAGGGCACGCCGCTCGTGGTGTTCGCCGGCAAGGAGTACGGCACCGGCTCGTCCCGCGACTGGGCGGCCAAGGGCACCAAGCTCCTGGGCGTGCGCGCCGTGATCGCCGAGAGCTTTGAGCGCATTCACCGCTCGAATCTCGTCGGCATGGGCGTGGTCCCGCTCGTCTTCCAGGGCGACACCTCCTGGCAGTCGCTCGGGCTGAAGGGCGACGAGACGGTGACGATCAAGGGGCTGGCGGGCGAGTTGAAGCCGCGTCAGACGCTGACCGCCGAGATCACCTCGGCCGACGGCTCGAAGAAGGAGGTGCCTCTGACCTGCCGGATCGATACCCTCGACGAGCTGGAATACTTCCGCAACGGCGGCATCCTCCCCTACGTGCTGCGCTCGCTCGCGGCGTAAGGATCGGCGACCGACGATGGAAAAGCCTCTCCCGTAAGGGAGGGGCTTTTTTGATTTGGCGCTTGGCTGCGCAAGGGGACGAACGATGAGGGGAGGCTTGAGACTCATCCTCCTCTGGATCGGCTTCACCATCGTCGATCGCGCTTCGTCCGCCAGACCTTCCCGAGCCAGCTCAGCTGGAGCATCGATTGGAGTGCGGATGATCACGGTCGGATCACCGAGATAAAGGCGATCTTTGACTCGGTCTGTCTCTGAGGTGTCCGGCACACTCCTACGCCTTGCCGGCCCCGGCGCAGCCGCTATAGCGGAGCGATCGGACACTCCGCCCCGTCCCCGACGCGGGCAGGCTGGGAAGCGACGGCTATGATCCTGGAAATCGCGCAGATCGACGTGAAGCCCGGCTCGGAGGCTGCCTTCGAGGCCAACATCGCCCGGGCCGCCGAGATCTTCCGCGCCGCCGCCGGTTGCCGCAGCTTCGCCGTCCGGCGATCGGTCGAGAAGCCGCAGCGCTACCGCCTTCTGATCGAGTGGGACACGCTGGAGGCGCACACGCGCGACTTCACCGGTTCGGAAGCCTGGAAGACCTACCGGGCCATGGTCTCCGACACGTTCGAGAGCCCGCCTCAGGTCGAGCACACCGAGCTGACGCTTCGTGCATTCTGAGCGGCCGCGGCGAGAGGGAGCGTCCCCATGAAGATGTACGGTAACTGGCGCTCGGCAGCGGCGTTCCGCGTGCGCATCGCGATGAACCTCAAGGGGATCGCCTACGAGGAGATCTTCCTGGACCTCGACGCCGGGGATCAGTTCCAGCCCGACTTTCTGAAGATCAATCCGCAGGGTGCGGTGCCCGCACTCTTCGACGGCGACGGGCCGCCGCTGACACAGTCGCTGGCGATCCTCGACTACCTCGACGAGACCCGTCCGCAGGTGCCGCTGCTGCCTGCCGAGCCGCGGGCGAGGGCGAGGGCGCGCTCCTTGGCTCAGGTCGTCGCCTGCGACACCCATCCGCTCTACGTGCCGCGGGTGCGCAGCTTCCTGATGGAGAATTACGGTCTTCCGCGGGAGCGAATGCTCGAGTTCCTGCGCCATGCCTTCACCACCGGCCTGAAGACGCTGGAGGTGCGGCTGTCGAGCGAACCGGGTACCGGCCGCTTCTGCCAGGGCGATGCCGTGAGCCACGCCGATCTGTGCCTGATCAGCCTCTGGGTCGGGACCGGCATCTTCGGAATCGACACCGCTGCCTATCCGACGGTCGGGCGGATCGCTGCCGAGCTTCTCGCCCTCGACGCCGTCGTCCGAGCCCATCCGCTTCGCCAGCCCGGCGCACCCGCGTCATAGGCTCGAAAATTTTTTTTAGGACGTTACCGTTGCAGCGATACCGGATTTGCGTCCCAGGTCCGCTGCGAACGTGTGGGTCCTTGCTCGGTTACTGATGTAAGATCATTCCAAACTGGAGGGTCGCTCAATGAGGCGGCTCGCGAGGCGAGTGGGGCGAGGATGGTTCCGAGCGAAACGGTCACGGATCTGCACAAGATTGTCGTGGTGGGGGGAGGGGCCGCCGGACTCGAGCTGGTGACGAAGCTCGGCAACAAGTACGGCAAGCGTGGCAAGGCTCACGTGACCCTGGTGGATCGGGCGCGGACGCACATCTGGAAGCCGTTGCTGCACGAAGTCGCCGCCGGTTCGCTCGATGTCGGCCACCACGCGGTCGACTACCTGCATCACGCCCACGCCAACCACTTCCGCTACCGTATCGGCGAGATGACCGGCCTCGACCGTGAGAAGCGGGTAATCCACCTCGCCGCCAGCCGCGATAGCGAGGGGCGTGAGGTGACGCCGATGCGGGCCGTTCCCTACGACACGCTGATCATGGCGGTGGGCTCCACCACCAACGATTTCGGCACGCCGGGCGTGGCCGAGCACGCCATCGCCCTGGACACCAAGGAGCAGGCGATGCGCTTTCACCAGCGCCTCGTCAACGGCATGCTGCGGGCCCACACCCAGGAAGGCCCGGTGCGCCCCGGCCAGCTCCACGTGACGGTGATCGGCGCCGGCGCGACCGGAACGGAGCTGGCGGCGGAACTGCATCGGACCACCCGCGAGGTCGCCCGCACCGGCCTCGACCGGATCGACCCGGCCAAGGATCTCAAGATCACGCTGGTGGAGGCGGCCGACCGCATTCTGCCCGCCGTGCCGCAGCGCTTGGCGGCCGAGGTGATGGGGCAACTCGCCAAGATCGGCGTCGAGGTCCGGGTCCAGGCCCGCGTCACCGAGGTGCGGGCGGACGGGGTCCAGCTCGCCGACGGCGGCTTCATCCCCTCCGAGCTGGTGGTCTGGGCCGCGGGCGTGAAGGGGCCGACCTTCCTCAAGGATCTCGGCGGCCTGGAGACCACACGCAACAACCAGCTCGTCATTACGCCGACCTTGCAGACGTCACGCGACCCCGACGTCTTCGCCATCGGCGACTGTGCCTACCTCGTGGAGGAGGGCTCGCAGACGCCGATCCCGCCGCGGGCCCAGGCCGCCCACCAGCAGGCCTCGCACCTCTACGGGCAGATGGCCAACCGCCTCGCGGGCCGGCCGCTGAAGCCGTTCAAGTACCGCGACTTCGGTTCGCTCGTTTCGCTCGGCGAGTACACCGCGGTCGGCAACCTGATGGGCTTCATCCAGGGAAGGAACATGTTCATCGCCGGCCTCTTCGCCCGGCTGATGTACCGTTCGCTCTACAAGATGCACGAGACGGCTGTGAACGGCTGGTGGAAGACGAGCCTCGATGCCCTGGCCCGGGCGCTGACGCGGCGCACCGAGCCGCGCGTGAAGCTGCACTGACGCACGCTCCGGCTTGAACCGGCGGTCCGGTGTGTCATCTTTCCGTTCCGCCGGCTCGAGTAGAAGCCGGCGGAAGGAGACGCCATGATTCTCGTCAGCGTGATGTATCCGAGCGGCGCCGGCACCCGCTTCGACATGGACTACTATCTGAAGAAGCACATGCCGCTTGTCAGCCAACGCTGGACCTCCAAGGGCCTCCACGATTACACGGTCGTGAAGGGCACCGGCACGCCGGATGGCGGCGCTCCGCCCTTTCAGGTCATGGCGCTGTTGCGCTTCGAATCCGCCGACGCCTTCAAGGCGGCGGCGACCGCGGACGGCTCGGAGATCTTCGGGGACATCCCGAACTTCACCGACACGCAGCCGACGGTCCAGCTCAGCGACTTCGAGGCGTCGGAAGTGAGAGGCTGATGATCGACATCATCAAGCAGATTCAGGAGGCCAATCCGGCGCTCGGCACGACGATCATCGTGCTGCGCCCGGATTCACGAGCGCTTGCCGACCCGGCGACGCTGACGCCGGAAGCGAAGGCGTGGCTCGATGCGAACGCATCCGGTGCACGGCTGTCGCAGGAGACGGTGATGCTCGCGCCCTATCCCGGTGGCGCGCCGACGCAGCGCACCGTGACGGTGCTCGCCTTCTCCGACGCGCGACACCTGGCCGCCTTCGCCACCGCGTGGACCGGCGACCCGACGCTTGATGACGACGAGGCCGCCTGAACGCGGCTGGGGCCGCGCCTGCCGTCCGGCAGGGGCGGCCTCACCACCGCGGGGTGGACGGAGCCCCGCCGTTCAGAGGGCCTCGACGATCTGGGCAGCGGCTTTGGCCATGTCCTTCATCGCCGCGCTCGCGGCCTGATAGGCCGGCGTTCCGACGTCCCAGTTGTTCTGGGCAATCGCCTTGACCATCCGCTCGGCCTCCTCGTGGGCGGCAGCCTCGGCCCTGAGGAACGCCTCTGCCGCAGGCCGGCGCGCCGGATCACCGGTCAGGACCTGCACGGCCTGCCGGGCGGCACGGTTGCGCAGCACGGCCGTGGCCGGATCTGCGGGCGCGGCGCCGAGCAGGATCGTCGCGAGACCCCGCTTCCACAGGCCGAGATCGGCGGGCAGGCGCACCAACTCGTAGAGATCGAGGTCGCCGGTTTCGGCGAGCGCGGCCTGCGCCAGCGTTTCCGCTTTGACGAGGCGCTTGGTGATGCTGTCGATCTCGGTGCGGGTCTTGGCCGCTTTGGCGGCGATGTTCTGGACGCTACTGGAAATCTCGGCCGTCGCACTGCTCTGCTGCGTGATCGCCGCAGCCAGAGCCGCGTTCATCTCGCTCGTGCGCGCGATCCGCTCGGCTGCCCCTTCGACACGGGTGCCGAGGCTGTCGACGACGGAGCTGCCGGTCGAGACGGCGGAGCGGCTCTCTTCGACGGCCCGGGCGATCTGGCTCATCTCACCCTGGAGCGTGTGGAGCCAGGTGCGGATCTGTTCGGTCGAGCGGGCAGTCTGCCCTGAGAGCGACTTCACCTCGGCCGCGACGACGGAGAAGCCGCGGCCCGCCTCGCCGGCCCGCGCCGCCTCGATCGTGGCGTTGAGCGCCAGCAGGTTGGTTTGGCTGGAGATCGTGGCGATGGTACCCGCCATCGTACCGATCTCGGCGATGGCGTTCTGGAGCAGCTGAAGCCGCTCGTCGATCTGGTGCGTGCGATCACGGATTGAATCCATGGCCGCGCGCGCATTGCCGACGTCGGACATGCAGGCCGTCATCGCCTCGCGAGCCTGCGCCGCGCTGGAGCCGGCGGCCTCCGAGGTCTCGGCGACTTCGGCGATGGACGCGCCCATCTCTTCGATGGCGCTCGCGATCGTCTGCGTGGCCTGCGCGACCTCGCCGACGTCGTACGTCGTCCAGCCGATGTTGATCGCGCCTTCCGAGGCTTCCCTTGCGATGGCAGCGATGTTTCGCCGCTCGGTGCGCAAGTCGTGACGCTGAGCACGCTCAAGCTCGCTCAGGGCCGTGCTCACGGCGCTATCCGGCAGGGCGGAGGCATCGAGCGCGGCCCGGTCCGCCAAGCGCTTGAGCGCGCCGATCAGGCGGGCCTCGTCGGATGGTTGGGAAGCCGGAAGATCGGACGCCGCCGATGCGGACGATCCGGTATTGCGGCCGAGCTTGAGCGACAGCATGGTGTTGGAAGCCCCCGATCCTTCTCTGCCGCTTATTCTCGAGAGCCACGCCCAGGACAGTCATGTTCGAGCTCGTTTGCTCGCTTTCTGGTTGACCGGTGATTGGGCAGAAGCTCTCCACGACGGCGCCGCCGATGATCACCACGCGCGAGTTAAAATTAGCTTTAGATCATCGTTTCGATGCTTATCGCACTTCGCTTACGTAACAATTGATAACCGAAGCAATATTTGGAGTATGGGTGACCGGCGGCTCGGGCGCTGCGCTGTCGCGCCCGGTGTGCAGCCGCAGCAAAAGATTTGCGTCGCAAAAACGTTATGCTCAGTCTCAGCATATCTGGACAAGGCGGATCGCGCCGCCTAAGTTAGGCGGCACAATGCTCACTTTGAGCATAAAGGAGACCGCGATGTCCCAGGCAGGATCCGCCCTTCGCGACCCGGCCGGACGGGCCTTCCCGTTGCCCGAGCTGTACGAGCGCGTGAGCCGCCACGTGCCTGCCATCGAGTGGCCGGCGCTCGCACCCGACGTCGAGGCGATCCTGCGCCTGAAACGCGAACGGAACGCGGTGGTTCTGGCCCACAACTACCAGGCACCCGAGATCTTCCACACCGTCGCGGACATCGTCGGCGACAGCCTGGCCCTGGCGCGCGAGGCGGCGCGGGTGGATGCGGACGTGATCGTGCTGGCCGGCGTCCACTTCATGGCCGAAACCGCCAAGCTCCTGAACCCTGGCAAGACCGTGCTGATGCCCGATATGGGCGCCGGCTGCTCGCTCGCGGACTCGATCACCGCCGCCGACGTGCGGGCTCTGCGGGCCCGGTATCCCGGCGTGCCGGTCGTGACCTACGTCAACACCTCTGCTGCGGTGAAGGCGGAGTCGGATGTGTGCTGCACCTCCGGCAACGCCGCCGACGTCGTGCGCGCGCTCGGCGTGAAGCGGGTTCTGATGATTCCCGACGAGTTCCTGGCCCGCAATGTTCAGCAGCAGGTGCCGGAGGTCGAACTGCTGACCTGGGCAGGCCACTGCGAGGTGCACGAGCGCTTTACGCCGGCCGACATCGCCGAGGTGCGCGACAGCTATCCCGGCATCACCGTCATCGCCCACCCGGAATGCCCGCCGGAGGTGGTCGAGGCGTCGGATTTTTCCGGCTCGACGGCGATGATGATGAACTACGTCACCGAGAAGCGGCCGTCTCAGGTCGTGCTCGTGACCGAATGCTCGATGGCCGACAACATCGCAGTGGCCAACCCCGATATCGAGTTCATCAAGCCCTGCAATCTCTGTCCGCACATGAAGCGGATCTCCCTGCGCAACATCCGCCAGTCGCTCGAAACCATGACGCACGAGATCGTCGTCGAGGAGGGCCTGGCCGAACGGGCGCGCCGGGCCGTCGAGCGGATGCTCGCGGTCAAGCCGACCCAGACCGTCTCACCGCGGCAGGCCGCCTGATGAGCATCTTCGCCCGGAGCCCCTCCGACCGGGTGATCGTCGTCGGCGCCGGGGTGGCGGGGCTTGCCACCGCCCTGCGGCTCGCGCCGCGTGCGGTCACGCTGGTCACCGCCGCGCCGCTCGGGATAGGTACGGCCACCGGCTGGGCCCAGGGTGGCATCGCCGCCGCAATGGGGTCGGATGATACACCCTCGCTCCACGCGGGCGATACGCTTGCCGCGGGCGCCGGGCTCACCGAGCCGGACGTGGCGCTTCGCGTTGCGGAGGCGGGTCCGGGTCTGATCGAGTGGCTCGTCGCCCTCGGCACCGGTTTCGACCGTGAGCCGGACGGCGCGCTGGCCCTCGGGCTGGAGGCCGCCCACAGCCGTCGCCGCATCGTCCGCGCGCGGGGCGACTCGACGGGCCGCACGGTTCTCGACGCACTGGTGCGCGCCGTGCAGGCGACGCCCTCGATCGAGACCCTCGTCGCCGGACTCCACGGCTTGATGCAGGATGCCGATGGCAGCGTGCGCGGCGTCGTATGCGAGCGGGACGGCGTCGCCTTCCGCCTGCCCGCCCGCGCGGTCGTGCTGGCGACCGGCGGCGTCGGGGCGCTCTATGCGTCGACCACCAATCCACGCGGCGCCCTGGGGCGCGGTCTGCTCGCCGGCGCACGGGCCGGCGCGGCGTTGCGCGATCTCGAATTCGTGCAGTTCCACCCCACAGCCATCGCGGCCGGCCGCGATCCGATGCCGCTCGCGACCGAGGCGTTGCGCGGCGAGGGCGCGACCCTGATCGACGAGTTGGGCGCACCCGTGATGGCCGGGATCGAAGGCGGCGACCTCGCTCCGCGCGACGTGGTGGCGCGCGGCATCTTCCAGGCGCTCGCCCGCGGACGCACGGTCTATCTCGATGCCCGAGGCCGTCTCGGCGAGCGCATGCCTCGGCGCTTTCCCACGGTTGCCGCGCTCTGCGCCGAGGCCGGCATCGATCCGGCGGTGCAGCCGATCCCGGTTCGGCCGGCGGCGCACTACCACATGGGCGGAATCCTCGTGGACGAGGCCGGCCGCAGCACCGTCCCCGGTCTGTGGGCTTGCGGTGAGGTGTCCTCGTCCGGGCTGCACGGCGCCAACCGCCTCGCCAGCAACTCCCTGCTCGAAGCCTTGGCCTTCGCGCCCCGAATCGCCGAGTCGATCGGGGATGCGCCGGCGCCTGCCGGTGCCGACCGCCCGGCGCCTCTGCCCGAAATCCGGCCGGAGGACGCAGCGGTGCTGGCCGATATTCGCGGCATCATGGAACGCTGCGTCGGCGTCGTGCGCGACGCAGCGAGCCTGTCGCAGGCCGTGGCGCAGCTCACCGACCTGTCCGCACGCGGTTCCGAGGCGGCCGCCACCGGCCTGATGATCGCCCGCGCCGCACTCGACCGACGCGAGAGCCGCGGCGCCCATTGGCGCAGCGATTTCCCCGGCCAGCTTCCGGCCCGGCACGCCGTGGTCACGCCCGCTCTGGCGGACGCCCCTGCGCTTCAGGAATTGACCGATGCCTGACGACGTCCTGCTGCCGCTGCCGCGCCTCCTCGTGGAGCCCGTGGTGCGGGCCGCCCTTCTCGAAGATCTCGGCCGCGCCGGGGACATCACGACGGATGCCATCATCCCGGCGGGCGAGCGCATGGACGCGGTCATCGCGTCCCGACAGGACGGAGTGATCGCTGGTACCGACGCCGCCGCCATCGCCTTCGAGCTGATCGACCCGAGCCTTTCCGTCTCGGTCGAACGGCCCGACGGCACCCGCGTCACGCCGGGCGATACGGTGATCCGGCTCTCCGGCCCGGCTCGCGCCGTACTGACCGCCGAACGCGTCGCCTTGAATCTGCTCTGCCGCCTGAGCGGCGTTGCCACGGCGACGGCCTCCCTGGTCGAGGCGGCCCGACCGCACGGCAATGCGCGAATCGTCTGCACCCGCAAGACCACACCGGGCCTGCGGGCGCTGGAGAAGCACGCAGTGCGCGCGGGCGGCGGCTCGAATCATCGCTTCGGCCTCGACGACGCCGTGCTGATCAAGGACAATCACGTCGCGGTGGCGGGCGGCATCATCCCGGCCATCGAGCGGGCGCGGGCGAGGACCGGTCATCTCGTCAAGATCGAAGTCGAGGTCGATACCCTGGTGCAGCTGGAAGAGGCCCTTTCCGTCGGTGCCGACGCGGTCCTGCTCGACAACATGAGCCCCGATACCCTGCGTCAGGCCGTGGCCATGGTCGATGGACGCGCCGTCACCGAGGCCTCGGGCCGGATCAATCGGGACACGGTCGGGGCGGTGGCGGCCTCGGGCGTCGATCTGATCTCGGTCGGCTGGATCACGCATAGTTCGGCCATCATCGACTTGGGACTCGACGCGGCGTAGCGGCCGTCAGGGGGCGAGCCCGTCCTTTTGCATTCGGTGACGGCGGAACGCCTGTCCGTTCCGCATCACCGTTTCCTCCTCGACGACGCGAAAGCCGGCCGCTTCGAAGAACGGCCGAGCGGTCAGGCTCGCTTCTGTCCGCAGCGTGCGGAGGCCGATGCCAACGGCCGTCGACTCAACGGTCCGAAGCAGCGCGCAGGCGACGCCTTTGCGCCCATGCGCGGACTGGACGTAGAGCATATCGAGACGGCCGCACGGTTCGAGATCCGCAAACCCGGCCGCCTGCGGG
>Ga0233425_10003847_pt1 | contig 26355 bp, 24 predicted proteins | sample Watercolumn_Towu_2_FD_181712 | JGI IMG/M metagenome (GOLD analysis project Ga0233425, IMG submission 181712) | Freshwater microbial communities from Lake Towuti, South Sulawesi, Indonesia - Watercolumn_Towuti2014_140_MG | ecosystem: Environmental > Aquatic > Freshwater > Lake | place...
TCGACGTGCTGCACAGGCTGGAGCTGGAGGATCCCTGTTTCGTCGTCGAGCGCCATCCGACCACCCACGAGACGGTGATCCGCGGCCTCGGCGAGATGCATCTGAAATCCAAGCTGGAGAAGATGGCGCAGCAGTACAAGATGACGGTGAAGACGGCGCCGCCGCAGATTCCCTACCGCGAGACCGTGCAGCGCCGCGCCGAAGGTCATTTCCGCCACAAGAAGCAGAGCGGCGGCGCCGGCCAGTTCGGCGAGGTGTTCCTGCGCATCGAGCCGCTCGAGCGCGGCGCAGGCTTCGAGTTCGTCGACCAGGTCAAGGGTGGCGTCATTCCGGGCGTCTTCATCCCGGCGGTGGAGAAGGGCGTGCGCCGCGCGCTGGCCGAGGGCGTCGTCGCCGGCTTCCCGGTCGAGGACATTCGCGTCATCGTCTATGACGGCAAGACGCATCCGGTGGACGGCAAGGAAGTCGCCTTCGTCACGGCCGGGCGCAAGGCCGCGGTGGAGGCCATCCGCGCCGCGGCGCCGATCGTGCTCGAGCCCATCGTGAACATCGAGGTATTCGGTCCGGAGTCGGCCATCGGCGACCTCACCGGCGACCTCTCGGGCAAGCGCGGCCACATCACCGGCACCGACAGCCGTGGTGGCGGCATGGCCGCCGTCTCCGGGCAGGTGCCGCTGGCCGAGCTGACCGACTTCCAGTCGCGGCTGAAGTCGCTCACCGGCGGGCGCGGTTCGTATTCAATCGAGTTCAGCCACTACGCCCAGGTGCCGCCGCAGCAGCAGGGCCAGATGGCGGCGAAATTCCGCCTGCACGAAGAAGACGAATAGGCGCCATGTCCGAACGCACCCTGCGCCAGCGCCTCGACGCCTACGAGCGCCTGATGCGGCTCGACAAGCCGATCGGCACGCTGCTGCTCTTGTGGCCGACGATGTGGGCGGTGTGGATCGCGGCGGAGGGTGCGCCGAGCCTGTTCATCGTCTGGATCTTCGCGCTGGGCACGCTGCTGATGCGCTCGGCCGGCGTGGTGATGAACGACTACGCCGACCGCCATTTCGATCCGCACGTCGAGCGCACGAAGCACCGGCCGCTCGCCGCGCGCATCGTCTCCGAGCGCGAGGCGCTGCTGCTTGCCTCTGGCGTGACGCTGTGCGCCTTCCTGCTTATCCTGCCGCTGCACAAACTGGTGTGGGCGCTCTCGGTGGTGGCGCTGTTCCTGGCGGCGAGCTATCCGCTCACCAAGCGCTTCCTCGCCATTCCGCAGGCCTATCTCGGCATCGCTTTCGGCTTCGGCATCCCGATGGCCTTCGCCGCGCAGTTGTATACCGTGCCGCCGCTGGCCTGGGTCATGCTATTGGCGAACATCTTCTGGGCCGTCGGCTACGACACCTGCTACGCCATGGTGGACCGCGACGACGACCTGAAGATCGGCATCAAGACCTCGGCCATCACGTTTGGCCGCTACGACGTGGCGGCGGTGATGGCCTGCTATGCGATCACGCTGGCGATCCTCGCCTGGGTCGGTGCGCAGGCGGGGCGGGGGATTTATTTCTACGCGGGCCTGGCGGTGGCGGCCGGCATGATGCTGCGCCACTTCTTCTGGATTCGCGGCCGCGAGCGCATGCCCTGCTTCCGCGCCTTCATGGACAACAACTGGGTCGGCGCGGCGATCTTCGCCGGCCTCTTCGCCGACTACGCGCTGCGCTCCGGCCGCTTGCCGACCCTTTGATGTCCGCCTAGCGGCGCCCGCTGCCCACCGGCGCGAGGCCGCCGCAGTTGGCGCCGAGATACGTCATCTGCGATTCGCTCTGCATGGTGTGACGGCCCGTCGCGTCGGTGGTCGTCATGTCCATGCGCGAGTGCACTGTGTTGCCGGAGAAGGTGCTTTCGCCCTTGCCCTGCGAGCGGCGGCCTTCCATCATGCAGTCGATCTCGTAGCGCACCGTATTGCCGCTGCGGCTCATCTTGGTCGGCTGGCATTTGCCGTCAGGATCGACCACCGGCGTGTCGCGCTTGGCCATCTCCTCGCTGATGCACATGCGCGTGGCGCCGCCCGGGCCCATGCTGACGCCCTGCTTGTTCATCATGGCCTCCATCTGCTTGCGCTGCTCGGGCGGCAGGCTGGCCATCTGCTGCTGCATCTGCTGCATCTGGGCACGCATGTCCTGGCCATCGACGACCTGCTTGATCGTCTTGACTTCCCACAGGCCGGCCTTCATGTCGCCGGCGAGGGCGGGGGCAACGAGGAGGGAAAGGCTCAAAGCAAAAAGGGTTTTCTTCATGGCGGGCTCCTAGTCCGATGGCAACGGCATTGAGTGGACATTGTGCCAGAAGCGGGGCGCAGCCAGTATTACAATCCCGGTCATGAGCCGACGCCATGTCCGTCCCGTTTCCGCCGCCGTGCTTGAAGATATCCGCGCCCTCGTCGGCGAAGCGCCGCGCCGCGACCTGTTGATTGAGTACCTGCACCGCATCCAGGACGCGCACGGCCATATCGACACCGAACGCCTTGCCGCGCTGGCGCAGTTGATGAAGCTGGCGCGCGCCGAGGTGTTCGAGGTCGCCACCTTCTACCACCACTTCGATGTCGTGCGCGAGGGCGAGGCGCCGCCTCCGCCGCTCACCGTGCGCGTGTGCGATTCCATCGCCTGCGCCCTGGCCGGGGCGGAGGAACTCATCGCGGAAATAAGTCAGTCCCTGGGGGACGGCGTGCGCGTGCAGCGCGTGCCCTGTGTCGGCCGCTGCGACTGCGCGCCAGTGGCGGTGGTCGGGCAGAACCCGGTCGAGGAGGCCGACCTGCATGCTGTGCGCTACGCCATCGATGCCGGCGCCATCGAAGCGCCGCTGCCGGAGGGCGCGCGCCGCCTGAACGACTATCGTGCTGCCGGCGGCTACCGCTTGTACGAGGACTGCATCGCCGGCCGACGCAGCGCGGAGGAGATCATCGCCGCGCTGGAGCACGCCAATCTGCGCGGCCTCGGCGGCGCCGGCTTTCCGGCCGGGCGCAAGTGGCGCGTCGTGCGCGATCAGCCGGCGCCGCGCCTGATGGCGGTGAACATCGACGAGGGCGAGCCGGGCACCTTCAAGGACCGCTTCTATCTCGAACGCGAGCCGCACCGCTTCCTCGAAGGCATGCTGGTCGCCGCCTGGGCGGTCGGCATCGAGAAGATATATCTCTACCTGCGCGACGAATACGCCGGACTGCGCGCGCTGCTGGCGGAAGAGCTCGACGCCCTGCGCGCCGCCTTCACCGGACTGCCAGAGATCGAATTGCGCCGCGGCGCCGGCGCCTACGTCTGCGGCGAGGAATCGGCCATGATCGAGTCCATCGAGGGCAAGCGCGGCCAGCCGCGCCTGCGCCCGCCCTACGTGGCGGAAGTCGGGCTGTTCGGCCGGCCGACCCTTGAGCACAACATGGAGACGCTGTACTGGGTGCGCGAGATTGTCGAGCGCGGCGCCGGGTGGTTCGCGTCGCAGGGCCGCCACGGCCGCAAGGGCCTGCGCGCCTTCTCGGTGAGCGGGCGAGTGGTGAAGCCGGGTGTGCATCTCGCGCCGGCCGGCATCACGCTGCGCGAGCTCATCGATGAGTTCTGCGGCGGCATGCTGCCTGGGCACGATCTTTATGCCTACTTCCCGGGCGGCGCCTCGGGCGGCATCCTGCCGGCGCGGCTGGCCGACGTGCCGCTCGATTTCGACACGCTGCAGGAACACGGCTGCTTCATCGGCTCGGCGGCGATCATCGTGCTGTCGCAGCGGGGTTCTGCGCGCGCCGCGGCGCTCAATGCCATGCGATTCTTCGCCCACGAGTCCTGCGGCAAGTGCACGCCCTGCCGCGTCGGCACGGCGAAGGCGGCGGAACTCATGGCGCGCGAGACGTGGGACACCGCGCTGCTGACCGAACTGGCGCAGACCATGCAGGACGCCTCCATCTGCGGCCTCGGCCAGGCGGCGCCGAACCCGCTGCTGTCGGTGCTGCGATACTTCAAAACCGAAATTTCACCACAGAGACACAGAGACACAGAGGAAAGCGAATATTGAATTCTCCGTGTCTCTGTGCCTCTGTGGTTGATGGTTTTTCCTATGACTGAAACAATCCGTTTCACGCTCGACGGCCGCGAGATCGAGGCGCGCGAAGGCGAGAGCATCCTGCAGGCGGCGCGGCGCCACGGCGTCGATATCCCGCATCTTTGTTACAAGGACGGCCTGCGCGCCGACGGCAACTGCCGCGCCTGCGTGGTGGAGATCGCCGGCGAGCGCACGCTGGCGCCGTCCTGTTGCCGTTCACCGAGGGATGGCATGCAGGTGCAGGCGCAGAGTGCCCGCGCCGTCGCCGCGCAGAAGATGGTGCTGGAGCTGCTCGCTTCCGACATGTCGCCGGTGGCCGGCGCCGATTCCGAGCTGGACTTCTGGGTGGAAAAAATGGGCGTGTGCGCACCGCGCTTCCCGTGCCGTGAGCAGCCCGCGGCCGACGCCTCGCACCCGGCCATCGCCGTCAATCTCGCCGCCTGCATCCAGTGCACGCGCTGCCTGCGCGCCTGCCGCGAGGTGCAGGTGAACGACGTCATCGGCTACGCGCGGCGCGGCGCCAGCGTGGAAATAGTCTTCGACTTCAATGATCCGATGGGCGCGAGCAGTTGCGTCGGCTGCGGCGAGTGCGTCGCCGCCTGCCCGACCGGGGCACTAACATCCCTCTCCCCCGCTCGCGGGGGGGAGGGCCAGAGAGTGGTGGAAGAGCAGCGCGTCGACTCCCTCTGCCCCTACTGCGGCGTCGGCTGCCAGGTGACCTACCGCGTGCGCGGCGATACGATCGTCGGCGTCGATGGCCGCGACGGGCCGGCCAACCACGGCCGCCTCTGCGTCAAGGGCCGCTTCGGCTACGACTACGTGCGCCATGCGCAGCGCCTGACGAGACCGCTGATCCGCAAGCCGGGCGTGGCGAAATCGGTGGACAACACCCTGGCGGATTTCCGCGCGGCGAGCTGGGAGGAGGCGCTCGACTGTGCCGCCGACGGTCTCAAGCGCATCCTCGCGCGCGACGGCAGGTACGCATTGGCCGGCTTCGGTTCGGCGAAAGGCTCGAACGAGGAAGCCTATCTCTTCCAGAAACTGGTGCGCACCGGCTTCGGCACGAACAACGTCGACCACTGCACGCGGCTGTGCCATGCCTCCTCGGTGGCGGCGCTGCTGGAGGGCCTCGGCTCCGGCGCGGTGTCGAATCCGGTCGCCGACGTGGCGCACGCGGACGTGATCGTGGTCATCGGCGCCAACCCGACGGTGAACCACCCGGTGGCGGCGACCTGGATGAAGAACGCGGTCGAGCGTGGTACCACGCTGATCGTCATGGACCCGCGCGAGACCGAGCTCGCACGCCATGCAACGCACGCCCTGCAGTTCAAGCCGGACAGCGACGTGGCGCTGTTGAACGCCATCGCGAACGTGATCGTCACCGAAGGGCTGGCGAACGAGGCCTTCATCGCCGAGCGCACCGAGGGCTTCGAGGCCTTCCGCACCAACGTGCTGGCCGCCACGCCCGAGGCGATGGCGCCGGTCTGCGGCATCGATGCGGCGACCATCCGCGTCGTGGCGCGCACCTACGCCAAGGCGCGCGCGGCGATGATCTTCTGGGGCATGGGCGTTTCCCAACATACCCACGGCACCGACAACGTGCGCTGCCTCATCGCCCTGGCGCTGATGACCGGCCAGATCGGCCGCCCCGGCACGGGCCTGCATCCGCTGCGCGGTCAGAACAACGTGCAGGGGGCGTCGGACGCCGGCCTCATCCCGATGATGCTGCCCGACTACGGCCGCGTCGCCGACGCCGCCGTGCGCGCCCGTTTCGAAAAGCTGTGGGGCGCGGCGCTCGATCCCAAGCCGGGCCTCACCGTCGTGGAGATCATCGACGCGGCCTGCCGCGGCGAAATCAAGGGCATGTATGTCATGGGCGAGAACCCGGCGATGTCCGACCCCGACCTCGCCCACGCGCGCGCCGGCCTCGCCGCGCTTGAGCACCTGGTGGTGCAGGACCTCTTCCTCACCGAGACGGCGGCGCTTGCCGACGTGGTGCTGCCGGCCTCCGGGTTCGCCGAGAAGACCGGCACGTTCACCAACACCGACCGCACGGTGCAGCTCGGCCGCGCCGCCATCGCGCCGCCGGGCGAGGCGCGGCAGGATCTGTGGATCGTGCAGGAGATCGCGCGACGGCTCGGCCTCGGCTGGAACTACACCGGACCGCAGGACGTGTTCGAGGAAATGCGCCGCGCCATGCCCTCGATCGCCGGCATTTCCTGGGAGCGCCTCGAGCGCGAGGGCGCCGTGACCTATCCTTGCCGCGACGCGGCGGACCCGGGGCAGCCGGTGATCTTCACCGAATGCTTCCCGACGGTGAGCGGCCGCGGCCGCTTCGTGCCGGCGAGCTTCAGGCCGGCGGTGGAGCTGCCCGACGCCGACTATCCCTTCGTGCTCATCACCGGCCGCGTCCTGGAGCACTGGCACACCGGCGCCATGACGCGCCGCTCGGAGGTGCTCGATGCACTCGAGCCGGAGGCGCACATCGACGCGCATCCCGACGACCTCGCCACGCTGGGCTGCCGTGCCGGCGGGTTCGTGACGCTGGAGACGCGGCGCGGCAAGGTCTCGGCGCGCGCGCGCGCCGACGCCGGTTTGGCGCGCGGCACGCTGTTCATGCCTTTCTGTTACGCCGAGGCGGCGGCCAACCTGCTCACCAATCCGGCGCTCGATCCCTTCGGGAAAATTCCGGAATTCAAATACTGCGCGGCGAAGCTGGAAAAAGGTCGGGCCTGACCGGTACAATCGGCCCAACCACGGATCGTCCAGACATGAATTCCAGGTAATGATGCGCCCGGCCATCCTTGTTCTCAACGCCGGTTCCTCCAGCGTCAAGTTCCTTCTCTTCGCCGAGCAGGCCGGCGGCCTCGAGGCGGTCGTTCGCGGCCAGATCGAAGGCATCCGTACCGCACCGCATTTCATCGCGCGCGACGGCGTGGGCAAGGTGTTGGCGGAACACACCTGGGGCGAGGGCGAGCGGCTCGACCACGACGGCGCCGTGCACCGCATTTTCGATTTTCTCGGCGGGCTGGACGGCGACCTGGAATTGCAGGCCGTCGGACATCGCGTGGTGCACGGCGGAGTGGACTACTCGCGCCCCGTGCGCCTCGACACGGGGGTGCTCGCCGCGCTGGAAAAATACATACCGCTCGCGCCGCTGCACCAGCCGCACAATCTGGGACCGATCCGCATGATGCTCGAGCAGCGGCCCGGGCTGCCGCAGGTGGCCTGCTTCGACACGGCCTTCCACGCCACCAATCCCGAGGTGTCGCGCCGCTTCGCCATTCCCGCCGAGCTGCACGAGGCCGGCGTGCAGCGCTACGGCTTCCACGGCCTGTCCTACGAGTACATTGCCTCGGTGCTGGAGAAGGTCGATGCGCGCGCCGCAGCCGGCAGGACCCTCGTCCTTCACCTGGGCAACGGCTCCAGCATGTGCGCGCTCGAGGCCGGCCGCAGCGTCGCCAGCACGATGGGCTTCACGGCGCTCGACGGCCTGCCCATGGGCACGCGCTGCGGGGCGATCGATCCCGGCGTGCTGCTCTACCTGATGGACCAGCGCGGCATGGACGCGCGCGCCATCGAAAAGCTGCTCTACAACCAGTCCGGACTGCTCGGCGTCTCCGGCATCTCGAGCGACATGCGCAAGCTGCTCGAATCCGGCGATGCGCGTGCGCGGCTGGCGGTCGATGTCTATACCTACCGCATCCGGCGCGAGATGGGATCGCTTGCCGCCGCGCTCGGCGGCGTCGATGCCATCGTGTTTACGGCGGGCATCGGCGAGAACAGCGCCGAGATCCGCGCGCGCATCTGCCGCGATGCCGCCTGGCTCGGCGTGGAGTTCGATGCGGCGGCCAACGAGAAGCGCGGCCCGCGCATCAGCGTACCGGGCAGCCGTGTCAGCGCCTGGGTGATTCCGACCAACGAGGAATTGATGATTGCGCAGCACGCGCAGCGGCTGGTGGCGGCCCAGGGCTAGGGCCTATCTGCAGCGCGCGTTGGCGACTTTGGCGGTGCAGTTGACTTCGCGCTCCGGCGCGGCGGCAGGGCCCGGCACGGACACGCCCTGCGGCCAGTCGGCCGGGCGCAGCGCCTGCATGATCACTTCGCCCGACTCCTCGCGCAGCGCCCTGAAGCCGAGCTGCTCGGCCAGTCCGAGCATGGGCCGGTTGTCGCGCAGGCTGGAGAGCTGGATGCGCTTGAGGCCGCGCGACCAGCCGTGGCGCAGCAGGAAGTCGAGGAGCGCCCGGCCGACGCCCTTGTGGCGCAGCTGGTTGGACACCGCGATGCCCAGTTCGGCGCAGGAGAAGGCGCCGGGGCGATTCTCCTGGCACATCTCGCTGCCGGGGATGGCCGAGAGCTCGGCCACGCCGACCAGGCGCTCGCCGTAGAAGGCGCCGAAGACGGCGCAGCCGTTGTCGAAGCGCATCTGCGCCACGTAGGCGTGCACCGTCATCGGCGTCATGGTGCGGAAGAAGCGCCAGTAGAGGGCGATGTCGTCCAGCTCCTCGAGGAAGAAGCGCTCGATCGCCTCGCGCGCGGCGGCGCCAAGGGGGCGGATGAAGATGGGCGGCGCCGTTTCCATGGCTTGAACTCTAGGCCCTTTTGTCTATGATGGGAAGGCAGCACCCCACAGACAAAGGAGACACCATGAAAACCCGCAAACTGGTATTTCTCGCCGGCCTCGCGCTGGCGAGCGCGCAGGCCCTCGCTTTCCATTGCCCGGCGGACATGAAGAAGATCGACGAGGCGATGGCGAAGAACCCCAAGCTGTCCGACGCCCAGATGAGCGAAGTGAAGAAGCTGCGCACCGACGGCGAAGCCCTGCACAAGGCCGGCAAGCACCAGGAGTCGGTCGATACCTTGGGCAAGGCGATGAAGATCCTCAACGTCCAGTAGGCGTCAGGTTGCAGCCGAAGGGGCCGGCAATGCCGGCCCTTTTCCATTCCAGGGAAGTCGCGCAGCGGCTCACAACGCTCCCCTCTCACGCTTGCGGGAGAGGGGTTGGGGGAGAGGGCGTTTTCAGCGGCCCCGCGAGCCGGAATGGTGCCGGGCGCTGTTGCCGCGCGAAGGCTGGCCTGACCGTGCCGGCCTGGGTGGCGTGCCCTTCGGTGCATTGCCCGGGCGCGGGCCGCCGCGTTTCTGGCCGGAGCGCTGTCCCTGCGAGCGCTGGCCGTTCTCGATCGGCTCCGGGCGGATGCTCGGATCCGGCTCGAAGCCGGGCACGACGAGCTTCTCGATCGGGCGCTTGAGCAGGCGCTCGATGTCGCGCAGCAGGCCATGCTCGTCCACGCAGACCAGCGAGACGGCATGGCCGCTCGCCCCGGCGCGGCCGGTGCGGCCGATGCGGTGCACGTAGTCCTCCGGCACGTTGGGCAGTTCAAAGTTCACCACGTGCGGCAGCTGGTCGATGTCTAGCCCGCGTGCGGCGATGTCGGTGGCAACCAGCACATTGAGCTTCAGGCTCTTGAAGTCGGCCAGCGCCCGCGTGCGGGCGTTCTGGCTCTTGTTGCCGTGGATGGCGGCGGCGCTGATGCCAGCCTTGTCGAGTTTCTCGGCGAGCGTGTTGGCGCCGTGCTTGGTGCGCGTGAACACCAGCACCTGGTGCCAGTGGTGGTCGTCGATCAGCTTGATCAGCAGCTCGCGCTTCCTCGCCTTGTCGACCGGGTAGACACGCTGCGTCACGAGTTCGGCGGCGGCGTTGCGCGGCGCCACCTCGACGCTCTGCGGGTCGTCGAGCAGGCCCGCGGCCAGCGCGCGGATGTCGTCGGAGAAGGTGGCGGAGAAGAGCAGGCTCTGCTTGGTCTTCGGCAGCAGGGCGAGCACCTTGCGGATGTCGTGGATGAAGCCCATGTCGAGCATGCGGTCGGCTTCGTCGAGGACGAGGATCTCGACGGCGGAGAGATCGGCGGTCTTCTGGCCCACATGGTCGAGCAGGCGGCCGGGCGTGGCCACCAGGATGTCGACGCCGGCCTTGAGCGCCTTCACCTGCGGCGCCATGCCGACGCCGCCGAAGACGAGCGCGGTCTTCAGCGGCAGGAAGCGGCCGTAGGTGCGCACGCTCTCCTCGACTTGGGCGGCCAGCTCGCGCGTCGGCGTCAGCACCAGGCAGCGCGGCTTGCCGCGTCGGTGCGCCGGGCGCGTGCTCAGGAGCTGCAGGATGGGCAGGGTGAAGCCGGCGGTCTTGCCGGTGCCGGTCTGGGCGGCGGCCATCAGGTCGCGGCCCAGCAGGACGACGGGAATCGCCTTGGCCTGGATCGGCGTCGGCTCGGTGTAGCCTTCTTCGGCGATGGCGCGAAGGATCTCGGCGCGCAGGCCGAGTTCGGTGAATTGCATGTCGTGTTACCTGGATCTGCCTCGCCGTTTTGGCGATCAGTCTGGGCGGGATCTCGTTGGGGGAAATAAGACGCGAAGGGAATTACGCGGCGCGCGGCAGACAGACTGATGGAAGGCCAGCGCGGCGCGCAGTGTAACAGCTTGACGGGTGCGGGGGTGGTTTATTTTGCCGGGGCGAGAACGCGCAGCGCGCGCGGCAGGATCGAGAAGCGCACCGGCGCATGGCCGATCAGCTCGCCGTCGGCCTCCACCGGCACCGGGCCAGCCTCGACCTGTGCTGCCGCCTCGCGCAGGGCGATCACCTTGGGGTGCGTGAGCAGCGTGCCGTCGAAGAGCCGGCGCAGGCTCTTCAGCACCTCCCAGCGCGACAGCGCCTGCACCAGGGTGATGTCGAAGAGGCCGTCGTCGACTTCTGCCAGCGGCGCCACGTTCATGCCGCTGCCGCAGTAGCGGCCGATGGCGAAGAACAGCACGAAGGCGCGCGTGTCGATACGCCGTCCGGACAAAGTCAGTCCCAGCGACACGGCGTCGTAGGAGAGCAGTCCTTTCGCCAGGCCGACCAGATAGGCGAGCGGGCCGAGCGTGCGGTCGGGCAGGGATTCGACGACATGCGCGTCGAAGCCGAGGCCGGCGACGTTGATGAAATGCCGGGTGCTGCCGTCACCGAACGTGGCGACGCCCGCATCGTGCAGGCGCGTCGTCCCGGCGGCCATCAGCGCCGCGACCTCGGCGTAGTCCTTCGGCATGCGGTGGGTGCGCGCCCAGTCGTTGCCCGTGCCGATCGGCAGGACGCCGAGCACGACCTTGTCCGCTGGCGCGGCCGTCTGGCGGAAGAGGCCGTTGGCGCATTCGTTCAGCGTGCCGTCGCCGCCGACGGCGAGCACGCGCCGGCAGCCGCCCGCGACGGCCTGCGCCACGAGCTCGATGGCGTGCCCCGGCCGCTCGCTGACGACGAGCTCGAATGCGATGCCGTGCCGCAACAGCACCGCCTCGATTTCATTGCGATGGTGCATGGCCCGGCCCTGGCCGGAAATGGGGTTGGCGACGACGAGCCAGCGCTGTTTCATGTCTTTGCTGCAGGAATCCGCCCTATAATCGTGCGCAATTCCAATACATTGCGCCTCCATGAAATACCGTGACCTGCGCGATTTTATCGCGCAACTGGAGAAGCTCGGCGAGCTCAAGCGCGTTTCGGCCGAGGTCGATCCGAAGCTGGAGATGACCGAGGTGTGCGACCGCGTCCTGCGCGCGGGCGGTCCGGCGCTGCTCTTCGAGAAGCCGAAGGGGCATTCAATGCCGGTGCTCGGCAACCTGTTCGGCACGCCGCACCGCGTGGCGCTCGGCATGGGCGCGGAATCGCTCGATGCTCTGCGCGAAGTGGGCCGGCTGCTCGCCACGCTGAAGGAGCCCGAGCCGCCAAAGGGCCTGAGGGACGCCTGGGACAAGCTGCCGCTGTTGAGGAAGGTGCTCGACATGGCGCCGAAGGAAGTGTCTTCCGCGCCCTGCCAGGAAATCGTGTGGGAGGGGAAGGACGTCGATCTCGCGCGCCTGCCGATCCAGACCTGCTGGCCGGGCGACGTCGCGCCGCTCATCACCTGGGGGCTGACCGTCACGCGCGGGCCGCTCAAGGCGCGGCAGAATCTCGGCATCTACCGGCAACAAGTCATCGCCTCGAACAAGGTCATCATGCGCTGGCTGCCGCAGCGCGGCGGCGCGCTGGATTTCCGCGACCACACGCTGAAGCATCCCGGCCAGCCCTTTCCGGTGGCGGTGGCGCTCGGCGCCGATCCGGCAACGATACTGGGCGCGGTGACGCCGGTGCCGGATGCGCTCTCCGAATACCAGTTCGCCGGGCTGCTGCGCGGGGCGAAGACGGAAGTGGTGAAATGCCTCGGCTCCGAGCTGCAGGTGCCGGCCTTCGCCGAGATCGTGCTGGAAGGTGTCATCCACCCGGGGGAAACCGCCATGGAGGGACCGTTCGGCGACCACACCGGCTACTACAACGAGCAGGCCGAGTTCCCCTTGTTCACGATCGAGCGCATGACAATGCGCCGCGAGCCGATCTACCACAGCACCTATACCGGCAAGCCGCCCGACGAGCCGGCCATGCTCGGCGTGGCGCTCAACGAGGTGTTCGTGCCGCTGCTGCAGAAGCAGTTTCCCGAGATCGTCGACTTCTACCTGCCGCCGGAGGGCTGCTCCTACCGGATGGCGGTGGTGAGCATGAAGAAGCAATACCCCGGCCACGCCAGGCGCGTGATGTTCGGCATCTGGAGCTTCCTGCGCCAGTTCATGTACACCAAGTTCATCATCGTCACCGACGACGATATCGACGTGCGCGACTGGAAGGAAGTGGTGTGGGCGCTGACCACCCGCGTCGACGCCGCGCGCGACACCCTGATCGCGCAGAACACGCCGATCGACTACCTCGACTTCGCCTCGCCGGTGGCGGGCCTAGGCAGCAAGATGGGCATCGACGCGACGAACAAGTGGCCGGGCGAGACGGCGCGCGAGTGGGGCCGCGCCATCGCCATGGACGAGGCGGTGAAGCGGCGCGTCGACGCCCTCTGGCAGGAACTCGGACTGTGATGTCGCCGTGTCAGGGGGACTGACTATTTCCAGGGGACTGCGATGAGCGGGGCGAAGGTGGCCGGCGAGCGTTTCTGCCTCTACGACACCGCCGCCGTCGGGGCGGTGCTCGACCGCATGGCGGCGCAGGCGGCGACCATCCTTGCCGGCGAGGCCGACCCGCTGCTGCTGGGCATCCTGCGCCGCGGCCTGCCGCTGGCCGAGAAGCTGCAGGCGCGGCTGAAGGCGAAGCACGGCCTCGACGTGCCCTGCTACGGCCTCAAGCTGAAGCGCTACGCCGACGACCTGACCCTGCTGCACCCGGAAACCGAGCTGACCGAGAACGCCGAGTTTTCCGCGCGCGACCTGTCGCGCGCCACCGTGCTGGTGGTGGACGACGTGCTCTACGAGGGGCATTCGCTGGCGCGCGTGCTGTCCTACCTCTCCCGGCGCGGCGCGCCGGTGGTGCGCATCGCCGTTCTGGCCGACCGCTGCGTCGCACGGCTGCCGATCCGCGCCAACATCGTCGGCGTCAAGCTGCAGATCGCGGCGGGCGACGTCGTCGAGTGCAACGTGCCGCCCTACGAAGACGAGCTGAAGATCGAGCTGCTGCGCCCTTCAACGGCTTGAGCGGTTTTCCGGCAGGGCGCAGGCCGCCTTGCCGCAATCCTTGCGGAACATCGAGAGATAACGCCACCACACCCAGGCGAGGATCGGCAGTGCGCCGATCAGCGCGAAATCGAGCGGATCGAGCGCCGCTTCGCCGTGCCACCAGGCGACGGCGGCGCGCACTGCCTCGATGAGCAGCACCATGTAGGCGAAGCCGGCGGCGAGCAGCAGAACCTTCCGCATCAGCACGACCTTTCCCAGACGCAGGCGAGGAGGGCGTCCTGCGCCGCCCTGGTCGCTGCGGCGTTCGGATGGTTGGCGAGGAACACGACGACGACCCGCCTGCCGCGCCGGTCCAGCACGTAGCCGGCCAGTGCGCGCACGCCGTCGAGATAGCCCGTCTTGACGTGGGCCTGCCCGGCGACGCCGTTGCCGTTCGCGCGCCGCTTCATGGTGCCGTCGATGCCGGCGAGCGGCAGCGAGGCGACGAACTCCGGCATCACCGGGCTGGCGAAAGCGGCGAGGAGCAGGCGGCCGAGGCTGTCGGCGCTGATGCGGTCGCTGCGCGACAGGCCGGCGCCGTTCTCGATGGCGAGCTCCGGCATCGGCAGCGCCTTCTGCGCCAGCCAGGCGCGCACGGCGGCCTCGGCATCCTCGCCGCGCGCAGGCCGTTTCGCGCTTTCCGCGCCCAGCGTGAGGAACAGCTGGCGCGCCATGACGTTGTTGCTGTACTTGTTGATCTCGCGCACCACCTCGGCCAGCGCCGGCGACTCGGCGCGCGCGAGCAGGCGTGCCCCGGCGGGCGCCGCCCCCTCGCGCCAGCCGCCGTGCAGGCTGCCGCCCAGTTCCGTCCACAACTGGCGAAAGACGCCGGCGACGAACTGCGGATGGCCGAGCACGGCGACGTGGCGGGTCTTTTCGCCGCAGGCGGCCGGATAGCCGCCGGTGAGGATCAGGCGCGCCGCCGCGTCCGTGTGGGCGAGATCCATGCGGATGCCCTCGTACCAGGTCGCGGGGCAGGCGCCTTCGGCGAGCTTGAGGAGATTCACCAGGTCGAACTGCGCGGGCGCCGGCTCGGCGCTGACCGAAACGGTTTTCGCGGCCGCATCGGGCACGAACGTCAGGCGGATCGCCTTGAAGTTGAGCAGCAGCGCGTCCGCGCCGACGTTGTAGGGCCGCAGCGGCTCGCCGTCGAAGCGGGCCGGATCGTGGTTTTCGGGCGCGAAGTGGCTGCGGTCGAGCACCAGGTCGCCGCGGATCTCGCGCAGGCCCCTCGCACGCAGCTGGCGCAGCAGCAGCCAGAGCTGCTCGAAGCCCAGCTTCGGGTCGCCGGTGCCCTTCAGCACCAGGTCGCCCTCGAGCACGCCATCCTTGAGCGGGGCGGTCGCCAGGGCCTCGGTCTTCCAAGTGTAGGCCGGGCCGAGCAGCTCGAGCGCGGCGTAGGTGGTGAGGAGCTTCATCGCCGAGGCCGGGTTCATCGGCTTGTCGGCGTTGAAGCTGGCGCGCGGCATGCGCGCATCGACGTCCTGCACGAGGACGGCTACGGCAGAGGGGGGAACGCCGGCCGACTTCAGCACACGCGCAACCGGCGCGGGCAGGCGATCTTCCTGCTGCGCCCGGCCGGGCAGGGGCGCCAGCAGCAGGGCAAGAACGAGCAGACGGAGGGGCGTGATCACGCCGACATTGTAGCGGCAGGGAAGCGGCGGCTTCCCCCTTGAAATCGGCTGGGGATGCCATTATTATTAGCACTCGTTAGCAATGAGTGCTAATGGCAATTCGTCTGATATTTCAAACGTGAGCAGTTGCTCACTTTCGTTGCAACCATTCTGTAGAGAGGAGATAACTCTATGAAAATTCGTCCTTTGCATGACCGCGTGATCGTCAAGCGGCTCGAGGAAGAGCGCAAGACGGCCTCCGGCATCGTCATTCCCGATACCGCTGCCGAGAAACCCGACCAGGGTGAAATCGTGGCCGTCGGCCCCGGCAAGCGCGACGAGAAAGGCAACCGCATCGCCATGGATCTCAAGGCCGGCGACCGCGTCCTCTTCGGCAAGTATGCCGGCCAGACCGTCAAGGTCGAGGGCGAGGAGCTGCTCGTCATGCGCGAAGAAGACATCATGGGCGTGGTCGAGTCCAAGTAACGAATACCTAGAGGAGAAATTTCAATGCCTGCCAAAGAAGTCAAGTTTGGTGATTCCGCCCGCCACCGCATGGTCGAGGGCGTCAACATCCTGGCCGACGCGGTCAAGGTGACCCTCGGCCCGAAGGGCCGCAACGTCGTGCTCGAGCGCAGCTTCGGCGCCCCCACGGTGACCAAGGACGGCGTCTCGGTCGCCAAGGAGATCGAGCTCAAGGACAAGTTCATGAACATGGGCGCGCAGATGGTGAAGGAAGTCGCCTCCAAGACCTCCGACGTCGCCGGCGACGGCACCACCACCGCCACCGTGCTGGCCCAGTCGATCGTGCGCGAGGGCATGAAGTTCGTCGCCGCCGGCATGAACCCGATGGATCTCAAGCGCGGCATCGACAAGGCCGTCATCGCCGTGGTCGACGAGCTGAAGAAGCTCTCGAAGCCCTGCACCACCTCGACCGAGATCGCCCAGGTCGGCGCCATTTCCGCCAACGCCGATGCCGACATCGGCAAGATCATCGCCGACGCCATGGACAAGGTCGGCAAGGAGGGCGTCATCACCGTCGAGGACGGCAAGAGCCTGCAGAACGAGCTGGAAGTGGTCGAGGGCATGCAGTTCGACCGCGGCTACCTCAGCCCCTATTTCATCAACAACCCGGACAAACAGATCGCCATTCTGGAGAACCCCTTCGTCCTGCTCTTCGACAAGAAGATCTCCAACATCCGCGACCTGCTGCCGGTGCTCGAGCAGGTGGCCAAGGCCGGCCGCCCGCTCTTGATCATCGCCGAGGACGTCGAGGGCGAGGCGCTCGCCACCCTGGTGGTGAACAACATCCGCGGCATCCTCAAGACCTGCGCCGTCAAGGCGCCGGGCTTCGGCGACCGCCGCAAGGCCATGCTGGAAGACATCGCCATCCTCACCGGCGGCCAGGTCATCGCCGAGGAAGTCGGCCTGTCGCTGGAGAAGGCCACGCTGAAGGATCTCGGCCAGGCCAAGCGCATCGAGATCGGCAAGGAGAACACCACCCTCATCGACGGCGCCGGCGAAGCCAAGGCCATCGAGGCGCGCGTCAAGCAGATCCGCGCCCAAATCGAGGAGGCCACCAGCGACTACGACAAGGAGAAGCTGCAGGAGCGCGTCGCCAAGCTCGCCGGCGGCGTGGCGCTGATCAAGGTCGGCGCCGCCACCGAGGTCGAGATGAAGGAGAAGAAGGCCCGCGTCGAGGACGCCCTGCACGCCACGCGCGCCGCGGTGGAAGAGGGCATCGTCGCCGGCGGCGGCGTGGCCCTGCTGCGCGCCCGCGCCAGCGTCAAGGTGAAGGGCGACAACCACGACCAGGAAGCCGGCATCAAGATCGTGCTGCGCGCCCTGGAGCAGCCGATCCGCGAGATCGTCGCCAACACCGGCGACGAGCCGAGCGTGGTGGTGAACAAGGTCAACGAAGGCAAGGGCAACTTCGGCTACAACGCCGCCAGCGGCGAGTACGGCGACATGGTGGCGATGGGCGTGCTCGACCCGACCAAGGTGACGCGTACCGCGCTGCAGAATGCCGCTTCCGTGGCCGGCCTGATGCTGACCACCGACTGCATGGTGGCCGAGCAGGTGGAAGACAAGCCGGCCGGCGGCGGCATGCCCGGAGGAATGGGTGGCATGGGTGGCATGGGCGGGATGGGCATGGACATGTAATCGGCTTTGCCGATTACATGCCCCCCTGGTCAGGAACGGGGGAAACCCAGGTTTCCCCCGTTACCCTCTTCCTGCTGATTGGACAGACCCCGCTGCGGCGGGGTCTGTCTTTTTGATGACAGTCAAACTTTCTCGGCGCTCGGGGTAAGTGTTATAGTTTTATTACTAAAGTAGCACCGAGGGAGCGATGTAAATGGACCTGAACGCCGTTTACAGGAAAACCCAAAAAGGCTTGGAGGAGATGGCGCAGCGCACCGTGCTCGGCATGCGCGAGCGCACACTGCTGGTGATGGTGGATGGCAAGGCAAGCGCCGCCGACCTGCTGACCAGGGCGCAGCACATGCCGGACCCGCAGGGCATGCTGTCCAGACTGATCGAGGGCGGCTTTATCTCGGCGGACGTATCTGCCGCTGCCGCAGCACCCTCCGCCGCGCCGCCTGCTGCCGCGCCCGCCGCAGCCCCCTCGGCCGCCGTACCGCCCGGGGCGGCCGCGCCTCCCCGCTCGATCCCGGAAACCATGCGTTTTGCGCAACGCTTCATCTATGACACACTGGGCCCCGAGGGGGATTCCCTCTCGGAAGCCATCGAGCGCTGCAAGACCCTGCCGGACCTGAAGGCGCGCCTCGAAAAGACGCGCGACGCGCTCATGGACAGCGGCAAGAAGCGCAAGGCGGAAGAGTTCTGGAACGGCGTGCAACTGCGCCTGCCGGCGGCCTGAGTCGGGCTTCGGAAAAAAACGGCAGGGAGCGGAGCGATGCCTTGTCCGCTCCCCGAGGCGCAGCGGCAGGTGCCGAAGGCCCCCTAAGACCGAGTAAAAGGAGAACAGCGGTTCAAGGCTAAACTGTGACGCTTACAGTTGCCTTACAGGCGCGCGTTTCCCATGCATATCCTGCTGGCCGAAGACGACCGCATCATTGCCGACGGACTGGTGCGCGCCCTGCGCAAATCCGGCTATGCCGTCGACCACGTCATCAGCGGCGCCGATGCCGACACGGCGTTGCTCTCGCAGCAGTTCGATCTCCTCATCCTCGACCTCGGCCTGCCCAAGCTGAACGGCATCGAGGTGCTCAAGCGCCTGCGCGCGCGCAAGGTGCCGGTGCCGGTGCTGATCCTCACCGCGCAGGACGGGCTCGAGGACCGCGTGCGCGGCCTCGATGCCGGCGCCGACGACTACCTGACCAAGCCCTTCGCCCTGCCCGAGCTGGAAGCGCGCGTGCGGGCGCTCACGCGGCGCGGCACGGGCAATCCGACCAAGATCGAGTTCGGCCCGCTCAGTTTCGACCAGACCGAGCGCAGCGCCCGGCTCGACGGCCATGCCGTCGATCTCTCCGCGCGCGAGCTGGCGCTGCTTGAAATTCTCGTCCTGCGGGCCGGCCGCCTGGTGAGCAAGGAGCAGCTGGTCGATCACCTCTGCGGCTGGGGCGAGGAAGTCAGCACCAACGCCATCGAGGTCTATGTGCACCGCCTGCGCAAGAAGCTGGAGTCCGGCGGCGTGCGCATCAGCACGGTGCGCGGACTCGGCTACTGCCTGGACCGCCCGGATGGCCCTTAGCGACCGGCTGCGGCGACGGCGGCCGGACGAAGCCGAGCGCCAGTCGGTGTTCGGCGAGATCCTCGACTGGATGCTGATGCCGCTGCTGCTCATCTGGCCGCTCAGCGTCGTCCTCATCCAGAACATCGCCAACGGCATCGCCGACGGCCCCTACGACCAGGTGCTGGCGGAGCATGCGCGCACCCTCTCGCGCCTGGTGGTCGTCAAGGAGGGGCAGGTCCGGCTCAACCTGCATCCGCAGACGCGGAGCTTCCTGCGCACCGACGACGAGGATGCCATCTACTACCAGGTCACCGGCTTCAGGAACGAACTGGTGTCGGGCGATCTGGTCCTGCGCTGGGTCGACCCGCCGCCGAAGCTGGAGCTGGAGAAGGTGTATTTCCGCGACGACGACATCAAGGGCGAGGACATCCGCGTCGCCTACCTGTTCCTCAAGCCGCGCGCCGACCAGGGGCCGGTCCTGGTCCAGGTGGCAGAGACGCGCAACAAGCGCAATGCCCTCTCCAGCCGCATTCTCTCCGGCGTCACACTGCCGCAGTTCACCGTGATTCCGCTCGCCGTGCTGCTGGTGTGGATCGGCCTCGGCCGCGGCATCGAGCCGCTCAACCGCCTCGGCCGCATGATCCGCCGCCGCCTGCCGACCGACCTGTCGCCGATCCCCACGGCGGGCGTGCCCGAGGAGGTGAAGCCCGTCATCTACGCCTTCAACGACATGATGGCGCGGCTCGAGCAGAACCTGCAGGCACAGCAGCGCTTCATCGGCGACGCGGCGCATCAGCTGCGCACGCCGCTCACCGGCCTCAAGATGCAGACCGAGCTGGCATTGACCGAGACCGATCCCGAGCAGATGCGCGCCTCCCTGCGCCAGATCGCCGAGAGCGCCGATCGCGCCGCCCACCTCACCAGCCAGCTGCTGGCGCTGGCGCGCGCCGAGGCCAGCCACGAGAAGACCCATGCCAGCGAGCGCGTCGATCTCGAGGCGCTGGCGCGCCAGGTGACCCTGGAATGGGTGCCGGCCGCCATGGCGAAGAAGATCGACCTCGGTTTCGAGGGCACCGGCTGGCCCCTGCAGATCACAGGCCATCCGCTGCTGCTGCGCGAGCTGGCGGTGAACCTGATCGACAACGCGGTGAAGTACACGGCGCAGGGCGGTCGCGTCACGGTGCGCACGCGCGCCAGCGAGTTCGCCACCCTCGAGGTCGAGGACGACGGGCCGGGCATCCCCGAGAGCGAAGGCGAACTCGTCTTCGAGCGCTTCTACCGCGTGCTCGGCAACGAGGCGCCGGGCAGCGGCCTCGGCCTGGCCATCGTGCGCGAGATCGCCGAGCTGCATCTGGGCAGCGTGCAGCTGAAGCCCAGTCCCTCCGGGCGCGGCACGCTGGCCCAGGCGGTGTTTCCGCGCCGCCGCTTCACCGTTTCCTCCCTGCTGGCGCAGTCCCCGGAGAAGTTCCAGCCGACACTGTGATCAGCAGGCCAGCCCGTTGATGACGCACAGGTTGCGCTTCAACCAGGCAAGCAGGATCCACAGCCAGAACATCAGGAAGAAGGCGACGAAGCCGATGTGCTGGTCGACGATGACCTTGGGGGTGAACCAGCGCGTGAAGCGGACGATCGGCTTGGTGACGACCTGGAACAGCACGTAGATGGGGTTCTGGTGGCGCCGGCTGCCGGACAGGAGCCCCACCGCGCCCTGGCCGAGGAGCGCCAGCAGCGCCACTTCGACCAGCGCGCGCAGGATGGTGACGATGAAAATATCGGGGTGACTCATGGTATTGTTCCTGCCTTCGATTTCGAGGTGATGCAATGGATTTTGAACACTGGCGCCATTATGCCCGCGGTTGGCTGCTGCATTTCATCGGCCGGGAGGAAAAAGCCTTCAACGAGTATGCCGCCGCCTACCGCCTGAAGCCGGACGACGTGCAGGCGGCTCGCCACCTGGCCCACATCGCCGCGGGCCGCAAGCAGTACGACGTCGCCGACAAGTGGTTCGTCGAGACCCTGCGCCTGGCGCCGGAGGATGCCGACACCCATTTCAACCGCGGCTTCACGCTGGAACAGGCCGGCCGCTCGCGCGAGGCCATCGCCGCCTTCGCCGAATCCGTCCGCCTCAAGCCGATCCAGGACCGCGCCTTCTACGGCATGGGCCTCGCCCACGCCCGCCTGGGCGAGCATGCCGAGGCGGCCGAGGCCTTCGCCAAATCGGTCGAGCTGCAGCCGATGAACGGCGAGGGCTATTACCAGTGGGGCATGGCCTGCCATCACGCCAACCGGCACGACGAGGTCGGCAAGGTCGCCAAGCGCCTTGCCGATTTCGATCCGAAGCGCGCCATGAAACTCATCCAGGACGCCGGGCGGCCCGATCTCCTGCCGCTGGTGCCGGAGAACGTGCGGCGCTTCTTCGAAACCTATCGCCACTGAGCGCCACTGAGCCTTTCCTTTTTTGAGGGCGCTGCCACGCAGCCGCCCTCAAAAAAAGAGCCCGCCTTGCGGCGGGCTCAGTAAGGGGGTCTCCCCCCTCCTCCTCGTAGTTCTTAGCGTCCGACCGAGTCGATGTCGCCTTCCAGGTTCGGATAGCGCACGTGGTCGACCAGATCCTGCACTTCCTTCGACGGCGCCGGGGAGATCAGGCTGCCGATGATCACGCCGAGGAAGCCGGCGGGAATGCCGAAGGTGCCGGCCGAGATCGGGGCGATGTCCCACCACAGCGGGGCCTTCACGCCGAAGAACGGGTAGGTCATGTACATGTAGTACGCGCAGAGACCCAGACCACTCAGCATGCCGAGGATGGCGCCGAGCTTGTTGGCACGCTTCCAGAACACGCCGCAGACCAGGGCCGGGAAGAAGCCCGAGGCCGCCAGCGAGAAGGCCGCGCCGACCAGGAACAGGATGTCGCCCGGCTTCAGGCTGGTGACGTAGGCGGCGAGCACGGCCACCACGAGCAGCAGGCCCTTGGACACCGCCAGACGGCGCACCGTCGGGGCGTTCGGGTCGATCATCTTGTAGTACAGGTCGTGCGACAGCGCGTTGGCGATGGTCAGCAGCAGGCCGTCGGCGGTGGACAGCGCGGCGGCCAGGCCGCCGGCAGCGACGAGACCCGAGATCACGTAGGGCAGGCCGGCGATTTCCGGCGTGGCCAGCACGATCAGGTCGCCGCCGATGGTGATTTCCGCCAGCTGCACGATGCCGTCCTTGTTGATGTCCGTGATCGACATCAGGGTCTTGTCCACCGCGGCCCAGTTCTGCACCCAGGCCGGCAGCTGCGCGAAGCTCGAGCCGACCAGATTGGTGTACACCTCCTGCTTGGCCAGGATGCCGAGCGCCGGCGCCGTGAAGTAGAGCAGGAAGATGAAGAACAGCGACCAGGTCACCGAGATGCGCGCCTCCTTCACCGAGGGGGTGGTGTAGTAGCGCATCAGGATGTGCGGCAGCGCGGCCGTGCCGATCATCAGACAGGCGATGAGTGCCAGGAAGTTTTTCTTCTTCTTGGCGCGCTCGACGTCGTCCTTGGCGGCAAACGGCTCGGCGTGGGCGGCGATGTTGCCCGCCTTGGCCGCAGCGGCGCCCTTGGCGGCGGTCCAGGCCGTCTTGGCCTTGGCCGGGTCGGCCGGGAACTCCTTGACGGCCTTCTCGGCGGCCTCGATGGCCTTGACGTCCGGTGCGGGCGCGGCCTTCAGCTCGGCGACCTTGGCGGAGAGCTTGGCCTTTTCCTCTTCGAGGAACTTGGCGCCGCCGGCCTCCAGGCCCTTCAGCTTGGCGTCGGCGTCCGCGGCACGGGCGCGGAAGATGGCGCGCACGGATTCCTCCGCGGCTCCCTTCGGCGTGGTCTTGTCGTTGAACTGCTTCTCCAGCGCCGTCACCGCCGGCAGGGCCGTGGTGTAGGCGACGATCTGCGGGATCGGCACGCCGGTGTTCTTGGCCGAGAGCCACACCACCGGGATCAGGTAGGCGAAGATCAGGATGATGTACTGGGCCACCTGGGTCCAGGTCACCGCCTTCATGCCGCCGAGGAAGGAGCACACCAGGATGCCGGCGAGGCCGACGAACACCCCGACGCCGAACTCCAGGCCGGTGAAGCGGCTGGTGATCAGGCCGACGCCGTAGATCTGCGCGATCACGTAGGTGAAGGAGCAGACGATGGCGGCGATGACGCCGATCAGGCGCGGGATGTGGCCGCCGTAGCGGGCGCCGAGGAAGTCCGGAATCGTGAACTGGCCGAACTTGCGCAGGTAGGGCGCGAGGAACAGCGCCACCAGGCAATAGCCGCCGGTCCAGCCCATGACGAAGGCGAGGCCGTCGAAGCCGGCGAGGTAGAGCGTGCCGGCCATGCCGATGAAGGAGGCCGCGCTCATCCAGTCCGCGCCCGTCGCCATGCCGTTGAACAGCGCCGGCACGCGGCGTCCCGCCACGTAGTATTCCGACACTTCCGCCGTCTTCGACATGAAGCCGATGCCGGCGTAGAGCAGGATGGTGGCGAAGAGGAAGCAGTAGCCGAGGATCTTGTTCGGCACGCCCATCTGTTCGAGGATGCCGACGATGACGACGAAGGCGATGAAGCCGCCCGTGTAGAAGCTGTAATACTTCTTCAGGTTGGCGTAAAACTGCGCTTGGGATACCTGGGACATGTCAGTCATCCTCCCCTTCGTGGACGCCGTATTCCACGTCCAGCTTGTTCATGTACTTGGCGTAGAAGCCGATGATCAGCACATAGATGATCAGCGAGCCCTGCGCGGCGAAGTAGAAACCGAGCGGACCGAGGAAGGTGAATTCATTCAGTTCGCGCGAAAACCACCCCGTGACGAAGGTGAAGAAGAACCAGACGAAGAGCAGGATGCCCGTGATCCTCAGGTTCTTGCCCCAGTACTCCTGGTGCTTTTGGGTTAGTTGCATGGAAGCGACTCCTCCTTGTTGATAAGGCGCCTGCACTATGCTTTCGCGCAGGCCGTTCTTCTTGCTGCGAATCGGCGCCGCCGGGGGTTCCCCTCTTGCCGCGCCGCTCTCCTCACCCAGAAGTCGATTCGAAATCTCCGGGTAGCCTGCATTATCGGCTGTCAAAACTGACAGATTGCTTACAGAAAGTAAGTTGCCTGCCTGTATGCGGAAAGTGATATCCCGCATGCTGCGCCGCAGCGCGCGAATAATCGAATGATTTGTCACGGTTTCCTGCGGTTGTCCGGGCGAAAATCCGCGGCGGCTTCCATAACCCGCGAAAATCGCCGTCGATGAAAGCTTCGCGTAAGGTTGGCCTGCGATCATGCGCCGCCAAAGGGAAAGCAGGCCTTTTGCGTTACCACACCATTCTGGAGGAAACGATGCTTCTGAAGCGACTGTTGCAGTTTTTTGCCGTGGCTGCCGCCGCGATCGTGCTGGTCGGCTGCAAGGCCGGATCCGATTACCCGCGTGGCCAGTTCTCCGGCTACGTCATCAACCACACCGAGGACGAGATCGTCGCCCAGGTCGGCAAGCCGGCCGAGGTCGACAATGCCAATCCGGACCGCCCGATCTGGGTCTATCACAAGAAGACCTTCGACGTGGACAACTACAACAAGGTCGACGACAAGACCCTGGTGTACATGAAGAAGAACGAGGCCGGCAAGCTGGTCGGCCAGGACACCAGCTTCCAGTAAGAAGAAGCCGTCCCGTTCGAGCAAAACACCCGCTGCGGCGGGTGTTTTGTTTTGCCTCAAGCGCGGCGAAACCAGTATAATTCCGCCTCTTTCGCGACCGGGCACCGGTTCGCGAGCGCAGGTTTCCCGGCCAGGTAGCTCAGTTGGTAGAGCAGCGGATTGACAACACGCCACGCAGTGGCTTGTTGCGGCGAAGGCTAACATCGCAGAGCGATGTTAAGCCCACGATGTGGGCGGCCGGAGTCAAAATCCGCGGCCGGTTGTGAAGGCGCAAAGATTTCAAAGGCCAGGTAGCTCAGTTGGTAGAGCAGCGGATTGAAAATCCGCGTGTCGACGGTTCGATTCCGCCCCTGGCCACCAGTACATCAAGGGCTTAGCTGCAAGGCTAGGCCATTTTTTTGTCCGTATCTTTACAATCCAACCGCCACATCTTTACAATACGCGCGTTTATCTTTGCAATCCTGGGCGTTCCACGTGAGAGCCAAGCTAACTGTCCAGCAAGCCAGGCGGTGGGTTACTGGAGAAATCGTTGCAGGCAATGACTCGCATCTTTCAAGTCGATTGGCTGCCCAGTTTCAGGTGTCCCGCGTAACGGCCGCGAACAGTCTGAGAAGGCTTGTCAATGACGGCTGGCTGGAGTCTTCCGGAGGCACTCGTCCAACCTATCGACTCGGCCGCAACCGGGAGATCGCCGAGACATTTTCACTTCCCGGGGTCGATGAGCATATTGTCTGGGAACACAGGTACAGACCGTGGTTCGACCTGCCGCAGAACGTGCTTGGCATAGCGCATCACGGGTTCACCGAAATGCTGAACAACGCCAACGATCATTCCGGCGGAAAGTCCGTTACGGTCTTGATGCGGCTTTACGAGGGCGATTTGGCCGTCGCGGTTCTTGATAATGGCATAGGCATCTTCGAGAAGATTGCTCGGGCCATGAACTTGCCCGATCGCCGGCTGGCGATCCTGGAATTGTCAAAAGGAAAATTTACAACCGACCCGGCGAATCACTCCGGGGAGGGCATCTTCTTCACATCCCGCATGTTCGATCAGTTCCAGATCGAGGCCAACGGTTTGCGCTACGACCACGACGTGAGAGACAGGCATGACTGGTTGCTTGAGATGGACCGCCCCGAAACCGGAACACTCGTCTACTTGTCGATATCCGCCAACAGCCAGCGAACAGCTCGAGAAGTCTTCGATGAATATACAACTGGCAATGACTTTGGTTTCGACAAGACTGTCGTGCCGGTCCGGCTTGCCAGAATCGGGAATGAGAACCTGGTATCGCGCTCCCAGGCCAAACGTCTTGTTGCCAGATTCGAGGGTTTCAGGACGGTGTTACTCGACTTCACTGGAGTCGACGAGATCGGACAAGCATTTGCCGACGAGATTTTCAGGGTTTTTGCCAACGCACATCCCGAGGTTGAACTTGTTGAAGTCCACGCAATTCCAGACGTGGAAAAAATGATTATTCGCGCCAGAACCGTCGGCATCCTGGCTGCGCAACCGCAAGGCAGCGCTGACTCAGGCGCGTGACTCAACAATCCTTGCCGGGTTTGACCTGCGTCAGCCCTTTGCCATGTTGGGCTAATGCTATAATTTCCTTGGAAAATTCCGGCAGACACAGACAAGATACCCAGATAGCGCATGCAGCTCTACGCCCTCGGCCTCAACCACCATACCGCGCCGCTTGCCGTGCGCGAACAGGTGGCGTTCGACCCGCATCGCCTGCCGCAGGCGCTGGTCGAACTGACGCAGGCGCATGCGGTGCGCGAGGCGGCGATTC
>Ga0233425_10003848_pt1 | contig 26355 bp, 21 predicted proteins | sample Watercolumn_Towu_2_FD_181712 | JGI IMG/M metagenome (GOLD analysis project Ga0233425, IMG submission 181712) | Freshwater microbial communities from Lake Towuti, South Sulawesi, Indonesia - Watercolumn_Towuti2014_140_MG | ecosystem: Environmental > Aquatic > Freshwater > Lake | place...
CGCTCAAAATTTATACTATTCTATTTATGAGGGATATGGGTCCGGAGGGCTATCCGGAGGGTTTGGAGCCGAAGGAACCAACGGATATCTAAACTCTTCTTATGAATATTATCAAAATCACACCTCTCTTTTAACCTACGCTTTGAAAGATGACCCCGACAATCCCCAAACCGTCCAGAACTGGGGAATCTACCGGCTTACCACCAGAGGGAACTTTTACAATCCTACTCCCGACACTTCCTGGTCGGCAAGTATGGGAGGACAGGGGGTTTTCGGCGCCGTTCGAATATCGCCTGATGGATCCTATCTGGCCGATGATTCCGGTTATTGGCTGGCCTCGGCGACCAATGGGACCTGGGCCAACGAGAAACTAACTGCCGGTCTGAGTGGGAAGTTCCTTACTCCTTACAGTCTGGGAACCCTTTCAGGAGATCTGCTGGGGATTTATGAAATCACTACCAATGGTGCCTGGGGCAAATGGAACGCTGTAGGCCTGGGGACCTGGAACAAAACCCCCTTGGCCCATGTCAGTGAATTTTATGATAGTATCCTGGAAACTGATAATTATAGCGTTGGGTACCTTCAAGGCCTCCTTGGGGGCACCACGGCCTTATGGACGGCCACGGCCGCTTCTCCGGCTCCAATTACGGCCATGGGGACCTATACTTTATTCCATGAAAGTCCCCATCTCTGGAATACCGAAATCTACAGCTACAATTATAAAGAAAACATCAATACCACCTATGACCTGCCGACTGCTACAAAAGGCTATGCCGCTTATAAAGGTTTTTTCAGTGGGACTGAGATTGATGGGCAGATGACCGGACGGCTGCTGACCCTTTACATCGATCCCGACGGGAAAGGAGGTTATTTAAGGGGCACACTGAAAGGAAGCCTTTCTCCCGAATTCAATAATACCAACAATATGTTCCTTATGGATGAGCGGGATGGCGGCGGGATCTACCCCACAGCGGTTTCCCAAACCCCCGGCACCACCCTTCCCGCCGCCCAGGATTTAGTCTCTTCTTCTATCTATGACGGTACCGGAAGTGTCACGGTTGTCGGATTAGGTACGGATAACAGCGGTACTAGTTTGGTGACTAAATCCATCAAAAATACAACGACCAATCAGGCCCAATACTGGGGGATCTACCGGTTTACCGATTACGGACAAAACACCACCCCCCTGGCGATCTGGGAGGGACGGGCCGGAGGAAACGCCTATTTCGGGGGCTATAACGCTTATAATCCTTCGGCACCAACCGGCAGCTATTATATCGGGGACGATAATGCCCGATGGCTGGCCCGATTGATCAATGGCGTTTGGGGCAACAATCAACTTACTGCCGATGTAACTGGAAAGTTCCTCTCTTTTTATACCTATGGGACCCTGTCGGGGATCTTCATGGGGATCCATGATGAAAGCAATAACTGGAACAGTTTCAGCCTGGGCACCTGGACCAAGGATCCTCTGTACTTTGTCAGTTCTCTCGAAGACAAGGTGCTGACAACCCTGGGCACCGATTCTTATTCTGACAAGATTAACGCCGACCTGGGCGCCACGGCCAGTTTGTGGAATGTCAATGCCGGAGCAAACGGTATTGGGGTTGGGTCGCCGGTGCCTATTCATTTGATGGGCACTTTTTCCGGCGTCGTTGACCGGACCATCTGGGGTATTAACATCTCTCCCAAGGATTGGATTTTGGATAGTCCCCGGACCTATGACCAGACTTATGGCCGTACGGCAGCGGATTATCTTAACCCTGCCGACTATAACAAAGACAGACCCGGCGCATTTTTTGCCTATACGGGCGGGACAATCACCCTTCCAACCGTCCAGGGGCTGTTTTCCGGCCTTTATCTCGGCCCGGACGGAAGTGCCGGTGTCCTTAAAGGAGGTTTTAGACCGGACAGTCAATTCATTTCTTCTCTGACCAATAGTTATACTCTTGGTCAGAATAATGTCTGGGAGGCTGAGGGCACGGTTAGACCTGTGCAGTTTACGGCCAGTTTAGGCGGCCTAACCCCAGCTACCTTGATTGACGATATTTATTCTCCCTGGCATAATAACCCAACCTACCTTCAATCACAGGATGTCAATCCCGGTTACTTCACCAGCACCGGATGGTTGATCGACGGGAGTAACACCTATCATAATATGACCGCTGAGTCCAGGCAGGACTGGCTCTGGTCGGCCAATTTCACCGACGATCCATCCTTCGGAATTTGGCAAATGAAATCATCTGGATCCTATAACCCGACTCTGGTAAATAACAAATGGCTTATACAAGGAGATTTTTTCCATTCAATTTATGTCGATGACAGCTTATTCAATACAGTAATGGGGCGGATGAAGGTTTTCGGAATAAATATGGAGAATAATGACACTATCATTTCTAATCAAGGGCGGGAGAAAGGCCTTGCCCAGGGGGTCTGGGGAGACCTCAATACCGGTTCAACACGGGTCATGGCCGGCGAGGCCCTTAAGGTCTCCGATAACGGCTCTTTCGCCGTCTATTCCAATGGGACCTGGTTGGAGACGAGTAAATTCCTTAGTCTGGCGGACTCCAATCCCACTTTGTTAGCCTCCCTGGGCTATCCGACACAGGCCCTGTCTTATCAAACAACCCTAAACGGCTCCGTCAACTCTTATGGTTACCCACCATATTATCAAATTTATTCCGGGAACGTGTCCTTAAATAATAGATTTTTTACCTATGCCGATTCGACCATTGATCCTGGGAAGGACCATCTGGTCTGGGCTTCGACGGTATCAGGAAACTACTCAGTATACCCCCCCTCAACTTTTTATACCGTTTTCTCAAATTCTGTTTTTATCTCAAATTCAGATTCCAGTTATCCTTTTTATGGCACCTTCACCGTAAAAAGTACAACATCCTCCAACTGGCTGGCGGAGATAAGCTTTAGTGGAACCCTACCTGACGACCAAGGCAATCCCCTTGCTAAAAATTTTTATGGCGTGGGAGCCGGAACTTATGGTGACGGCCAATTTTCCGGTTATGCCGCCGGGTTGAACAAGACCTTGGCTTTTATGAACTCGGTTGGCGTTGAGGCCCCGAACTATGCCTGGTTGAGTTATTATGATCCTCAATCGGCCTCTCTGCGCAATGAAGGCCGGTTATTCGGCGTCATGGGCGGGGCCTCGTCTCTCTGGCAGGCCACTACCCAACAGCCGGCTACTATAGATTTGGTCGGTCTTTTTGTGGGCGGCCCGGCTGATGGGAAATTGTCGGCTTCCACTCAGGGTTTCGAGACCGAGATCCTTTCCAGAAATGCCTTAAACGGCAAGGCCGTTACGGCCGACGGCGGGGCCTATTGGGGAACCATCAACGGTGTTAATCAGGTCAATGGTCCGGCCGGCTCAAAAGGCAGTTTAAGCGGTTTGATTGCCGGTATCTATATTGATCCCTCCAATAAGGCCGGGATTATGCGAGGCCAATTTGATGGAGTGCTGGATACGGTCAATAAGGGCTGGTCGGCCCAGGGGACGATTATGACCTCCCTGATGTCTTCGACTGCCATTGCCCCGGCTGATTTGCCGAACAATATTGTCCGATCGGCGTTGTCTTCCGGGTTGGTCGAAGTTAATTTTGATCCGGCTTCGTCCCCGGCGAGTTCCCAATTCTCCGCTTCAATGGCCAATCTGAATGATTCCAAGAATAAGGACTGGGGCGTCTGGAATACCAGCCTGAGTGCCAATGTGAATTTGAATGGGGCGGATCTAAACAATCCATCTAATCTAAACGGGTCCTGGCAGTATACGGAGAAAGATGCCAATAACACTATAACCAAGATTGTGGCCGCTCAGACGAACAACAACACTATTTCCTCAGGAGTGGTCCAAGGCACAACCGTAGGTTACTATGGCGATGGGACCTCCGGGACTACCGGCATTTTAGTGGGAGACAGCCGGACCGCCTCTGAGCCGGGACGGTTCGATCCCTGGAAAACAACCCTCCAGATGGCCCAGGCCGGGCTCTGGCTGGATTCGAACAAACTGGCTGCCAATCTGGCGACCGATGAAGGGAAAAAACGGTTAAAGGAATTAAATGTCCCGGTGGCCGAAATCGGGAGGGCCACGATGACCGGGGCCTGGAGTGCCGGGACCAGCTCTATGAACGTCACCATGAAGGATATGGTCTTTCTGGCCCCCAACACCGGAGACCGTCCCAGCATCTGGTCCACCGGCAATGTGGGTGGATCCTATACCGGAAATCCTTTGGGGGCGAGTGTTCCTCTGAGCGGCGGGGGGGCCAACCTCTCCGGCTTGAACGCCAATTTTAAAGTCCAGCAATGGAACACCACTAGTAACACCTGGCTGTCCACCGTTACCAACGGCAGCGGGACCTATACCAATTTTATTCCTAAACCCGGCAACGGTCTCCCAACATCGGTTCCTCTTTCTTTCCAGGGAGCGGCCGCCGGAGCCATTGCCCCCGGAAAAACCGGAGGGACCTTCAGCGGAACAGGGGCCGGGATAGCAAAGTAGATGATGGGGCAGGGATGAGATTTGGGACTTGGGGCTTGTGAAGATTTGATGCTGGATGAAAACCAAAAAATATTAACCTCAGAAAAAAATTTAAGAAAACAAATTAGATAAACCTGCTTGGAGGAAAGAATGAGAAAAATTTTGGGGCGTGGGATCTTAATGCTTGGAGTAACCTTTTTCATTTCATCGTGGGCTTTCGCCGCCGACCCTCTAAAAATCGGTGTTTTTGAGCTCCAAAGGGTCATGAAGGAATCCAAAGTGATTGAAGGATACCGCCAGCAGATTGGCCAGGAAGTGGAGGTCAAAAAGAGACTTTTTACCCAGAAACAGGATGGGGCCCGTCAAACAGAAGACAAGCTGATTAAAGAGCTCCAAAAATTGTCTCCCACGGAAAGGGCTTCTTTAGAAGAAAAATTAGGTACGGAAGTAAAGGAGTTAAAACGGCTGAAAGAAGATATCGACCTGGATATCCAGAAAATGGACCGTCAGTTGACCCAAAAAGCCTTTCAAAGTATTGACGAAGCGATTAAGAAAATAGCCCAAAGAGGGAAATATACCATCATCCAGGAAAAGAACGCCGGGGGGGTGGCCTATTTTAACGATTCAATCAATCTGACTGCAGAGATCATCCGCGCTATCGATAAAAAATAATCCCTCATTCCCGCCGGAAGCAGGCGTCACGGCGGACGAAAACAACCTTCTCGGAGGGGCGGGTTTCAAACCCGCCTCTACAGAAACTTGTCCGCAAAATCGGCGCTAAAAAAAATGTATTCCCGCCCTAAATCTGAAATTCAAAACCGTCTTCCAGAATTTCCCACCGCAGATTTTTTAACCCGTTTAATTCCTTTATGATCGTTTTTTGATAATGAAATTTGGTATGGGTGATGAATATCCGTTCGGGAAGAACCGGCATTTTGGCGAGTTCTTTTTTCAGCAAGGCCGGAGTGAGATGGCCTGAAAGGGAGGCCCGTTTTTTCAGGGCATTGGGAAAGGAAACCTCAATAATCAGGGCCTTTACCTTATGTCCGGCCATTCGTTTCCAGATCTTTTCCGTGGGTCCTGAATCCCCGGAATAAACCAGGCAGTCCTTGTCGTGGTCTTCGATCAAAAACCCATAAGCCGGTACCGTATGGTCCACTTCTGAGGCATAGACTCGAACTCCTCGGACTTCCACATATCCTTTTGTGGAAAGGGGCTGATAGCGGATCAAGCCCTTATCCAGGGAAGGGATGACCGAGAAATCCGGCCAGATCCGGTTGTTAAAAATATGTTTCTGGAGATCTCGAATCACCTCTTTCCCGCTATGAATGGTAATAAACCGTTTTTGTTTTTGAATACTCAAATTGTCTATTAAAAAGGGAAGACCCTTAATATGGTCCAGATGGGCATGGGAGAGGAAAATATCAGTGATTTGAGTTGCCGCCTGGGGGTCTAAAGAAAGAGAGGCTGTACCGGCATCCAAAAGGAGGAAGTCGTTCAGAAGGAAAGCCGGAGATTTTTTTCCTTGGCCGCCTGAACCGGCTGAACCTAAAACCCTAATTTTCATTTAAGGCTCCTTCTCCCTTAGTACGTATTGTCATTGTTTAGGACTTAAGGGCTGGAAGATATTTTTGATCTTCCCGCTTCGACTATAACGGGGACAGGGAAAAAAGCAAGGAATTTCATTTCTCTGGTGTTTGGGATCAAAAAAAAGGGAGTCGTCTTTGCAGATGACTCCCTAAAATGTAGTGGCGGGGTCGACGGGACTCGAACCCGCGGCCTCCGGCGTGACAGGCCGGCGTTATAACCGACTTAACTACGACCCCGATAATGATGGTAGGCGGAACAGGATTTGAACCTGTGACCCCCGGCTTGTAAGGCCGATGCTCTCCCGCTGAGCTACCCGCCCAGCAAAAAATTATTTTTATCTCAATTAACCTTTTCCTGTCAAGTAAAAAACTAAGTTGCCTGTCTAGAAAAAAGGAAGACCCAGGTAGGGGGTATTAATCCGTCATGCCACGCTAGTGGCGTGACACCACGAAAGATGAAAATGGCTTTGATTGACTCCAAAGCCTATTTTCGGATTAAGCCGCCATGCCCCGCCTTTTGGGGCGTGGCACCAGCCGGTCGGTTTCACCGACCTAAGGGTTTCCGTAAGGAAACCGACATGAAAATAGGCCGTAAGCTCGGATTCTATTTTCGTATTAATCAGCCGGAAGTATTTTAAACTGCTCCAGGTGCATGGTGTCTTTGGCCTCCACGGAAATCCGTTTCCCGATTCGGGACTCTAATTCCTCGGTAGCCTGATGCTCTTCATCCAAAAGCAGGCCGGCGATTTCCGAGTGGACCTGCAGGATCAGGCTTTCTCCCGGTATTTCCCACACTTCCCGCTCAATCTGCCGGAAAATCTGATAACAAATTGAATTTTTGGATTTCAGCCAGCCCTCCCCTTCACAATAAAAACAATGTTCCCGGAAGAGGCGGGTTAAATTTTCCCGGGTCCGTTTACGGGTCATTTCAATCAGACCCAGTTCGGACATCTTCAAAACGTTGGTCTTACTTTTATCCCGTTTAAGGGCCTCCCTGAGGGCATTAAAGACCTTCTCCCGGTCGCCTTTTTTTTCCATATCAATAAAATCGATGACCACCAGGCCCCCGATGTTCCGCAAACGCAACTGGTAGGCGATTTCTTTAACGGCCTCCAGATTGGTTTTCAGGATGGTCTCTTCCAGGTTTCTCTTGCCCACATATCGGCCTGTATTGACATCGATGGAGGTTAAGGCCTCCGTGGCTTCAATGACGATATACCCGCCCGATTTCAACCAGACCTTTTTTCCCAAAGCCCGTTCCACTTCCACTTCGATCCCGTAAGCGTCGAAAAGAGGCTCCTTCTCTTCATAGAAATGGACGAGATGTTTTAATTTTGGCATAAAGGTATCGATAAATTCGAGGATCTGTTCATATTCCGGTTGGGAATCGATAATCAGACGGTCCACTTCCTTGGTGAACAAGTCCCGAACCGCCCGGAGGGTAATATTCAAATCCTGGTGAATCAGACTCGGAATCGGCGCCCGGGTCATCTTTTGCTGAATATTATTCCAGAGCTTGATTAAAAAATCCAATTCGGTTTTTATTTTATCTTTGGGGATGCCTTCACTGGCCGTCCGGCCGATCAGACCGAATCCGTCCGGTTTAAGATCGGTCAAAAGTTCCCGGAGTTTTTTGCGTTCTATCTCATCTTCGATCCGTCGGGAGACGCCGATATGATCCATCGTCGGCATCAGGACCAAATGCCTGCCGGGCAGGGAGATATGGGTTGTTATCCGGGCCCCTTTCGAGCCCAGGGGGTCCCGGATGACCTGAACCAAAAGTTCCTGACCCTCGGTGAGCAGGTCTTCTATATTAAAATAAAGCTGCCGGGAGGCGGCCTTTTCTTCCAGATCTCCGTCGAGATCATCCAAACCTCCATTAAGGTCCTCCGACTCCTTCATCATGGCTTCAAATTCTTCAAAATTATCGGTAACATCACTTATGTATAAAAAGGCCGCCCTTTCCAGACCGATATCCACAAAAGCCGCCTGCATCCCCGGCAGAACACGGGCCACCCGTCCTTTGTAGATATTCCCGGCCAGACTGTGTCGGCCGGGCCGTTCCACGTGAAGTTCGGCCAGAAGGCTATTCTCGATAACGGCCACTCTGGTCTCATAGGTCCGGGCGTTAATCAATAATTCGGTAGCCATGGTTGAAATGATTCACCTTTATTTGACATGATAAAAAATGATACACTATTTTGAATAAGTTAGCAAGCCTCCGTTCTTTCCTTTCCTATTCGAGTTAGAGTTGACAAGAGGTTAATTAATGATAAGATAACAATAGTTAAGAAATTTAAAAAAAAGGCCTTTGAACAAAATTCGATGCGTTATTATCCCTTATTTTTGGATCTCAGAGAAAAAGCCTGTTTAGTGATCGGGGGCGGCCAGGTCGGGGAGCGAAAAGTGAAGACCCTTCAATCCTGCCGGGCCAAGGTCTGCCTGATCAGTCGGGAACTGACGCCATACCTTCAAGAAGAGGTAGCGACTGAAAGGATAACCTGGCTGGGGCAGACCTATGAATCCAAATTCCTGGAAGGGATGTTTTTGGTTATCGGGGCCACCGATCAAGCCGAACTGAATGAAACCATCGGCCGGGAGGCCCGGGAAAGAGGGCTTCTTTGTAATATTGTCGATGATCCCCCACATTGCAACTTCATCCTTCCTTCTCTAATCACCAGAGGAGACCTGACTATCGCCATTTCCACGGCCGGCAAGAGTCCGGCCCTGGCCAAACACATCCGTCAGGACCTGGAAAAAAGATTCCCGGATATCTATGGACCCTATGTGGAACTGTTGGGGCAGATACGCACCGAAATCCTCAAAAGGAAAAGGCCGCAACAAGAAAACCAGAAGATCTTTGAACACCTGATTAAGACCCCTCTATTAACCTGGTTGGAGGCTGGAACCCTGGATCCTGTTTATGATCTGCTGGACCGACTCTTCGATCCGCCGCTTCCCCGGTCCCGATGGTCTTCCGTCTTAGACCACTTGTATCCCCCCCGAGAGTGAGGATCAATGGACCTTTTTTTCTTTAAATGCGCGTTAAGTCTCTACTTGTTAGGAAGCCTGGGATATATCCTCTTTATTATCCTGCAGCGTAAGCCCCTGGCCCGCATTTCTTATGGGGTCCTCTGGGTGGGGTTCCTCTCCCATTCCCTGTCCATCGGTCTGTGGTCTATGCAACACGGCTATTTCCCGGTTCATAGTTTAAGGGAAGCCCTCTCTTTTTTCGCCTGGGCAATCATCGGGGTTTACCTTTTGATCCAATGGCGTTTCAATATTCTCGTCCTGGGCTCTTTTCTTTCCCCTCTAGCCTCGGTGATGATGATCAGCTCATCCTTCCTTCCCTACCAAAATGAAGCGGTCAATCCACTGATCCGCAATCTCTGGCTGATGATCCACATCGGCACCATCTTTGTCGGGAATGGAATCTTTGCCGTGGCCTTTCTGGCCGGGATTATGTACCTCATTCAGGAACGACAGATCAAGTCCAAACAGTTCGGTCCCTTTTACCATCGGCTGCCTTCTCTGGAAGTTTTGGATTCCCTTAACTATAACTGTCTGATCCTGGGATTTCCCTTTTTGACCTTGGGCATGCTCAGCGGTGCCGTCTTTGCCCAATACACCTTGGGAACCTTCTGGAGGTGGGATCCGAAAGAGGTCTGGTCCCTGATTACTTGGCTCATTTATGCCGTCCTTTTACATGGAAGGTTGACCACCGGCTGGCGAGGCCGCCGTTCGGCCATGATCTCTATTATTGGTTTTTTAGTCCTGATTTTTTCCTTTCTCGGGGGTAATATTCTATTGAAAGGATATCACAGCTTCTCGGCCTTTAAGGACTCCGGCCCTGAGGTTCGGCACACTGAACCGGGAAAAGGGATCCATAACTAGGTTACAGAGGTAAATAGGTTTAACCTTGGAAATTGTACTTATCGGTGTCAACCATAAATCCGCTCCGGTAGAACTACGGGAACGTCTCTCCGGATTTCTAACCCTCAATGGTCCGGCTCATGCGTCCCTCAAAGGGCAATTCGGTCTGAAGGAAGCCCTCTTTTTGAATACTTGCAACCGGGTGGAGATCCTTTTTACTTCCGATCTGCCGGACCAGACCATTGAGGACATGAAGGCCTTTTGGTCCAATGGAATAGTCCAGGCTCCAGGTGTGCCTCTCCCTGGATTTTATATCTATCGGAATGAAGAGGCCGTGTGTCATCTTTTCCGGGTAGCCGCCAGTCTTGACTCTATGGTTATCGGGGAACCCCAGATTTTAGGCCAGATCAAGGAGGCCTATCGTCAGGCCGTCGATCATCGAACGACGGGAGTCATACTCAACCGGCTGCTCCACAAGGCCTTCTCGGTGGCCAAGCGCATCCGGACCGAAACCGGAATTGCCAGTCACGCCGTTTCGGTCAGCTTTGCCGCCGTCGAACTGGGCAAAAAAATCTTCCAAGATCTGGCCGGGAAAAAGGTCCTTTTGATTGGGGCCGGGGAGATGGCCGAGTTGGCGGCAGAACACCTCTTAAACAACAAGGTCCAACAAATTATGGTGGCCAACCGGACCCTGGAAAGGGCCCTGGAAATGGCCAAACGCTGGCACGGCCGGGCCCTTTCTCTCGAGGAGATTTCCACGGCCTTAATGGAAGCCGATATCGTTATCAGTTCGACCGGGGCCCCGGAAACGATTCTCTTTTATCCGGAGGTTAAGGCTATCATGAAGCAAAGGAGACAGAGGCCTCTTTTCTTCATCGATATCGCCGTACCCAGGGATATTGATCCTAAAATTAATGAAATCGATAACGTCTATCTCTATGATATCGATGACCTCCAGGGTATTGTAGCCCAGAATATCGCCGAAAGAAAACAAGAGGCCCTTCAAGCCGAACGGATCATTCAGGAGGAATGGATCAAATTTCGTTCCTGGCTGGAGGGGATAGAGGTTGTCCCGACCATCCTGGCCCTCCGAAAAAAAATGGAGGACATCCAACAAGGTGAATGGAAAAAGGCCGGAGCGGCCCTCCAGGGATTAAGCCCGGAACAACTGAAAGCCGTGGAGATTATGGCCCAGTCTATCATCAATAAAGTCCTTCATGATCCAATCACTTATTTAAAGGAACAATTGGCAGAGGATAAGAAAAACGAAAAAATTGATCAGATTCAAAAAATATTTAATCTCATTGAAGGGATGGAGGTAGACTGAAATGGCCGATATCATTCCTTTCGAAGAACGGTTACGAAAACAGAAGGAAGAAACCCTCTCCAAAGAAAAGAAAAAAAGATTGGAATTCTTCCGCATGGCCATGCAATGTACGGCCTGCCAATTGAAATGTGCCAAATGCGGGAGCCAACTGGAAGTCCCCGAATCACGAATGGTCTCTGATTTTTTACCTTTAAAACTCTGTCAGGCCTGCGGAGAAGAGTATCGGCTCTATCAACAAATCAGTTCAGGGACCCCGTCGGCGGAAGGCCGGGAATATTTCCATAACCAGGATTGGCTGGGTGTTTGGAAAACCTGGTTGGAATACCAGGTTCAGCTTCAGCGGTATCGTAATTCTAAGGAATTTTTAACCTTGGTTGGAGAATTGTCCCGGGGGGATGAATAGATTCATGCATTATAGCCTCTCGGGATGTATCTCTACCATTTGGCTAGGCTTCCGGGGGTCTTCTAAGCATTGCGAAAAAACAAGAGAGAGGGGGATCAGGCTTCTCCGAAGCCTGATCCCCCTCTCTCTTGGTATTCCAGTCAAATCACTTCTATTCAGACAGCGTCTGTTCTTCCTGAAGGGAAGGATTGTTTAAAAAGGAATATCATCTTCCGGGAAAGGCCCCCCGCCTTGAGGATCCCCACCGCCGAATTCTTTAGAACCGAAGTCACGGTCGGCAGCCCCCCGATCACCGGCTGAACCCAACATCTGCATGGTCTGGGCCATGATTTCGGTGGTATAGCGCTTGTTCCCGTCCCGATCCTCCCAACTGCGAGTACGCAGCTTTCCTTCTATGTAAACCTGTTTTCCCTTAGACAGATATTCGCCGCAGATTTCGCCTAAACGGCCCCAGGCCACAATTCGATGCCATTCGGTTTTTTCTTCCTTGCTTCCGTCTTTACCCGTCCAGTTATCCTTGGTGGCCACATTGAAATTTGCCACAGCCGTTCCTGTAGCCGTATAGCGCAGTTCCGGATCAGCCCCCAGGTTTCCGATTATGATGACTTTATTTACTGATCCCATGATTTCCCCCTTTGTCAATCAGCCGACATTGAAAATTTAACGAATCCTACCATATCTCCCCCAGGTGGGCAAGCCTAATCCCTTAAGTCCTATTTAATTTGACAAAGAGCATCTTTTCTCCTAGATTACCTTCTATGAATCCTGACTATTCTCCCGCTGCTTTAATCGGCCCTTATACTCTGATGGAAGAAGAGGCCCTGAGCTGGGCGATCCTTTTGTTTCAGAAGGCTGTTTTATTGCACCCTTTTCCTTTACCCTTACCCGAGTCTTATAATCTCTTGATCGGGAAGGGATGGCTCCAGGTCCGTATACCGGCCGCCACTCCGGAGGAAATCAAGTTAAAAGATAAAAGGATCCGGGCAATCGAAGCCTTCATTGACGGGATGCCCGAACAAAGTTTTCTAAAATACCTTCATGAAGTCAGTCTTCAAGAAGACTGGGAGACCCAGGAGGAAATCCTCGGCCAGATGAGAGGGGAGCCCGGGGGAAGGTTTCCGAAAAAAAATGAGCCGATTTCCGGTCAACTTCTCCTCTGTCTGATTCATAGCTGGATAACCCAGCAATGGGTCTTGGAAGCGGCTCTGAACAAAATTGCCGAACAGGAACAAAATCTGGCCCGAAGCTGGCAGGAAAGTCTCGAAGAAGAGGACCAGGGGAGTCAAGAAGGCCCCCGGAGGATAAAAAAGGAAGAGTTCGAAATCCCCTGTTCTTTGGCCTTAACTGCCTGGGAACAATTAAAAAAGCAATTAATCAGCGACCCAGGGTTGCTTTTTACCAGCCAATCCTGGGTGTGGAAAAATCTCTTTGGAACCGATTGGGACGAAAGCCCAACCCTCTCCCTCCCTTTGCCCGAATTACCCTTTTCCGGTGTAGAATCCTTTTCAGAATGGATGGAGGGGGCACGGTCCGGACCCCTTATCCCAACCATCCGAGGGGTCTGGAAACGACTCCTGAACCCCTCTTCTTCCCGGGATAGTAAAGAAGTTCAGCGGGAGTGGGAAAAGACCCTATCCACTCTAGGCCTGACCGGACAAGGCCGATACCAACTCATCCTTCCCCTCTTTCAATCCGAACCGGGGAGTTCCCCGGGGATGAGGGATCAGCACCAGGTTTTATCGCTGATTCTCATTACCCCAATTTGATCATGGAATACATCTCAAGGCTCTTTTCTCTTGACAACCCTTTTTATTTTTCCTAAATAATTAGATAATTATTTCTATTGCTTTAAAAAATCTTCAGGAAGAAAGAGAATTGTTATGTTCAAGGTCGAAGTGGATGCGGACAAGTGTGTCGGCGACGAAGAATGTGTAGAAGTTTGTCCGGTTGATGTCTATGAATTGCAGGATGGAAAATCTGTTCCGGTTAATGCCGATGAATGTCTAGGGTGCGAAAGCTGCGTGGAAGTGTGTGAACCCGGAGCCATCACCATCACAGAGATATAAAGTCAATCCTTATTCCCGTCCGTCATCACCGATTGAACGGTTCGGTTATTTACTCTTTGGGAAAGTCTTTCGCCGATCTTTTTTCAGCGAAAGAAGAGAGAAATCTCTCCGAGAGCCCCTGGAGAAGTGGATGGGCATCCTGCCGCCAAACACGATTTCCTCTTAAGGGAATTTCTTTTACCATCAAACGGCCTGCTGCCTTTGTCTGAGATCCAAATCTCCGCCCGAATCCCTTTTGGATCATCAACCCAGGGAATCTAGACCAATTAAAAAAGGCCCGCGAAAAACCCCTTCGCAGGCCTTTAACATTTTTCTGCTCACCATCAATTACTTCTTCTTGTCAACATGACATTGGGCGCAGAGTGTAGGAATGGTTTTCTTACCTTCGGTCTTCAACTTTTTATGGCAATCCTGGCAATTCTTGTGATAAGCAATCTGCAGGGTTAATTTCTTGCCTTCCTCGGCGGCTTTATGGCAACTGCTACATTTAGCCACCTTATCCCCCTGTTTCCAGACATTCTTGCCGCCTTTATAGTCATGGTGGCATTCGGCACAGGCAATCTTATGGTCTTTTTCATGCTTCAGGTGGGTAAATTCAACAGCCGGTTTCGTCCGCTTTCCATCCTTAAAAAAACTCTTGTCATTATCGATTTTAATGGTATCCGCTGCTTTGTCGGCGGCATAGACCCAGGCCATCACCCCTAAAGAAAAAACAAACGCCGTAATGATCGAGAAAATTGCCAATCCCCTTTTCATTCGTGGATTCACCTCCCTACTTTTAATTATTAGTTATTTTTACCAATGAAGAATACAAATAGAATAATAAGAATTCTATCTTGTCTGATTATACTGTCATATAATAAAACCCCGAATTTCTGTCAAGAAAAAGTTGACAGCCTTCGTCTTTTCTGCTAAAAAAATATTGTTGTTATTATTTTCAGGAGGTTACCGCTATTTCCAGTACATTTTCGACGCACAGTGTGTGGAGCATCCTCCCTTGGGACGTTCCCTGGGACATAGGGCATCTTTTTTTTCTGGGCCTGACCTATGCAGTCCTTGGCGTTCTCGGGGTAACCTTAACCATTGCCATAATAAAAACCTTACAGGACCTCAAAAATCCACATCATTGAAACGTTGAGGCGATGTGACGTCTATCCTTTTCCCCCGAACAGAAAGGGAAATGATTAACTATCGTCGCACACTTAGAAGAAGAACCCTTATCAAAAACGCTAGTCCTCGAATAAAAGGAGATCCGATGTTTGGCTTAGGAACCCAAGAATTAGTTATTATCTTAATCATTGCTTTATTTATCTTTGGGGCTAAGAAACTGCCTGAAGTCGGTAAGGGACTGGGGAAAAGTATCCGCGAATTTAAAAGCAGTCTCAGCGGCGAAGGGGAAAATGAAGAGACGACCAAACCGAAGGAAATCAGCAAGGATTCTAAAGGGCCTTCGGCCTGACCCTGTTGAAACCGAAGTCCGAATTATTTTTCTTTAACCTCCACCTTTTCCAAGTTCAAAGAAGCTGTAATTTCCTTTGAACGGTTCCAGAGTATCTCCCATTCCTCCATTGATAAAGGTAAGCCTTTATCGTCCTGAAAACGAGAGTCGGCAGTCATCATTCGAAACCGTTTCAAGAACTTCTGAATGGCCAGGCCCAAGGCATTTTCGGCCGGCTTTCCTAAAAAACGTCCCACATTGACCAAGGTGAACAAGAGGTCTCCAAGCTCTTCTCCGGCGGCCTCCAAATCCTTGTCCTGGACGGCCTCTTCCAACTCCCTTAATTCTTCCCGAACTTTTTCCAGAACACTTTCGATATGGGGCCAGTCAAAGCCCAGGCCGGCCGCCCTTTGGGAGATCCGGTGGGCCTTCAACAGGGAGGGTTCCGAAGCCGGAATCGAGGCAAAAGGGTCTTGAACATTTTTTTCCGCAGCCTTGATTTCCTGCCACCCCTGGACTACCTCTTCGGGACTGTTCCAGTTTTTTCCCCCGAAGATATGGGGATGACGCCGGACCATCTTTTGATAAATAGTCTCTATGACCTGATCCAGATCGAATCGGGATTCCTCTTCAAAGATACGACACAGAAAAACGATTTGAAACAGGAGGTCCCCCAGCTCTTCTTTGATTTCTTCAAACTCTTTCTTGTCCAAGGCCTCCGCCAACTCATAGGTTTCCTCCAGGAGATAGATTTTAAGGCTCTGGGCCGTCTGCTTACGGTCCCAGGGACAACCGTTATCTCCACGGAGACGGGCCATCAAGGTCCGAAGATCATCTAAAGTTGTCCGTACCGTTTCTGTCCTGGTCATCATCGGTCTACTTAGACTTTTTACGGTCGGATCGTTTCCGGCCCTCCCAAACATCCTGTAATTCCTTTTTTTTCTGAAAAAAATCGTCTTTAATTTTTTCTGGGATTAAAAAAGTCAGTTTTTCGGTGAAGGTCAGGATGGAAGGGAAAAAGCGGGAGTCTTTAACCACAGGAGAGCTTTTGGGATAAAAAAGCATTAAGAGGGTAACCAAAAAGAAAATAATGACCGTCCCTTTGACCAGCCCGAAGAGTCCCCCTAACCCCCGGTCTAGCCATCCCAGCAAGACCATTCGGATAACCCCCCGGATTATTTTGGCCAGAAGATGAAATAAGACCATGCACAGGAAAAAAATCGAGAGAAAGGAAAAGATCTCCAGCAGGACCTCATGATGGGGGAAAAAACGGGAGACCCAGAGAGCGATTCGTTTATAATAGAGGGACGCCAGAAAAAAACTGGCGATTAACCCCAGAATAGTGGTCGCTTCTTGGATAAAACCTTTAAAAAAGCCCCGAATGGTGGTCAGAGCGACGACGATCAAAATGCAGATATCCAATAGGTTCATAGGAAAGAGGTAACAGAGGGCGGGAAATTAGTCAAGGGAAATAGGGCAAGGAAAAAGATACCCCCTTGTAGAAAATATGATATAATAAGAGTCAATTATTTCGAAAATAGAGTCTGAGCCTACGTCTTATTTTCATGGCTCGGCTTCTGAAAGAAGCCTCTTTTAAAGGTCGGTATACGGCTCCTGACTAGGAGCCTATTCAAAAGCCGCTCGACGAAGTCGAGCGGCTCGATCAGTTCGTGGTGCCACGCCCCTAGCGTGCCCTGACTGTTTAGAAAGGATATCCGGATTCCCCTTGGATCTAAATCTACACGAGACACCGACTGCCGAGCGACTGAGTTTTGACAATAACCAATTGGCCCAGAGCCTCTTTGGGGAGCATAATCAGAATATCCGTTTAGTGGAGCAGCGACTCGGCTTAAGGATTTCCACCAAAGGGAACACTCTTCAGGTCCGGGGGGATGGAATCGATGTCCTTTTGGCCCGCAGATTATTTTCCGAGCTCTATGAGCTCCTGAAAAAAGGGTATCCCCTTTATGAAAACGATATAGAATTTGCCATCCGCTTTCTCCAGGAGAATCAGGAGGCCAGCCTCCAGGATGTCTTTTTGGATGCCGTTTATATCACTTCTCAAAAACGGATCATCACCCCTAAGACCCAAAATCAGAAAGAGTATATCGAGGCTATTCGGAAGTATGATATCGTCTTCGGCATCGGACCGGCCGGTACCGGAAAAACCTATTTGGCCATGTCCATGGCCATATCTGCCTTGATGAAGAATGAGGTCATCCGAATTGTTTTAACCCGCCCGGCCGTAGAGGCCGGAGAAAAATTAGGATTTCTCCCGGGGGACCTCTATGAGAAGGTCAATCCTTATCTGAGACCCCTTTATGATGCCCTTCATGATATGATGAATTTTGAAAAGGCCACCAAGTTGGTCCAGAGGGGCGTTATTGAAGTAGCCCCCCTGGCCTTTATGCGGGGACGAACCTTAAACGATTCCTTTGTTATTTTGGATGAGGCCCAAAATACAACTTCCGAACAGATGAAAATGTTTTTAACGCGATTGGGATTCAGCTCCAAAGCGGTCATTACCGGAGACATTACCCAGATCGATCTCCCGGAAGGAAAAATGTCCGGCTTGGTGGAAGCCCATCAATTATTGCGGGGGGTTGAAGATATCTCTTTTGTCACTTTTACCAAAAAAGATGTCATCCGTCATCCTCTTGTCCAGAAGATCATTAAAGCCTACGAGGAATTGGATGAAAAAAGGCGTTCCTTGAAAGAGCGGTTGTAAAAGAACCTCCATGGAAAAAGCGGAAAAAGAAACCAAAAAAAAATCTTCCAGGATCTCCCGCCTGGGAGACGTGAAAAAGATCTCCTTCAAAGAACATTTGGAGCGAATCTGGATCACCCTCTTTTCTCTCCTGCAAGAACGCTTTTTCCTCCTCTTTCTCCTCTGCTTGTTCATTGTTCTGGTAAATGCCCCCAGTCTCTTCATCCCTTCTAAAACCTACAACCTTGGAGAGATAGTCAGCTTCGATATTAAGGCCTCCAGAAATATCCTGATGGAGGACATGTCCGCCACCGAATTAAAGAAACAGCAGATCCTCGATTCGGCCTTGTCCGTTTTTGATTTTTTTGAAAATACCGCCCTGGAATTACAAAAGAAGATCCATCAGGGTTTTCAAACCATGCGGGAACGTTTAAAGAAAAACCCCTCCCAACTCGAAAAGGGCGAAGAGGCGCACCTTCAATTAGAAAAAATCTGGGAAATCGACCTGACGCCCCTTGAATTTGAGATCCTTCTGAAAGACCGGTTTTCCGAATCCTTTGAAGGAAGCCTGACTCAATTGATCCAAGCAGTTTTAGCCATTGGTGTGGTCAACAGCAAGCTGGATTTGATGAATGAACAGGGCAAAGGGATCCTCATCCGGAAACTGCCTTCTAAACAGGAACTTCTGGTCCGGGAGGTGGATCGATTTCCCGATCTGGAAGAGGCCAGAGACCGGTTGGATAAAAAATCGGCCTATTTCCTGATGGGCAAGAAAAGGACCCTGCGTCCCCATGCCGTCAGCTTGGCACAAAAACTCATCCTTCCCAATTTATTCATCAATAAGGCCGAAACAGAGAAACGCAAAAATAAGGCCGTCAAAGAGGTCCGCCCCGTCCTTTTTGAAATAAAGAAAGGAGAAATTCTCGTCCGGGAAGGAGAAAAAATTACTTCCCTCCATCTGGTCAAAATAAAAATGGCCACAGGGATGAAAAGTGCTACGGAAATTCTCGGAACCTCTCTGGGGTTAGCCCTCATCTGGGGCTTATTTATCTTTATGATCTATCTGGCGGCCAAGAAAGGCGGGCTGTACCTTTCCGAAAAATTCCGGGATCTTATTTTTTTAACCTCATTATTAGCCGCTTCTTTTCTGAGTATCCGAACCTCCTATTACTTCGCTCAGATACTGGTCAGCGGGTTCCCCCGGATTAATCCCCAGAGTATCCTTTTGACCATCCCCATAGCCGCCGCCCCCATGATGACCAGTTTGGTTTTGGGACCGGTAACCGCCCTCTTGTTCGGATTGGTCCAGTCCTTCCTGGCCTTTTTGTTATGGGAAGGAAATCCCGAACTGGCCCTTTATTTTGCCATTTCCGGGCTCTGGTCCTCTATGGCCAGGGGGGCCTGTCATACCCGCTGGGACCTGATCCGGATGGGCTTTTTCCTCGGGTTAATCAACCTGGCCGGGGTCTTTGGACTCCAACTCATGCATGGACGGCTTTTTACCCTCGAGACGCCGGTCAATCTCTTTTTCGGCTTTCTGGGAGGACTGTTGGCCGGGATCGTCGTTACCGGCTTCAGTCCCTTGATTGAAAAAATATTTGGCTATACCACGGATCTGAAATTATTGGAACGGGCCAACATGGATCAACCCTTACTGCGGGAATTAATGGTCCAGGCCCCGGGAACCTATCACCACAGTATTATTGTCGGCAACATGGTCGAAGCGGCGGCCGAGACGATTGGGGCCAATGCCCTTCTGGCCCGGGTCAGCGCCTACTATCACGATATCGGGAAAATTCAAAAACCCCTCTATTTCATCGAAAACCAGACGGGAATTGACAACCGTCATGACAAACTGGCCCCTTCCATGAGCAGTTTAATCCTGGTGGGCCATATCAAGGACGGGGTGGAAATGGCCTACCTGAACAAACTGGAGGCCCCTATCATTGATATCATCAGCCAGCACCATGGAACCAATCTTATCTCCTATTTTTATCAAAAGGCCTTGGACCTCAAAGGAGGGGATGTTCATCAAGTTTCCATGGAGGATTTTCGCTATCCCGGCCCTAAACCACAGACCCGGGAAGCCGGTCTGGTCCTTTTGGCTGACGCCATTGAGGCCGCCTCCAGAACACTGGTTGACCCTACTCCGGCCCGTATTCAGGGCCTGGTTCAAAAAATCATCCACAATGCCTTTTCCGACGGTCAATTGGATGAATGTGATCTGACTCTGAAAGACCTTTCTTTGATCGCCGCCAGTTTCAATAAGATCCTCAACGGTATTTTCCATCACCGCATTCAGTATCCCGAATCTAATCTTAAAAGTGGAAGTGCAAGGAAAAAACAAAATGGAGATTCAGATAAGCAATCATCAGAAACTGATCGACCCGGCCGAGATCCGGAAAATCAGCCGACAGTTTCTAAAGGTCTGGAATACCCCTAAGGGGGAAGTCAGCCTTCTCCTGGTCGATGATCAGGAAATGGCTGACTATAATCGGCGTTATCGCCACCGGAAAGGCCCGACGAATGTCCTGGCCTTTCCCATGAAAGAGGGCCTTTATTCGGACATCAACCCTCAGTTGTGGGGGGATATAGTTATTTCAACGGAGACCGCCTTACGAGAAGCCCAAGAGGCCGGCCAGCCTTTTTCCGAACGGTTTCAGTTTTTATTGGCCCACGGCCTATTACACTTAATGGGTTATGATCATGAACAGTCGGAAGGTGCCGCCAGACGGATGGAGGTCAAGACCGAGGAAATCATGGCCCTGGTTAAAGGATTAAAAAAGGAGGAACGAAGAATGCACTTACCCCGTTTAGCTGTTAATGTGGATCATGTGGCCACGGTCCGACAGGCTAGAAAGATCGATCAACCGGATCCGGTCATCGCCGCCGGGATCGCCGAACTGGCCGGAGCCGAAGGGATCATTGTCCATTTGAGAGAAGATCGCCGGCACATCCAGGATCGGGATCTGTTTATACTGAAGGAGACGGTCAAAACCAAATTAAATCTGGAAATGGCTGCGGCCGAAGAAATCATCCGTATTGCCTTAAAGGTCCGTCCTCACATGGTCACTCTGGTCCCGGAAAAAAGGCAGGAATTGACCACCGAAGGGGGGCTCGAGGTCCGGGGCAATGAGAAGGCTTTGAAAGAGACCCTTCGACGTCTGCACAAAGGCGGGATGGCCGTCAGTCTCTTTGTGGATGCCGACCCGGAACAGATTCAGGCGTCCAAGGATATTGGGGCGGATATTATCGAATTGCACACCGGCCATTTTGCCGAGGCCAAAAATGAACGGACGGCCCGGCGCCTTTTTGAGCGGATTGTTGAGGGAGCCCAAATGGCCGCCGGTCTGGGGCTGCAGGTCAGTGCCGGCCATGGTCTGGATTATTCCAATATCAAATGGTTTCAGGGGATAGAAGAAATTGAAGAGTATAGTATTGGTCACAGCATTATCGCCAGGGCTATTTATGTCGGCCTCGACCAGGCCGTGCGCGATATGGTAGCCCTAGTCGAACAGCTTTAGCCGAACCTATTTGAATTTGTGGAGCCCGGAGGTCTTGTGTTGGGGTTGTCCGCCGGACTCCTAACCCAAAGTCTAACATAGCGTCTTCGATGCCCTCATCGTAAAATCGACCTCAATCCGTCAGACAACCACCTTCAGGATAAAAGTGCTGGGGGAACTATTTTCCCCAGCCGTTTAGGAACCGAACCCAGGGAATAAAAACTTTCCGAAGCCTTTGGGTCAAAGGGCACGCTTCCCCAAAAAGGCGCCCCCGAAAAGGTGGAGATCACTTGAGGGGCGGTTCTTTCCGCCAGCCCCGGCCGTCCCTTCTGCCCATTAAAAAGAAAACCTGAGACGGTCAAGCCTCGCTGCTTTAATAAGGTTATCGTCATCAGGGTATGATTGATGGTTCCCAAGGAGGGCCTGGCCACCACCAGGACCGGCAGTCCCATCTTAGCCATCAGATCCGTAACCAGAAAATTTTTTTTCAAAGGAACCAAAATCCCCCCCACTCCTTCAACAACCATGAAGGGATGAGCTTTTTGGAGGATCTGGAAAGGGGTCAGAATCGAGGGAAGCCTCCAGGTGACATCAGTCAGCTCCGCCGCGGTGATCGGGGCCAGGGGAGGGACCAAACAGACCGGATTGACCAGGGCTGGGGGATCATTGAGCCCAGTGCTGTTAAGGACGAAGTTCACATCAGGGGCCATCAAGCCTTGAGGGGTCTTCAGCCCACCGCTGGCCACAGGCTTGAAATAGCCAGGGTTCAGGCCCTGTTTTTGAAGAAGTTTGATCAACCCGGCCGACACCAGGGTCTTGCCGACTCCGGTATCGGTACCGGTAATAAAAATCCCTGTAGGTTTGTTTTTCATAGTACTCCTGCTTCCCCTAAGCCGATTTAATAGGTGGAATTAGGCGCAAGGTACTTTGATGAAGGTCTTCGGTTTCCCATGGACCTTCGACCTTGAACCTTATACCTGTCAATATTAAAGCACCTTCCTTAACGCATCCAATAAATAGTCCAACTGTTCCCTGGTGTGCGTGGCCATCAAACTGATGCGCAAGCGGCTTTCGTTTTCCGGGACCGTGGGCGGCCTGATGGCCGGGACAAATATCCCTTGATCAGTCAGGGCCTTGGAAACGGCCAGGGTCTTTTCTTCCGAACCGATAACTAACGGAAAGATGGGTACCGCAAAATTGTGGGGCTTGACGCCCAGGGCCATGAGGCCTTTTTGAAAAAAATGGATATTTTCTCTGAGACGGTCCAGTCGGAAAGGTTCTTCCTTCAGGATGGTCAGGGCGGTCAGGACCGAGGCACAGACCGACGGCGGCAAGGCGGTGGAATAAAATAAGGTCCGGGCCTTATTTTTAAGAAACTCAACCAGGATCGCCGAACCGGCTAAAAAGCCGCCCAGAGCACCCAGGGCCTTGCTGAAGGTGCCCATGGTCAGGAGATGATCGGATTCGATGTTCCAATAGGCGGCCGACCCTTTTCCGCCCGGTCCCAGGACGCCGGTGGCGTGGGCATCATCCACCAGGACCAAGGCCTCGTTTTCTTCAGCCAGGGCCAGTAATTCCGCTAAAGGGGCCAGGTCTCCGTCCATGCTGAAGACCCCATCGGTAACAATGAGAATTTTACTGCCGGGCGGCCGCGGGGTCATGGCCAGTTTGGCCTTCAGGTCTTCCACATTCCCATGGGCATAGATCATGATCCGGGCTCGACTCAAGCGACAGGCATCGACAATACTGGCATGATTTAAGGCATCGCTGAAGATCAGATCCTCGGGACCCATCAATGAGGGAATCGTTCCCAAATGGGTCAAATAGCCGGAGGAAAAAACCAGGGCCTTTTCCGTTTCTTTGAAAAGGGCCAGTTCCTCTTCCAGCCGGTGGTGCAGAAAATGATTGCCCGAAACCAGACGGGAGGCCCCCATGCCCGTACCAAACTGATCCACGGCCTCTTTGGTCTTTTCAATCATGAGGGGATGAACGGCCAGTCCCAGATAATCGTTTGAAGCGAAAAGGAGTCTGGTCCGGCCCTTTATTTGAATAACCGGGTTGACCGGACTATCGACGACCTGCAAGATTCGATAGCGTCCTTGATCTTTGAGACGGTCAATTTCGCTTTGACAGCATTGAGTATAGGGAGCAGGAAACATGATTTACCTCTTTATTTACAGACAGCTTGAATGGCCTGAAAGGTACCCCGAACCAACCGTTTCAGACCTTTGAGAGGAATGGTCAAAGGGGGCATTAAAACGATCACATCCCCCAAAGGCCGGATGACAATCCCCAGTTTGCGGGCCTCCATAATGACCTGATGGCCCACCCTTAATCCGGCCGGAAAGGGCTCTTTGGTCTTTTTGTCTTTAACCAGTTCTATGCCCACCATAAAACCTTTCTGGCGTATTTCCCCTACCCGAGAAAGTTCCCCCCAAGAACTCAACGCCTCGTGCAGCCAACGGATCTTCGCTTGCAGAGAGGGAAAAAAATCATCGACCCCCATCAGATCCAGATTGGCACAGGCGACGGCGCAGGCCAGAGGATTTCCGGTATAGGTGTGACCGTGAAAAAAGGTCTTGGCCTCTTCCACTTTTCCCAGAAAGGCCCGATAGATCTTCTCGGTGGTCAGGGTTGCGGCCAGAGGCAGATATCCGCCGGTCAGTCCCTTACCCAGGCAGAGAAGGTCCGGAGTAATCCCCTCCTGCTCGCAGGCGAACATTGTTCCGGTGCGGCCGAACCCGACCGCCACCTCATCAGCTATGAGCAGGATATTATATTTAGTGCAGAGTCGCCGGGCCTTCTTTAAATAACCGTCAGGGAAAGTGACCATTCCCGCAGCCCCCTGGACCAGCGGTTCAAGGATAAAGGCGGCTATGGATTGATGATGTTTTTCCATGACCTGCTCCAGGCGATCCAGACAAGCCAGTCGGCAGAAGGCCCGATCCTTTTTCAAGGAACAGCGATAACAATAAGGAGAAGGGGCCTGGATCGTCTTAAAAAGCAAAGGCCGGTAGATTTGATGGAACAGAGGGATCCCCCCGACACTGACCGCCCCCACCGTATCTCCATGATAGGCATTTTCAAGACAGAGAAAGGACTTTTTTTCCCTCCGTCCCTGGTTTGCCCAATACTGAAAGGCCATTTTCAGGGCGATCTCCACGGCCGTGGACCCGCTGTCGGAATAAAAGACCCGTTTCAGCCCCTTGGGGGCGATCCGGATCAATTCTTTGGCCAAGGTAATCGCCGTGGGATGTGAAAGCCCCAGCAAAGTGGAATGAGCAATGGCCTTAATCTGGGCCTCCAAGGCGGCATTTAATACGGGATGCCCGTGCCCGTGGACGGTCACCCAAAGGGAGGAAACTCCGTCGATATACCACCGCCCGTCTACATCCTGGAGACGATAGTCCTTTCCTCTCCGGACAATCAAAGGCCTTTCCTTCTCCCAAAGCTGCATGGGAGTGAAGGGGTGCCAGAGATAGGTGTGATCCCAATGGGCGAGATCTTGGGTTTGAATTTTTGATTGGATGATTTTTGGTTTATTCATGAATGATTCCTTGACAACGATACTGCCTGCTGGAAAGTAACAAAGTGGAAAACCAGGTATTTCCTCGATCTTGTTCCTGCCCTTTCAATCCGAAATCGGCAATCCGAAATCCGAATTCGGTGTCAGTCCCAAGTCTTTTATTTCCTGAATATCCGCCTGGGGGCTGCGGCCTTCGGTGGTCAGATAGTTACCGATCATCGTTCCGTTGCAGCCGGCCGGATACATCAGGGGCTGCAAGGTGCGCAGCCCTTTTTCCCGCCCCCCGCAGGTCCGGATATCCGCCTTTGGCAGGATGAAACGGAAGAGGGCTATGGATTGTAACAACTCCAGCGGAGGGACCGGAGGATGGTTTGCCAATGGAGTTCCAGAGATGGGGTTTAAAAAATTCAGGGGAACAGAGTCCACATCCAGATCCCTTAAGGTAAAGGCCATCTCCAGCCGCTGGGCCATGGTCTCGCCCAGACCGAAAATCCCTCCGGAGCAGATTTCCAATCCTTCTTTTTGGGCCGCTCGAATGGTCTCCACCCTCTTTTCACAAGAATGGGTGGTGCAGATAGAGGGGTAAAAGCTGGGGGCGGTTTCTATATTATGATGATAGCGTTTCAGCCCGGCCTGTTTTAAAATTGCCGCCATTTCAGGAGTCAGCAGTCCTAAAGAGGCGCAGGGGCTGATTTGTCCCTGATTCGAGAGGGTGGAAATGACCTGACAGATCTTCTCCAGTTCTTTGGGATCGGAAGGGGCCCGGCCGCTGGTGACTATGCTGAATCGCCCCGCCCGGTTCTCTAAGGCTTTTTGGGCCGAGCCGAGCATCTCCTCTACTTCCAATAAGGGGTAATGAGGGGCCTCTGTGGGATACCAGGAAGATTGGGCACAGAAGGTACAATTTTCCGAGCAGCGACCCGACTTGGCATTGATGATGGCGCAGAGGTCAATCGACTCGCCTTTAAATTTTTGCCGGATCTTATTGGCCCAAAAAATAAGCTCAAAGGTCTCTTCGAATCCTTTTTTTTCGGCCAGAGGGAGAGCGTCCGCCCGGTCTAACTCCTGACCGGACAATACTTTTTCGCCAAATAACATTATGATATTTTTCAAAATATTCTTTCTTAGTTAACCAAACAATAGAAATAGGTTAACTCTTATAGTCAATGAAAGGCTGCTTGTCAAGTTTTTTTCAGTACAAAACAAGCCATCCCAAGCCAGGAGACCATTGAATTAAAAAAGATAGAAGTAAATTAAAAAGTTAGGGGGGTTTTCAGACTTGACTTTCCCATTCTACCACGCACAATAAAATGTCCAATAAATGGAGAGACCCTAATGGAAGTCATAACCTATACGAAGGCGAGACAAACCTTAACCAAGACAATGGAAAAAGTTTGTCGGGACCATGCCCCGGTGATTGTGACCCGAAAAACA